>JAAUXY010132828.1_pt1 | contig 20552 bp, 22 predicted proteins | sample 7278121 | NCBI WGS metagenome assembly JAAUXY01 (sample SAMN14350117, study PRJNA611818) | marine sediment metagenome | isolation source: surface marine sediment (1.8m) | place: French Polynesia: Moorea | collected 2018-08 | reverse complement strand
CTCGAATGCCAGGACCTCGCCGCTCTGGATACGGCTGTCGAGGCAAAGAGCCGTTGCGTCAACGAACTCGCAGCCCTTGACAGCAAACGGTCGGGGCTTTGCGCTCGGGCAGGCTTCGAAGCCGGGCCCGAGCAGATGCAGGCCGTCATGGCCTGGTGCGACCAGGGCTCCGTCATAGCCAACGCCTGGGATGAACTCCTGGCGATTGCGACGGATTGCAACGCACTGAACATGACCAACGGCGCGATCATTCGCGTGCGCGAACAGCAGATTCGATCCAGCCTTTCCGTTCTCCGGGGACAGGCCCCGGCAAACGATACCTACGGCCATCCGAGCAACGCATCGAGCGGCTTCGAGCAGCGCTCACTTGCCGAGGCCTGAAACCGAAGACCAGTGAGGACACTGAGCTATGTTGATTGTCAGCCGCAGAGACGCCGAGTCGATCGAAATAAAACCGGGTGAAGGCATCGACCTGGACATGACGTTGAACGACCTGTTCCGCAACGGTCCTATCGAGATCACGATTTTCTCGTCGAATTCGAACCGCGTAAAGATGGGCGTTCAAGCGCCCGCACAACTGTCGATCTGGCGCAAAAGCGCCGCCTGATTCGGCCAGTTTCCTGACCGCGCCCGCATGACGGGTCGACGGTCTCGCCGCAAGGATGCGGCCAGACAGGAATCCTCACCGGGAGCCACGGATGAAAGCCTCCACCTTTCTGCTGATCCCCTTGTTTGCGATTGCCGCCGCTTGCGGCGGTTCGGGATCCGGCAGCCCGGGCGAACCGCCAGCGAACGACCGGTCCGCACCACCGGCATCGTCCATGAGCAACGCAGAAATCGCCGAGCTCGTTTACGACCCTGGTTATCACGTGCCAGCAGGCTTCTACCGCGATGCTCGCGCCGATACGCAGCGCAGTTACACCGTTCATCACGTGCTCGACGACTCGGGTTCCTTCGAGCTTTGCACGAACGACTACCAGACGGCCGTAAACTGGGAGGCCGCCGACAATGCGGCGCGTGCGGTCCAGGGTGTTTTCGTGTCGGCGCTGGAAACCGACCGCTACTTCGAATTCGTTCGCGAGCTCGAGTACACGCAGGACGTCGGCAACATAGACGATCCGACGTCCCCTGGATTCGCCAGGATATTCAAGTGCAGCAACACCAATCGCGACGGTGTCGACCGCAGCGTGCTCGACGGATTCGCCGGCAGAATAAACACGCGGCCGGTTGACGCCGGCGCCGTACGCTCGTTCACCGAATACCTCTGGCAGTTCCGTTTTTTCGCGACCGGGCGCAGAGTCGTTCTGGAGAGTCGCGCCGCGTCGAGCGCAGACGCCGCCGAACACGTTCTGCGTATCGCATTCCGAAACAGCCACGGCGGGGGCGACTGCGACCGCATCGAGGTCGCGGACTGGCGCTTCAGCGCAGATCACAGCAGCGGCGACGTGCAGAAAACGTTTACAGCGGTGCGTTCGTTCGAAGCGCAGTTCGTCGATGGCAGAGCGACACTCTGCGATTGATGCGCCAGTCGATGCGTTGGCGAGCGGACGAGCCGGTATACCTGAAAACCCCTACTGAAAACCGCTTTACATGGAGTTACTCTGCGGCTATCCGAAGCCCATCAAACAGAGAACGAATCCATGTCGACGAGTCTTCCGGCCCTGCAATCCTGGGTGGATGAAGTTGCAGCGCTGACCAAACCCGAAAAGATCCACTGGTGTGACGGGTCCGAGGCGGAGTACCAGACACTGATCGACGGGATGCTCGAAACCGGCATCCTGTCCGAGCTCAACCAGGAAACGCATCCGCGCTGTTACCTGCACCTGTCGGACCCCAGTGACGTTGCCCGCGTCGAGCACCTGACGTACGTGTGCACCAGGACACGGGTCGAAGCCGGACCCAACAACAACTGGATGGACCCCGACGAGGCGCACGCGAAAATGGGCGCGCTGTTCGAGAACGCCATGGAAGGACGCACGATGTTCGTGATTCCCTATTGCATGGGACCGGTCGACTCACCGTACTCGCGCTGTGGCGTCGAACTGACGGACAGCCCGTACGTCGCTGCCAACATGAAGCTCATGACGCGGATGGGGGCAAAAGCGCTTGCCCGTATCGAGACAGACGGCACGTTCGTCAAGGGACTGCACTCGACGGGTGAGCTGGACCCGGAGCGACGTTTCATCATGCACTTCCCTGACGAGCTGTCGATCATGAGCTACGGCTCCGGCTACGGCGGCAACGCCCTGCTCGGCAAGAAATGCCACGCACTGCGTATTGCGAGCTTCCAGGCCCGCGAGGAAGGTTGGCTTGCCGAACACATGCTGCTCATGGGCCTCGAGAGCCCGGCAGGCGAGACCCATTACATCGCTTGCGCCCTGCCGTCGGCCTGCGGCAAAACCAACCTCGCGATGTTGATTCCGCCCGAGTCGATGCCCGGCTGGAAAGTCTGGACGCTCGGCGATGACATCGCCTGGCTCCATCTCGACGACGAGGGCCAGCTGCGCGCGATCAACCCGGAATCCGGCTATTTCGGCGTGGTGCCGGGCACCAATCGCAAAACCAACGAAAACGCGTTCGACATGATCACGCACGACGCGATATTCACGAACGTTGCTCGCACAGCCGACAACCAGCCCTGGTGGGAAGACAAGAACGAGGGCGAGCCCTCTTACGACTGGCAGGGACGGCCCTACGACCCGGCTAACGGGCCGGCGGCGCACCCGAATTCGCGATTCACGGTCGCGGCGACCAACAATCCCCGCTACTCCGAGCTTTCGGAAGCGCCCGAGGGCGTGCCGATTTCGGCAATACTGTTCGGCGGACGCCGCCGCCGCGTCGCTCCGCTGGTTTACGAATCACTGGATTGGGGCCATGGCGTACTCGTCGCGGCCAGCGTCGGCTCGGAGACAACGGCGGCCATGGTCGGTGAAGTCGGCAAGATTCGCCGCGACCCGATGGCGATGAAGCCGTTCTGCGGCTACAACTTTGGCGATTACTGGCGCCACTGGCTGTCTTTCCCGGAGCGCAGCAACAGGCTGCCCAAGATCTTTCACGTCAACTGGTTCCGTCGTGACGACGACGGCAACTTCCTCTGGCCGGGATTCGGCGAGAACCTGCGGGCCCTGCGCTGGATCATCGATCGCGTCGAGAGCCGCGCGGATGCCAAAGAGACACCGATCGGCTTCCTGCCGCATGCCAGCGACATCGACACGACCGGACTCGATATTTCGGACGAGGTGATGGACACGTTGACGACGGTGGATCTCGAGCATTGGTACACGGAGATGGACCACTTCGGCGAGTACCTCGACGAGTTCGGCGAAGAACACGTGCCAATAAGGCTGCGCGAGGAACAGCAACGCGTCGTCAAGGCGCTGTCCCTGGCGAAGGCTTCGTAGGATCTGATCGCGGTCTTACGACCGCTCCTACACGTGCCGATAGCAAGCTGTAGGAGCGGTCGTGAGACCGCGATACTACTCTATCGCCTGGAAATGGATCGCCAGGCTGGAGCCTGGCGCCTCCGCGCGCCCGAGACCGATCGTGCCCTCGCCGCCGAGCTCGGTCGAATCGCGGCGTACGAACAGCTCCTCGCCCACGACGTTTTGCAGGAAGGTACCGTTGGTGCTCTGGTCGATAAGGACGAACTTGCCGCGGCGCATTTCGATCTTGGCGTGGATGCGCGAAATGAGATTGCCCTTCACGACGAGATCGTTGTCGTCGGCCCGGCCGAGATTGACGCTTTTGCGCTGGTCGCTGACCTCGATCGACTGGTCGCGAAACGTCAGCCTGAGCCTGGAAGCCTTGCGCGACTTGTTCTCCCACTCGATCGTCGGCAGCATGCTCGTCGCTTCTTCCGGCTGCCAGACGAGCTCGTACAGCGCAACCTCGTCGATGCGGCCGCGGACCGTGGCAACGTCGATCTGACGAGTCTGTTTCTGTAGTTCGGGACTCATCTGCTCCACGGTTTGTCCCGATATGACGATCTGGCGGGCCTTCGCCTGGGACGTCATTCGATTCGCGGTGTGCACGGCGGCGCCGAAAATGTCATTTTGCTCCTGCACGACCGGACCGAAGTGACAGCCGATGCGAATCGACACCGGTATGCCGTCTTCCTTCTTGTTACCGGCGGCAATTTTCGAGTGCATCATGACCGCGGCACCCATGGCTTCGTCGACGGTCGGAAACGTCGACATGACCTCGTCGCCAATGGTTTTGATGACCGTGCCGTTGAACTGGTACGTCGCGTCCTTCATGACCTCGAGACACATGCCCACGGTCTCGCTGGCTTTGGTGTCGCCAAACTGGTCGTAGAGCTGGGTGCTGCCGACGACATCGGCAAACAAGATCGCAACTTCCAGGTCCTTCGCCATGTTCCTCGGTCAGAAAATCGTTCGGGCCAGCCGGATTATAAGCACATCCAGGGCCGCTGCGCGGTGATCAATATAACAGCGTCGCACAGTGTAGACCAAAATCGTCAAAAACGCTGCAACTAACTAATAAGCAAGCTATTTTTCTGCGACGATGTAGGCAATCCAGGCAAGGTCGGCTTCACCCCGCTCGTCCGGGGTAAATTCGCCGTTGCCCTCGCCGTCCTCGTCCTCACCTTCCCAGTAGACGGTGACCTTGCTGAAACCCGCCTCGTGCAGCAGGTCGCGAAGCTCGGGCGCTGTGTATAGACGCCATTCATAAGTGAACGCCTTCTTGATCCTGGATCCGTCGGGGAACTTGAAGTGGATGTGGCAACGCATGTGGTTCGTTACCGGGTGGAATTCGGCCTGCTCCCAGATATAGGTAAATCCGTCGTGCTTGGTCTTTTCCTTGGTTTCCTCGAACGATTCGGGGCCGCCAAACATATCGAGGAACATGATGCCGTCGTCCTTTAGCGCATCGTAGACGTGCCTCATGTAGCGCAGCATCACCGAGCGTTCCTCGAAAATCCAGTAGCTGAAATTGAACGCCGCGAGCAGATCGACCTTCGGCGTTTCGACGGTCAGGACGTTCGACTCGATCAGGCTGACACGTGCCTGGTCTTCGGTCGGCAAACGCGCAACGCGATGGTTGCGCCCCCACTCGAGCACTGACGGGTCGATATCGACACCGATCGCCTGGTACTCGGGGCCCTGTTTGACCCACTGGCACGCAGCGCTTGCCGTGCCGCAGAAGTCCTCCCGGAACAGGTAGGCCCTGCGCCCACGGATTTCCTCGAACGTGGTCGTCAGGAACTCGACCTCGTTCTCGACGTTTTGCACCGACTCTTCGTACAACTCGTGAATGTCGGCCGTCTCGGCCATCGTCGGTCTTTTGCTTGCGCGCTTGATAGTCATAGCGCGCATTGTAGCCCCAGCCGCCGGGCTGCGCACCTTCTGCATAGCGTAGGTATCAACCACAATGCAACGAATACGGATTAAAGAGCACTATTTAATGAGCTGCGTGGCCATGTCGGGCCACCAGGATCCCGGCTACAGGGAAGTAAGTAAGAAGAACAACCGACTGGCGACCAGCCCGCTTGCTCTGGGACATTCAGGGGAGAGTCGCCATGCCCGCCCGAGAGACCTTTTACGATGTCATGCGTCAGCATGGCATTTCGCGCCGCAGTTTCCTCAAATTTTGCAGCCTGACCGCCGCCAGCCTCGGCCTCGGCCCCGGTTTTGTCGGCAAGATCGCTCATGCCCTGGAGACCAAGCCCCGGACACCGGTTGTCTGGCTGCACGGGCTCGAGTGCACCTGCTGCACGGAGTCGTTCATCCGCTCCGGCAACCCGCTCGCGAGCGACGTGGTCCTGTCGATGATCTCACTGGACTACGACGATACGTTGATGGCCGCCGCCGGTCACCAGGCCGAAGAGCTGCTGGAGCAAACCATCGAGAAGTACGACGGCGAGTACATCCTGGCCTGCGAAGGAAACCCGCCGCTCAAGGAAGACGGTATGTATTGCATCCAGGCGGGCCGACCGTACATCGAGAAACTCCGCCACATGGCCGATCACTGCAAGGCGATTATTGCCTGGGGCTCCTGCGCATCATGGGGATGCGTGCAGGCGGCGCGCCCGAATCCGACCGGCGCAGTGCCGATTCACAAGGTGATCCGTGGCAAACCGATCGTAAAGGTGCCGGGGTGCCCACCGATCGCCGAGGTGATGACCGGTGTCATCACCTACCTGATTGCATTTGAGAGGCTTCCGCCGCTCGACAGGCAGGGGCGGCCGAAGATGTTCTACGGCCAGCGCCTGCACGACAAATGCTACCGGCGCCCGCATTTCGACGCCGGTCAGTTCGTCGAAGCATTCGACGATGAAGGCGCCCGCAAGGGCTACTGCCTGTACAAGCTCGGCTGCAAGGGACCCACGACGTACAACGCCTGCTCGACCATCGAGTGGAACGATGGCACGTCGTGGCCCGTCAAGTCCGGGCACGGCTGCCTCGGGTGTGCCGAGGACAATTTCTGGGACAAGGGCAGCTTCTATGACGCCGTGACCAACCTGGCCGTGCCAGGCGGTGTCGAGGCGACCGCGAATACGATCGGTGGTGCCCTCGCCGGCGCCGCGGCCGTGGGTGTCGCTGCACATGCGTCGGCCACCGTCGTCGCGAAAGTTGCAGGAAAAGGGCCCAAGAAGGCAGAGGAGGAGGTAATCGATGGCTAGTGTAACCACGCCGAACGGCTTCCAGCTCGATGACAGCGGCCAGCGCGTCGTCGTCGACCCGGTCTGCCGCATCGAAGGTCACCTTCGTATCGAGGTGAATCTCGACGAGAACAACGTCATACGCAACGCCGTGTCCACGGGCAATATGTGGCGCGGTCTCGAAGTCATCCTGCAGGGGCGCGATCCGCGAGATGCCTGGGCGTTCACCGAACGCATCTGCGGCGTTTGCACGGGTGTCCACGCGGTGCAGTCGATCCGCGCTGTCGAGGACGCGCTCGGCATCGAGATTCCGTCCAACGCGAACCATATCCGCAACCTGATGATGCTGGCGCAGTACGTGCAGGATCACATCGTGCACTTCTATCACCTGCACGCGCTCGACTGGGTCGACGTCGTCAGTGCACTGAACGCGGACCCGAAAGCGACCTCCGAGCTGCAGCAGGCAATCAGCCGCTGGCCGAAATCGTCGCCCGCTTATTTCAGCGACGTACAGAGCCGGCTTCGCCGCTTCGTGGAATCCGGGCAACTCGGCATCTTCGCGAATGCCTACTGGGGCAGCGATGCCTACCGGCTGCCGGCGGAGGCCAACCTGCTCGCAGCAACCCACTACCTCGAGGCACTCGATTTCCAGAAGGAGATCGTCAAGATCCAGGCGATCTTCGGTGGCCGTAACCCGCACCCGAACTGGGTGGTCGGCGGCGTGCCGGCGACGATCGACATCGACAATCCCGGTGCCGCAGGCACGATCAGCATGACCTGGCTGAACATGCTGGCCGACATCATCGAGCAGTCGATTACGTTCACGGACCAGGTCTACATTCCGGATCTCAAAGCGATCGCGTCTTTCTACAAGGATTGGGGCTTCGGCGGCGGACTCGCCAGCAAGAACGTGCTGTCCTACGGCGAGTTCCCGGCCTATCCGAACGACCACAGCAACTCGAGTCTGATGCTGCCCGCCGGCGCGATCGTCGACGGCGATCTTTCGTCAGTGCACGAGGTCGACGTACGCGACCCGTCCCAGATCCAGGAGTTTGTCGCTCACTCGTGGTACGAATACGCCGACGAAACGCTCGGCTTGCACCCGTTCGACGGCGTGACGGTACCGAACTTCGAACTCGGCCCGAACACGGTCGGCACGAAAACGAATATCGAGCAGATCGACGAGAGCGCCAAGTATTCGTGGCTGAAATCGCCGCGCTGGCGTGGTCATGCCATGGAAGTCGGTCCGCTTGCGCGCTACCTGGTTGCTTATGCGCGGGGTCGCGAGGACATCAAGGAGCAGGTCGACAGTCTGCTAACCGAGCTCGACCTGCCGCTTACCGCGCTTTTCTCGACGCTCGGGCGGACGGCCGCGAGAGGGCTCGAGGCATCCTGGGCCGCGCACAAGATGCGCACCGTCTACCGGGAGATGATGGCCAACCTGCGTAACGGCGACTCCGCTGTGGCCAACATGGAGATGTTCGACCCGAAGACCTGGCCTGACGACGTCAAGGGGGTCGGCTTCGGAGAAGCACCGCGCGGTGCCCTTGCACACTGGATTCACATCAAGGATACAAAGATCGAGAACTACCAGTGCATTGTCCCGACAACCTGGAACGCATCGCCGCGCGATCCGTACGGAAACATTGGCGCGTACGAAGCGGCATTGCTGGGTACGCCCATGGCGAACCCCGAGCAACCGCTCGAGATCCTTCGGACGATACACAGCTTCGATCCCTGCCTCGCCTGTTCGACGCACGTCATCTCACACGATGGCCGCGAGCTGAGCGAGATCCGGGTCCGCTGAGGAGCTATCGATGGATATTCCCAACGAAGTACTGGAGAAACAGGAAAAGGTCACCGGGCCGTTCTACGTGTTCGAGGTCCCGGTCAGGATCTGGCACTGGCTGCACGCCTTTTCGATCGGGACCCTGATCTGCACGGGCTACCTGATCGCCAATCCGCTGCCTTCGCTGACCGGCGAGGCCAGCGAACACTTCATCATGGGAACGCTCAGGCTCGTGCACTTCAGCGCCGCGTTCGTGTTCACGATCGGCCTGCTGCTGCGCATTTACTGGGCGTTCGTGGGCAACCGCTTCTCGCGCGAGCTTTTCGTGCTGCCGGTATGGCGCGCGAGCTTCTGGCACCACGTGTGGTATGAGCTCAAGTTCTACTCGTTCGTCACCCACAAGTCCCGCAAGTACGTCGGGCACAACCCGCTCGCCCAGCTCGCAATGTGGCTGACGAATGTGGTGCTGTCGATCTTCATGATCTGCACGGGATTCGCCCTGTACAGCCAGGGTCTCGGTGCGGGCAGCTGGGCAGATCGCATGTTCGGCTGGGTGTTCATACTGGTTCCTAGCTCGCAGGCAATCCGCATGTGGCACCTGCTCGGTATGTGGATCATGCTGTTCTTCATCATCGTGCACGTTTACATGGTGATACGCGAAGACCTGTACTCGCGGCAGAACGGTGCGAGCATGATGATCAGCGGCTGGCGCCGCTACATCGACGACGGGCCAATGGCGCCGCAATGACCGGCAAGACCCTGATACTGGGCATCGGTAACGTCCTCTGGGCCGACGAAGGCTTTGGCACGCGCGCGATCGAGGCGTTGCACGAACGATTCGAATTCCCGGATGACGTCGAGGTTCTGGACGGCGGAACGCAGGGTATGTTTCTTCTACCGTGGATCCGGTCAGCGACCCGACTGCTGGTGTTCGACGCCGTCGACTTCGGTGATCCGCCTGCAACGCTCAGGCTGGTACTCGGCTGCGATGTGCCGCGATACATGGGTGCGAAAAAAGTCAGCATGCACCAGACGGGCTTCCAGGAGGTCCTCGCGTCGGCGGACTTCGCCGGCGAGCTCCCGGGTGACCTGGCGCTGGTCGGCGTGCAACCGGAGCTGCTCGACGACTATGGCGGCAGCCTGCGCCCAAACATCAAGGCGCAGATCAATCCCGCCATCCGTCTGGCGCTCCAGGTGCTGGACCGCTGGGGCATCCCGCACCGACGTCGACGGTCGCCGCCGGCGGACGCCATCAGCCCTGCTGAACTCGACATGGGCGACTACGAAAAGTGTCGTCCGTTCCAGCGGGAGACAAGCTTATGAACGAGCGACTGATCGACCGGCTCACGCGAGAACTCGGCTACGCGCATGTCTCGCTCGATAACCACGACGAGTTCGTCGCAACCGACGGCATGAACCTGCTGTTCTTTCCCGGCGATCCGAAGACCGTCAACGACGCAACCGACGTGGCTGTCGTGCTGCCCGAGCTTGTCGAAGCGTTCAGCGGCCAACTGAATCCCGGCGTCGTCACTGATACGTACGGCGACGGCGTCGTACTCAAACGTCGTTATGGATTCCGGCGCTTTCCCGCGCTGGTGTTCGTTCGTAGCGGCGACTACGTAGGCGCAATCGAGCGCATCCAGGACTGGGCGCACTACCTGGCCCGCATTGACGCACTACTGATTGCGGAAAGCCGGCGACCGCCGGGTTTCAGCATCCCTGTCATAGGAGAACCCGCATGAACCCCCGCACCGCCCGAGAGACCATGGTCTGGATGCGCAATGCGCTGAGCCGTTTCAAACCCGGCGCTCCCTCACCGCTGATCGACATACGCGAGCTCGACGATGCGGATCGGGAACTCATAACCCAGATTCTCGGCGAAGGCGAAATCGCGATCCGGATCGACGACGAGTATTCCACGCAAATACGGGAAAGCGCGCTCACGGGCGTCTGGCGGACACTGCAAACGGACGATGAAGCAAACGTCGTTGCTGACCTCATCGAGGTCGCCGAGATACCAGGGCGCGTCGGACGCTCTGTCGTCAACGGCGCCAGAATCGACACGTCGATGGATGCGGCCAATGCGGCGGAACTCGTGAGCGCCAGGTCGATCCTTGCCGAACTGGCCGCGGCGCAGCAGGCGTTCGCGGTGGAAGGGACCACGCACACGGTCAACCTGACGATGCTGCCGATGTCCGACGCGGAGCTGCGGTTCCTCGACGAGCGACTGGGCCGCGGAACTGTCGAGATCGTGTCACGGTACTATGGCACATGCCGGGTCACGAGCACGGCCGTATCCAATACATGGTGGGTGCGTTACTACAACTCGACGGGCGCGCTGATATTGAACAGCATCGAAACCAGCGGGATACCCGAGGTCGTCATCGCCGCGGCTGAAGATCTGCGCGATTCGGCGCAACGTCTCGAGGAGCTGCTCGCCCCCTACTGGTCCCAGGTCGCGTGACCGACTCGACTGCCGTTTCGGCACTCGAAAAGCGCTACCGCGCAATACTCAATGACCGCATGCATGGCCTGCCGATCGTCAACACGCAGCTGCAGGTGGAAGCGACCGCGTTTCGCGACTATGAAGGTGGCTCACTGGGCGTGCTCGTTACTCCCTGGTTCATGAACCTCGTGTACCTGCACGAAGACGCCAGTTGGTTGGACGAGCCGCAAGGCGCTACCCGCCGCGTGCGGTTCCCCGCTTGCGATATCGAATTCACGGTCACCCGTGACGACGAGGCCGGGACCTTTCTGTCCGCAGTGTTGTTCCGCACTGTGACCGACTTCAGCAACCAGCAACTCGCGCTCGATATCGCGGACCAGGTCATGCAAGATCTGTTCACGCCGCGCGCGGACGCGAAACCGCTGGTGAATCGGCGAAACTTCCTGGCGCCACTGATCGGATCCTGATGCACGAACTGTCGGTCTGTATGTCCCTGCTGGAGCAGGTCGAGAGAATTGCAGCCGAGCAAGGTGCCGTCTCTGTCGACCGAATTGTCCTCGTGGTCGGTCCCTTGTCCGGCATCGAGGCGGATCTGCTTGCCAACGCCTACCCGCTGGCAGCCGCCGGCACGATCGCGGAACACGCGGAGCTCGAGATCGAGGCATCTGGCGTCCGCGTGCGATGTACGCGGTGCTCGAGGGAGAGCGACGTCCCTCCAAACCGCCTGTTGTGCGGTCACTGCGGCGACTACCGCACACGTGTGATAAGCGGTGACGAGATGATCCTCCGACGCCTGGAGTTCAGTGCCTGACACGGTAGGTATAAATGGCAATTTGTGTAATCCGCCCGATATGGTCTGATCGGTAACGATGCCGCACCTGCCCATGGGGAGGGTAAGTTGGACGATGTACTGAAACGTGTCCTCGAAGCGGAACAGCGTGCCCAGCGTCTCGTCGACGACGCGCTCGAACAACAGAAGAAGATGCTCGAGCTCGGGCGAGAGGAGGCACAACAAGAAGAAAAACGCTTCGAATCCCGCATGCGTGAGCTGAAGATCGACCTCGAGAACAAGTCGGAAGCCGAAGCGGCGCGGACGATCGCGCAGATGGAGCGTCGCGCCGAAGAAAACCGCGCCAGCCTGCGCGCATCCGCAGACGCGCTTCGCGACGATGCTCGCGATGCTGCCGTGCGCATCATTGCAGACCCCGATCGTCTTTGAGCCATGTCGGCGATAGCGGAATACGCCTACCTGAATTGCCGCGTATCGATCCGCGCTGAAGGTCTGCTGCCTTCGGCGCGACTGGCGGAACTCGGCACGCTGCCATCCGCACAGGTCGCCGAGATACTCCGTGAGGCCGGTTTCTTCGAGATTGCCGACGACCCGCCGCAAACTACGCGCGATCTCGAGCAGGCGCTGATCCGTGACTACCTGGACGACATCAACGTGCTGATGCGTCCATTGAAAGGCGCGGCGCGCGCGTTCCTCAATCACTGGAGGCACCGCTACGAGATCATCAACCTGAAGCGCTGCATCCGGCACCAGATCCAGGGCCTGGCGCCGGCCGAGCTGCGCCAGAATCTCATCGACATGGGTGCAGCCGGCCAGTTACCGGTTGACGAGCTCGTGCGTGCCGAAAACGCCGAAGAAGCGCTGCGTCGCCTCGAAGGCACGCCGTATGCGTCGATGGCGCGGCGCGCTCGCGACACCTACGAAGAGCGGCACAGCCTGTTCGATCTCGAGGCCGTGCTCGACACTCACTACTATCGGGGCTTGTTCGATCGGCTCGGCGACCTCGCGGAAACTGACAGGCGCCCACTCGAACCGTTGCTCGGTACGTTCGCTGACCAGCTAAATCTCGTCTGGCTGATGCGCTACCGCTTTGTCTTCGGCCTCGCGCCGCCACACGCTTACCTGCTGCTGCCGCCGCCCGGGCTCGTGCTAAAGCGTGCGCAGCTGTTGTCGCTCGTGCAGCTGGACAAGCTTGCCGACGTAATCAAGGCGCTGCCCGAGAGTCTGCAATCCGTCGTCGGCGGAGCGACGTCAATCGTGCAGGTAGAGAAATCAATGGACAAGCGCACCCAGCGCGAGGCCCATCGGGTACTCAGGAAGACGTCATTCAATCTCGCGCGGCCACTCGCCTACCTGATCCTGCGGGAACGACTCATCCTCAAGGTGCACGTCGCACTCAAAGGCCGGCTGCTGAACCTGGACGATGAGACGATCGCGATCGCGAGGTCCCTACCGGAATCTTTCCTCGAAATGGCGGCGGCCTGAGGTCATGTTTACGCCACTCGCCATGCAACGTGCCACGGTATACCTGATCAGGGACGAGGCGCCGGACGCCGCGCTGGCGCTCGGTCGCTGCGGAGCCTTCGAGCCCGAGTTGTGCGAGGACGACGAACTGGTATTGAGCGACCTTGGAAACGCTTATCGCGAACGGTATGCCAGCGCGTCGAATCGCTTCTCGAAGATCTGCGCTCACCTCGACTTTGAACCGGCGGCCGCGGCCCCACCCGCGCCACGGCTCGTATCGCGCGACGAACTGGATGAAATCGACGCCCGCCTCCAGGTTCTCTGGCAAGGCTGCTCCGATCGGGAAGAGCGACTCCAGCAGCTGCGCGACGAGTTGCGGTCGGTCGAACAGCTTGAAACTACGATCGACGTTTACGAACCGCTCGATTTCGACCTTGGCATACTGCACGACGGTTTTCGATTCCTCGACGTACGTATCGGTATCGTGCCCATCTCCGAGCTGGAGAGACTGCGCGAAGCCGCCGCTCTGTCCGGCTTCCGTGTTGCCGATTTTTCACGGACCGAAAACGCCGTGCACGTGTTGCTGGCCGGACTGGTTGGCGATGCGGGCGAACTCGACCGGGTGTTGAGTGCCGCTTCGTTCACAGAAGTCGTCATTCCCGCCGACTTCGCTGCTCACCCGAGGCGCGTTCGCGACGAACTGCAGCAGCGCCGTAACGCCATGCTGGAAGAACAGACGGAGATCGAAGCCGCGATCGCCGGCGAGCGGCAGGAACTGGCCGGCGAATTGCGCGAGGCCGCTGAAGCACTGCAGCTCGCATCGGCCTATGCACGTATGAGCGAAACGACCCAACAACGCGGGGGACTCGCCCGCGTCAGCGGCTGGGTGCCGCGGGAGCGCAGCGCGCAGCTCGAAGCGACGCTCGCCGAGCACCTGGAAGGCCGCTTCGTGCTCGAGATACGCGACCCCTTACCCGAAGAGCGTGCCAATGTGCCGTCGGCCCTGCGTCACCCCCGCCTGCTCGAACCGTTCGCGGCGCTGGTCCGCAATTACGGTATCCCCCGCTACGGCGAGGTCGACCCGACCTGGCTGTTCGCGCTGTCGTTCATCGCGATGTTCGGCATGATGTTCGGCGATATCGGGCACGGCCTCGTTATCGCGCTCGGCGGCCTCGCTGCCCGCAAGAAGCTCATGGGGTTTGCGCCTTTCGTCGTCGCCATCGGCGCATCGTCGATGGTGTTCGGGCTGCTGTACGGCAGCATCTTCGGGTACGAGGAACTCATCCACCCGGTCTGGATCTCGCCGTTGAGCGACCCGGCCCTGATGCTCAGGCTGGCGCTTTACTGGGGCATCGGCTTCGTCCTGCTGATGCTGCTCATCCACATTCGCAACTGCCTGCGCGAGGGCGCTATCGGCGAAGCGGTATTCTCGGGCACCGGTTTCGCCGGGGCCGCCTTTTACATCGGCATTATTTACGCAGCCGGCCACTGGTTATCGACAGGCTCGCTGGGGAATCTCGGCCTGGCGGCAGTGCTCGTGCCGCTTGCCGTCATTCTCGCGTTCCAGTGGCATCACCTCGATGCGCCGCTGGGTGAGAAGATCATCGTCGTGTTCATCGAGGGCTTCGAGACGCTGCTCGGCTTCATCGCCAACACATTGTCGTTCCTGCGCGTCGCGGCGTTCAGCCTCAACCACGTCGCCCTGGCAATCGCGGTCTTCACGATCGCCAACATGCTCGGCCCCACGGGTCACTGGATCACTGTCGTGCTGGGCAATCTGTTCATCCTCGTGCTCGAAGGCGCGATCGTTACGATCCAGGTACTGCGCCTCGAGTACTACGAGGGCTTTTCCCGTTTCTTCAATGGCGACGGGCGCGAGTTTCGCCCGCTGACCATGAAAACCTGAATCGACAAGGAGACATCACATGTACTGGATGGTGGCACTACTGACCGCAAGCCTGCTCGGCGTTATTGGCGCGGGCATCTATCTCGAACTGCGGCCCACGATCAAGCCGCGGCGCGCATCCTGGATGCGAGGCGCCGTGCTCGGCAACCTGTTCCTTTACGTCGTCGGACTCGCAGGCGTGCTGTTCTTCGCGGTCGATGACGCGCTCGCGCAGCATGCGGAAGAAGCAGCTGCTGCAACCGAAGTCACGCTGGGGCTGGGTCTCGCGCTGATCGGCGTCGGCATCCCGACGGCGCTGGCGACGATCGGCGCCGGCATCGCGGTCGGGCCGGTCGGCTCATCCGCGCTCGCGACGATATCGGAGAAACCCGAGATGTTCGGCCGAACGCTCGTCTACCTCGGCCTGGCCGAGGGCATCGCGATCTACGGTCTCGTCGTCTCGATCCTTATCCTCGGCAGGCTTTGATGCCCGACACGACACCCATCGAGCACGAACCCGAGACGCGCCTGATCGCAATGGGCGGTGCCGAGCTGACGCTGGGCTTCCGGTTCATCGGATTCGAGACCTTTCCCGATGCCGACGAAGCCGACGTCGAGCGACTGCTTGCCGAGCTGATTGCCAACAAGGAGCGAGCCCTGGTGCTGCTCGAACCGCGCCTGGCACGCTCCGGATCCAAGTCGCTCAATGCCGTGCGCAGCGAAGGTGGGCACATCGTGGTCACCGAAATTCCCGCGCTGCATGCGCCGCAGGATTATCACCCCGAGGTCGAGGACGTCGTTCGCAGCGTGCTCGGTCCCGGCGCACTGGAGGAACTGCAATGACCGAGCCCAAGGGCGTGCCCGACCTCGAGGCCGCATTGATCGACCGGGCCGAGCGGCTCGCAAGCGAATACCTGCAGAGGGGCAAAGACGGCCGCGAAGCCATCGTCAACGAGGAACGCGACCGCCTGCGCGCACGTGAAGAACGTATTGCGGATGAAGCGAAGGCCGACGCCGACCGAATCTTCCGGCGACGCGTCCAGGCGGCGCAGTTGAAAGTACAGGCCGGACTGGACCGCGAACGCTGGGATTTGATCGAGTCGGTCATCGACGAGCTGCCGCAGGCCCTGGTGTCGGTCGCTGGGGACGACGACAACTACGACGATTTGTTGCTGAATCTGCTCGCGCAGGGCGCGACGAGTATCGGCGAGGACGACCTGGTCGTATCGCTGAACGCACACGACCGCGAGCGACTCGAGCCACGCTGGCAAGCGTTCGCCGAACAGGCGGCGCCGGGCAGGCGCATCACGCTCGACGCGAACGACACCGACATCAGCGGAGGCATGCGCGTATCCAGCGCGGATGGCCGCGTGAGCATCGACGCGTCGTTCGAAGGACGCACGGAGCGGTTCAGGAACGAGCTCGTTCAGGTCATCGCGGAGCGGCTCTTCGCCAACGCATGAGTACAGGTGGAATGATCAATGGCTAGCATACTCGAGATCAACGGACCTCTCGTCATCGCGGAACTGCCTGGCGTCCCGAACGGCGAGCAGGTACGTGTCGGCGAGCTCGGACTCACCGGCGAGATCATCGGCCTGGACGGGGAAACGGCGATGATCCAGGTGTACGAGGCGACCGACGGCCTGCGCCCGGGGCAATCCGTAGAACCGTTGGGTCACCCGCTGTCCGTGGAGCTCGGGCCCGGGATGCTCGGGCAGATCTACGACGGCGTTCAACGCCCACTTTCCGCAATCGGCGAGATCAGCGGCGACTACATCGCGCGTGGTATCAACGTCGATTCGCTTCCCCGTGACCGCGCGTGGTCGTTCGAGCCCGACGCCGAACGGGCAGTCGGCCAACGACTGGAAGCCGGTGCGGCGCTCGGCAGCGTTCCGGAGACGCCGGTCATTCGCCACAAGATCCTGCTACCACCCGACCTCGCAGGGGAGCTCATCGAACTCGCAGACCCGGGCGAGTACACGCTCGACGACGTCATTGGCCGACTGCAGGACGCCTCCGGCACGGTGCACGACCTCAAGCTGTTCCATCGATGGCCCGTGCGAATCCCTCGGCCCTACCGCGACCGCAACGATGCGGTCGCGCCGTTGATAACGGGGCAACGTATCCTCGACACGTTCTTCCCGCTGGTCAAGGGCGGCAAAGGCGCCGTTCCGGGTCCGTTCGGCGCGGGCAAAACGGTCGTGCAGCAACAGATCGCGCGCTGGTCGAACGCTGACATCGTCATCTACTGCGGCTGCGGCGAGCGCGGCAACGAACTCGTTGACATTCTCGAGACCTTCCCCGAGCTCACGGACCCGCACACCGGGCGCTCGCTGATGGAACGCACGCTGCTCGTGGCCAACACCTCGAACATGCCCGTGGTCGCCCGCGAAGCGTCAATCTACGTTGGCGTGACGATGGCCGAGTATTACCGTGACCAGGGCTTCGACGTCGTCATGGTGGCCGACTCGACGAGCCGCTGGGCCGAGGCGTTGCGCGAGGTCGCGGGTCGCCTCGGGCAAATGCCCGTTGAGGAGGGTTACCCGGCCAACCTGGCGTCCCGCCTGGCGGCCTTTTACGAACGCGCCGGGCGCGTCGAGTCGCTGTCGGGCGACTTCGGCTCGGTGACGCTGATCGGCGCTGTCTCGCCGCCGGGTGGCGACTTCTCGGAACCGGTAACCAGCCACACCAAGGAAATCGTGCAGACGTTCTGGGCCCTGTCGAAGGAGCTGGCCGACGCGAGGCATTACCCGGCGATCGACTGGACCGACAGTTTTTCGGAGTACATCCACGTCGCCGCGACCTGGTGGGCCAGCGAAATCGATCCGTCCTGGGCGCGCAAACGCGGCCGCGCCATGGCCCTGCTGACCGAGGCCGACGAGCTGTCACGCATCGTCAATCTGGTCGGACCCGAAGCGCTGTCGTCGCAACAGCGCTGGGAACTCGAGAGTGCGATGCTCATCAAGGAAGGGGTATTGCAGCAAAGTGCACTCGAAGCCAACGACAGCTTCGCGTCTCCCGAGAAGCAGTTTGCCCTGCTCGACCTCGTCCTCGATATCTACGATCGGGGCGTCGCGCTGCTCGAGATCGGCGTACCGGTGCATCAGCTGCTGGCACTGTCGGTGCTTTCCGAAGCTCGCCGCATCAAGAGCGTCTACACGAGCGAGCAGGTGGCGGAGATTCGCGCCTTCACGCAGAACGCGCGGAGCGAGTTTGATCAGCTGCGAGCCGAATACGTCGAAACGGCGGAAGCATCATGAGAGAAAAAGAATTCAGGCGTGCATCAGCGGCCCGCGGTGGCCTCCTCGTCGTCAAGGGAGTACCCGGTGTGGCCTTCGGCGACCGCGTCGTCGTTCGCGATCATCGCGGCAGGCACCGCAATGGCCAGGTCATTCGCGCATCGGATGAGGCAACTCTGGTGCAGGTGCTCGAGGGCACAGACGATCTCGACCTCGACAACACGTGGATCCGATTCCTCGACGAGCCGTTCGAAATCTCCCTGGCGCCCGACATCCTCGGTCGCATATTCAACGGTGTCGGCGAACCGCGTGACGATCGTCCGCCAGTCGTCGCGCGGCTCAGGCGCGATGTCAACGGTGCACCCGTCAACCCGGCAGCACGTACTTACCCGCGGGAGTTCATCCAGACCGGCGTGTCCGCCATTGACGGGTTGAACTCGCTGGTACGCGGACAGAAGCTGCCGATCTTTTCGGGTTCCGGCCTGCCGCACAACCGGCTCGCTGCCCAGATCGTTCGCCAGGCTCGCCTGCCGGGACGAAGCTCGGAGTTCGCGATCGTATTCGCCGCGATGGGCGTCGCCTACAGCGATGCCCGCTTCTTCCGCGAGGACTTCGAATCCAGCGGCGTGCTCGGCAACGTCGTGATGTTCATCAATCTCGCCGACGACCCGGCGATCGAACGACTGATCCTTCCGCGCACGGCGCTGACCGTAGCCGAGTACCTGGCATTCGACCTCGACAAGCACGTACTCGTGGTCCTGACCGACATGACGCACTACGCAGCCGCTTTGCGCGAGGTCGCGACGGCGAAGGGCGACGTACCTGCAAGAAAGAGCTATCCGGGCTACCTGTATTCGGACCTTGCGACGATCTACGAGCGGGCCGGGCGCATTCGCGACCGGCAGGGTTCGATCACGATGGTACCGGTGCTGAGCATGCCGTCGGACGACATTACGCACCCGATCCCCGACCTGACCGGTTACATCACCGAAGGGCAGATCGTGCTGTCGCGAGAGCTGCACAACGAGGGCACCTACCCTCCCATCAACGTGCCGCCATCGCTGTCGCGACTGATGAAAGACGGCATCGGCAAGGACTTCACGCGAGACGACCACCCGCACGTTGCCAACCAGCTCTATGCCGCGTACGCGCGCGCACTCGAGATCCGCAATCTTGCGTCGATCATCGGCCCTGAGGACCTGTCGGCGTCGGATCGACAGTTTCTCTCGTTCGCCGACCGTTTCGAACAGACCTTCGTTGGCCAGGGCGAAGACGAAGACCGCTCGATCGAGGAGACGCTGAACGTCGCCTGGGATCTGTTCGCCGTGTTGCCGAAGGAGTCGCTCACGCGGATGAGCGAGCAGGAACTCGAGGAACGCCTGCCGCATGCCTAAGCTGCTCAAAGTCCCGCCGACGAAGAGCACCTTGCTCGAGTTGCGCCGCCAGGTGCAGTTCCTGCAGGCGGGTTACGAACTGCTCGAGCGCAAGCGAGAGCTTTTGACGAGACTCGTGTACGAAAGACTCGCCGACTATCGTGAGATTCGTAAGGAAGCTCGTGCCGTGCTCGCCGACGCTTACCAATGGCTCGGCATCACGCACCTGCGCATGGGCAGCCGCATGCTCGAGCAGGTCGGGCTCGGGTTGCCGCCGGCAATGTCGGTTCACGTGCTGCCGCGCAGCAGTCTCGGCGTCGAATACCCGTCGGTGAAGGCGAAAGAGCTGCCACTCGAACCGGTGAGCCTGTTGTGGACCGACATGACCTTCGACCAGACCCGTCATCACATGACGCAGCTGGCGCTGGTACTGGCACGACTCGGTGAAGCCGAAACGGCTTTGCGTCGACTGTTGGCAGAGCAGCGCAAAACGCAGAAACGCGTGAACGCGCTACGTTACAACGTGATACCGCGCTACCGCGATACGCTGCATTTCATCGACGCGGTGCTCGAAGAGGAGGAGCGCAATACGCTGTTCCAGATCAAGATCCTGCAGGAGAGTGGGCAGCTCTAGCGGCTATCATTGCCGGATCGCGGTCTTACGACCGCTCCTACAATGTGGCACGTTGTTGTAGGAGCGGTCGTAAGACCGCGATCTTCCATTCAAAATTCGAGACCGCCAAAACTGGGGCGCGCGCTTCGCGCGCAGCTTGCGCTCGCGGTTTTACAACCGTTCCCACAAGTGCCGGTAGCAAGGTGCAGGAGCGGTCGTTAGACCGCGATTCCGTGCCAGTGGCGAGATGTAGGAGCGGTCGTTAGACCGCGATAGCGCCGTCAACAAATCCGGGGTAGGGGATCGTCCTCGAGCTCTTCGAGAAAACGCT
>JAAUXY010020159.1_pt1 | contig 20553 bp, 21 predicted proteins | sample 7278121 | NCBI WGS metagenome assembly JAAUXY01 (sample SAMN14350117, study PRJNA611818) | marine sediment metagenome | isolation source: surface marine sediment (1.8m) | place: French Polynesia: Moorea | collected 2018-08 | reverse complement strand
GAGCACTCGGGTGGCCAGGTGGAAGTCGGGCATGTCGATGGGGGTTTCTGTTTTGACAATGAGCAGCCCGCTCACGCGGTGCTGCTCACTCCCTTCGCCCTGGCGGATCGGTTGGTCACCAATGGTGAGTACCAGGCTTTTATTGACGACGGCGGCTACCAGCGCCCGGAGCTGTGGTTGTCCGACGGCTGGGCCACGGTAGGCGAGCGGGGCTGGGAGGCGCCGCTGTACTGGGTCAGGAACGGCGACAGCTGGCAAGAGTACACCTTGTACGGCCTGTGCGCGCTGGACCCGGCGCGGCCGGTTACCCACGTCAGCGGTTACGAGGCAGACGCCTACGCTCGCTGGGCGGGCCACCGCCTGCCCACGGAGTTCGAATGGGAAGCCATCGCTGCCGGTACCGAGCTGGATGGCCAGTTTGTCGAGTCCGGGCGCCTGCACCCCGATGCCGCCGAGCGCGCTGACGACTGGCAGCTGCACGGTGGCCTGTGGGAGTGGACCAGCAGCGCTTACGGCCCCTACCCCGGGTATAAGCCGGCGGCGGGAGCCGTGGGCGAATACAATGGCAAATTCATGGCCAACCAGCTGGTGCTGCGCGGGGGCTCCTGCGTGACCAGTCGCAGCCAGATGCGTACCAGCTACCGCAACTTCTTCTACCCACCGGATCGCTGGCAATTCACCGGCATAAGGCTCGCCAAATGGCTCTAGACGACCAGCCCCTGGCCGACGTGCACCTGGCCCAGCGCGAGGAGTTGCTCGCCGGCCTGCGGGAGCCGCCGCGCTCCATCAATCCCAAGTTCTTCTACGACGAGCGGGGTTCAGAGCTGTTTGCCAGGATAACCGAACTCGACGAGTACTACCCGACGCGCACCGAGATCGGCATTCTCTCAAGCCAGGGTGCCGACATTGCCGCCACGGTGGGTGCCGGCTGTGAACTGGTGGAGCCCGGCGCCGGCAACTGCGAGAAGGTGCGCTACCTGCTCGAGGAGCTGGCGCCTGCGGCCTATCTGCCCTTGGATATTTCCCGGGACTTTCTGCTGGATGCGGCTCAGCGCCTGCGCGATGACTTCCCGGGGCTCGAGGTGCGGCCGGTGGTGGCCGACTTCAATGCCGAGTTTGACCTGCCGCCGGCCAGTGGGCGACGGGTGGTGTTTTATCCCGGCTCCACCATTGGCAACTTCGAGCCTGCTGCCGCTCGCGATTTCCTCTCTCGTGCGGCCGCACTGGTAGGGCAGGGCGGCGGCCTGTTGATCGGCGTCGACCTCCACAAGGACAGTGACGTACTGGATGCCGCCTACAACGACAGTGAGGGCGTCACCGCCGCCTTTAACCGCAACATCCTCCACCATGCCAACAGCCTGCTCGATGCCGACTTCAACCCCGAGCAGTTTGACCACGTGGCCTTCTACAACGTCCCGGCCCAGCGTATCGAGATGCATCTCCAGTGCCGTGCCGCACAGCAGGTGCGCTGCGACGGATCCGTGCTGGAGTTCGCCGCCGGCGAGCGCATCCACACCGAGTACTCCCACAAGTACACCGTGGACGGTTTCACCGACCTGGCCGCCGATGCGGGTTTCGCCGCTCGCGGCTGCTGGGTGGATGACGCCTCGCTGTTCAGCGTCCAGTACTTCGAAGCAAGCTGACTCCTCACTCCTGATCCCGCGCAGGGCGCCTGCACGCCCCTGGTGCAGGCTGTCCATGTTTTGCATACGTTCCCATCGGTAACAAAATCTGCTGCCCCCAAACGGTGCGGAGAGGCACCAAAACAGCGCGAACAATTGTCACAAAATCTAATAAATACAATTAGTTACACAAATAATTCATCTAAACCCCTGTTCCTGTAGGTCCAACTGGTGTGATACTCCGTATGTGTTGTTACTGAGCGTAACCTAGCTCCTTAACGACCTATCCATAGTTAGACTTTTTTGAGTCGAATTTGACTCTTCGGGAGATGAATCATGAAAAAGACTATTGCACTGGTAGCAGCGCTGGCTTCTGGCTCCGCCTTTGGCGCCTGTGACGGTAACGGCTGGCCCGAGCGTCCGGAAATTCCGAACGGCGAGGTAGCTACTTTCGAGCAGATGATTGAGGCCCAGGAAGCCGTGGCCGAGTTCGTAAAGGCCGGCGAGGCTTACATGGAGTGCGTGAAGCCGGACAACTTCGTCCACAACTACTACGTGGATCGTCTGATGCGCGCTGCTGAAGACTTCAACTCAGAGCGTGAAGCCTTCCTGCGTCGCGAGGCCATCGCGGCCAACTGAGACTGACATCCAGGTCCTCTCTGAAGCCGGCGCACGCGCCGGCTTTTTTTTGCCTGTCAGTTGCGGCCCGGTCGTTCCAGGCTCGTCGTCATTGCCGCGCAGGCGGCGGCCCGCGTAGGGTAATCCAGAGACTCGCGGCACAAGATCTCAGGAAGCCTCTCGTTCTACGGCCTTCCACACCCGCATCAGATTGGCACCCAGCAATTTCTCGATATCACTCTCGCTATAGTCACGGCGCAGCAACTCCGCCACCAGGTTGGGGTAGGTCGAGACATCCTTGAGGCCCACCGGCAGGGTGTCGCCGACGCCATCATAGTCAGAGCCGATGCCCACGTGATCGATGCCGACCAGTTTCACCACGTGGTCGATGTGGTCTGCCACGTCAGACGTCGTCGCATAGGGATAGGGGAAGATGCTCTGATAGTCCGCGATGAACTTCTTCATGGCCGGGTGGCCGCGCTCAATACCGTGGCGCTCGGCATAGGCGTCCATCGCCGGACGGAACTTGTTGCGATACTCAGCGGCTGCCGTGGTCACGAAGCCGGAACCAAAGTTGATCATGATCACGCCGCCGTTGGCCGCCAGTGCCTTGATCAGTTCGTCATCCATATTGCGTTCGAATACCGGGTCCGTGTCCACAAAATGCCGGGCGGAGGAGTGTGAAGCAATTACCGGCGCATTCGAGATTTCCAGCACCTCGTAGGCGGCCTTGTCCGACAAGTGAGAAATATCCACCATGATGCCCAGCTTGTTCATTTCCGCCACCACCTTGCGCCCGAAGGGGCTCAGTCCATCCCAGAGCCGCACCTTGTCGTAGGATGAGTCGCTGATGTGGTTCGAGTGCGAGTGCGCCAGCGTCACATAGCGAATGCCGCGCTTGTGGAAATGACGCAGCCTGTCCAGGCTGCCGGCGATAGGCGCGCCGTTCTCCATGCCCAGCGCCAGGGAAATCTTGCCTTCCTTGAACTGCTGCTCCACGTCGGCGGTGGAGCTGGCAATCGCGAATCTGTCGGGCGCCCGCGCCACGATGGCCTCGACGTGGTCGATCAGGTTGTTGGCCATTGCATAGGCGCTGTTGTCGTATTCGCTGCTGGCGGGGGTATAGATCGACATGAATGGCAGGTTGAGCCCGCCTTTGACTGCCCGCGGGTAGTCGAACTGACCGCTCTCGGTGGCTTCGGTGACGTCCTGCCAGTTGTAGTGAAGGCGAATAGGTACATCGATATGCCCGTCCGCGATCAGGTATTTCCGGGTGAGTTGCTCGGCCTGGCGGTCAAACTTGTCGGCGTTGGCGGGCAGTGAGGACGCAAACAGGAACGCGGCGCAAAGAGCGGCCGCTGCGAAGCGTGAATTCGGCACGGGGTCTTCCTTACAGGTTTAATGCGGAGGTCTAACTGGCTCTGAAGAATACCAGCTTTCCAGGGTACGTCTCGACGTTTATGGCAGCCCCTGGCCACCAAGCGGCTGCGTCTCGAAACGTTCACCAAAACCGACGATCAGCGGCCGGCCTGCAGCGATAGCCGCCTGCACCGATTCCAGCTCGAGAGAGGCCTGGTGAAGCTCCCGGCTCTCCCACACCTCCGTGATCCACAGGGCGTCGTCCTGCTCGTCGGCCAGGGCAACGACATAACTCAGGCAACCGGGCATACCGGCGATGCCGTCGAGCAGAATCTGCGCCAGTTCCTCCCGCTTGCCGGGGGTGGCAATCATTTTTCCGATCAGCCCATACATGGCCGGCTCCTCTTTGCTGAAAACGTTTATTGGCAGGGCCGCGGCGGCCAGCCAGGCAAGCAGGTCGCGCCTGCGGACCCCCGACTCAGGCACCCCGGGTTATCGCTCGGCCCACACGCCCAGCACGTTGCCGCTGGGGTCGCTGAAGTGGAAGCGGCGGCCGCCGGGGAAGTCGAAAGGTTCGACGACAATGCTGCCACCCGCGTCTACCACGGCTTTGCGGCTGGTCTCCAGGTCGTCTGAGTAGAGAATCACCAGTGGCCCGCCCGTCGCCACCGCCTCGACCTGGTTGAATCCGCCCACCTCGCCCTCGCCGCCGGGTTTGCGAATGCCCGCGTAGTCGGGGCCGTAGTCATTGAACTCCCAGCCGAAGGCCTGGTGGTAGAACGCCTTGGCTGTGGCCATGTCGGTGACATTGAGCTCGATGTAGTCAATCGTGTGGTGGGTCTGGTTCATGGGCTGGCCTGCTGGTGCGGTAGTCTCTGCGGTGGCGCCCAGCGTGACCAGGAGTAGCGATGCGGCAAGCAGCTTACGCATCAATGACCTGCCCCAGCGCGGTGTCGCCGGTAATGGTGGTGCGGTGAATCACCCGTTCGATGCCGGGCCGTGTGCCGGTGGCGCAGTGCATGGCGCGCCAGTTGTCCCACAACACCATATCGCCCGGTTGCCAGCGGTGGAAGTAGTGGAACTCGGGCTGGCGGGTGTGGGCTACCAGCCGCTCCAGCAGCTCGATGGCCTCGTCGTTGGACAGGCCCGCCCGGTGAGGTGCCACGATACGCTCCAGGAATTGCTCGCAGATTTCCAGTACCTTGCGGCCGGTCACCGGGTGGGTTACCACCGCAGGGTAGGCGACTTCGGGGAAATTGGGGTAGTTGATATCCGAGGGTTTGCGCGGGCTGTAGGGGCCGGGCTCGTAGCCCTCCAGGTTCACGTAGCGCATATGCCGGCGCTGCATGCTGAAGGCATAGGTCACCTGCAGCTGTTCCAGCAGGGCCTGGGTTTCGGTATCCAGCGCGTCGTAGGCTTTGGCAAGGTCGCCGAAGCCGGTCAGCCCGTCCTCCTCGGCGCAGACCACGGCGGTCAGCACCGCGCCGCGGTTGGGCTTGCCGGTGTAGTGCAGGTCCATGTGCCAGTCCAGTCGACTGACCCGCGGCTCGCCATCGTAGTAGGCGGTAAGGTACTGCTCGTGTTCCGGGCTGCTGGAGAGGGTGAACAGCTCCGGGTAGTCCTGCGAGCGGGTTTCCTCGATGGGGTGGCATTCCAGCTCGCCGAACAGGCGGCTGAAGGCGATCTGTCGCTCCGGGTTCACGTCCTGGCCGCGGAACAGCAGGATGCCGTGCTCGTCGAACAATTCCACCAGGGTGGCAGCGGTGTCTTCGTCCACCGGCGCTGCGATATCGAAACCGTGGACTTCGATACCGACATTGTTGAGCGGTGATATAGCCAGGCTCATTGTGGAAATCCGGGAAGGAAGCTGGGCATTTTTCGGGCAGTTTAGGCATAATGCGCGGCATGAGCAAAACAGCCAGCAAGCGGCCCGGCAGCGGTACCAAATTCGCGACCGAGCAGGGCTATTCCGCCATCAAGGACGGCGTGAAGACCAACGCCAACCGTGACATTCCCAGCCAGCGCAAGCCGCCGTGGCTGCGCATGCGCCTGGAGCGCAGTGAGAAGTTCGGGAAGGTCCTGGATACCGTGCATACCCACCGCCTGGCTACCGTCTGCGAAGAGAGCCACTGCCCCAATATCGGCGAGTGCTGGAGCAACGGCACCGCTACCATCATGCTGATGGGCGCAGTCTGCACCCGTGCCTGCCGCTTCTGCGCGGTGGACACCGGCAACCCCAATGGCTGGCTGGACCAGGAAGAGCCCGCCAACGCGGCGCGCTCGGTGGAGCTGATGAACCTGCGCTACGTGGTGCTGACCTCGGTGGACCGGGACGACCTGGAGGACGGTGGGGCGGCCCACTATGCCGCCTGTGTACGCGCCATCCGCGAGCGCAACCCATCAACTGCCGTGGAAGCCCTGACCCCGGATTTCTCCGGCAGCAAGGCAGCGGTGGAAACCGTAGTGAACTCGGGCCTGCAGGTCTTCGCTCAGAACCTGGAGACGGTGGAGCGCCTGACGCACCGGGTGCGCGATCCGCGCGCCGGCTACCAGCAGACCCTGGACGTGCTGGCCCACGGCAAGAGGGCCAACCCTGAAGTGCTGACCAAGTCCAGCCTGATGCTGGGCCTGGGTGAGAGCGAAGAGGAAGTACTGACCGCCATGCGCGACCTGCGCAGCCATGAGGTGGATATCCTCACTCTGGGCCAGTATCTGCGCCCCACGCCCAACCACCTGCCGGTAGAAGAGTGGGTGACGCCGGAGAAGTTTGCCTGGTACCGTGAGCAAGGCTTGGAGCTGGGCTTCACCGAGGTGGCCTCGGGTCCCCTGGTGCGTTCCAGCTACCGCGCCGATCGCATCCTTGAGCAGAACAACCTCGGCCTGCCGGCAGAACCCGGCAGCGACCGCATCCTCGCCGTCAACGTCGACTAGTCTTCCGTCAGGTCGCGGCGCCGCTTCCTACAGGAATTTGGTGCGCCCCAGCAGAGCGTCTTCCTCAAAACTGGTGTCGGTCAGGTTGTTGTCGCGGCGGCCGATCACTACACCAACACCGGCGATGGGGGCCAGTGAGTCGATCTGGAAGCGACCCTCGGTGCCGCGGATAAAGCAGTCCTCGTCGAAGTAGACGACATTGGCATCGTCGATCTCGTCGAAGATCACGCTGTCCTGGCCGATCAGCGCCTTGATGTCGTCTTCACGCCCCAGCTCCGTCACCTCGAGCTGTTGTTCCTGGCCGCGAATGATGATGGCTTTCATGGCTGTGCCCTCCTGTCTCTTTGCAGCAAGATACGCCAGCGAGCTGGCAGCGGACCGCTACTCAACCGCCCGTTCCAGCGCCCGCTGGAAGGCCGGTCGCGCCAGGTTGCGCGCCAGGTAGTCAGCTAGGGTGGGGTAGGGTGCGAGCAAGCCCAGCCGTTCTGCCATTGAGACCATGTAGGTGATACCGAAGTCAGCACCGGTGATTCGCTCGCCGAGGATGAAGTCGTTGTCGCCCAGCTTGTCGCTGATGTGATCGAAGTGCAGCTTGACCTCCGGGTCGGCGAAGCCATCCAGCAGCGGCTGCTCGCCGCCGGCGCGCGTGGACAGCAGCTTCAGCAGCAGCGGTACAAACACCGATCCCTCCGGATAGTGCAGCCATTGGGTGTACTCGGCCCAGGCGGCGTCACCGTCGTCGGGTCCGAACTTGCCCTGCGGGTCGTACTTGTGCAGCAGGTAGGCGGTGATGGCGCCGGACTCCGAGAGCAGCAGGCCATCTTCCTCGATCACTGGCGACTTGCCCAGCGGGTGCACGTCACGCAGCTCCGGCGGCGCGCGCATGGTCTCCGGATTGCGATGGTATTCGACCAGCTCGTACTCCACCCCGAGTTCTTCCAGCAGCCAGACGGTGAAAATCGAGCGCCCGATGCGCAGGTGGTGGATTGTCAGCATGATGGCTGTCTCCCGGAATTAAAGATTGAACACGCGCTGCGCGTTCTCGCGCAGGAACTTCGGCCAGACCTCCGCCTTGAAGGCGACGCCGGGCAGCTCGCTGAAGATGCGCTCCAGCGACAGGCCCATAGGATAGTAGCCTGCATAGAGGATCTTGTCGGCACCGCGAGTATTGGCGAAGTCGATAATATCCCGCGGGTAGTACTTCGGGGCGAAGGCGCTGGTGGAGTAGTAGAGGTTCGGGTACTTGAGCATCAGCTTGCAGGCCAGCTCCGTCCAGGGCTCGGCGCCGTGGCGCATCACCACCTTCAACTCCGGGAAGAACCAGCACACCTCGTCCAGGTGCTCCACCTTCTGGGGCTCCATCGGCAGCCGCGGCCCGGGCACGCCCACGCACAGGCAGATCGGCAGGTCGAGGTCGACACAGGCGGCATAGACGGGATACCAGCGCTTGTCATTGATCGGCACCTGGAGCACCAGCCCGGCGGGGAAGCCAGTGACGGCCTTGATGTCGAAGGTCTCCTTGAGGGCGCGGATTTTCCGCACCTCCTCCATGCCGCGGTTGGGATTGGCCTCATAGCTCGCAAAGAAGCGGTCCGGGTGCTGGCGCAGAGCGCGCTCGTGCACCCGCGATGGATCGCCACTGATGCCGATCATGGCCTTGTCTATGCCGAAGCGGTCCATCTGCTCAAGGGTATAGGCGAGGCCGTCATCTATATCCTTTAAGTCGGGCACGTTGAACATGTACTGGGCCGGCATGCTGAACAATTCGCGACTCTCGGCGTCGAGCAGCAACGGCTTCATGTGGTAATACCAGTGGTTGCGCTCGGTGCTGGGTATACCGAGCATCAGGTCGATCACGCCGATATCGGTGGGCATCTCCATGCGGTAGTCCTCCTGTGGCCGTCATTAGTATCACAGGCACATGACAGCTGGCAGCCGTGGAACTCGACGCTATGCGGGTTGGCTACTATTTTGATCATGGACAGGCTTTATTGCGGAGGTGAAGCGAATGCTGAGCAGGCGTTTTGAGGAGATTTGCCTTGTGTTGGCGCTGGCGGTTGCGCTGGGTGGTGCAACGCTCTCAGCACCGGCAGAGGCGCGAGAGGATGTCGCCAAAGAAATATTCGAGATTTTCGACAGCATTCACCAGGGCATTGAGCCGCGGGTGCTGCCCACCCAGCCTCATTCGACCACGACCCTCGGCCTGCTGTATACGGAACGTGACTACCAGCCTGCCTGGTCCGGCTATGACCAGATCCAGGAGCTGCTCAAGGCCCTGGCCGACAGCGAGCTCGATGGACTGACTCCGGATGATTACCACTACAGCGTGCTCAAGTCGCTGGAGTCGGAGTATTTCGCGTCGAGGAATGATGCCGAGAAAGCCCGCTTGCACGCCGCCTTTGACGTCCTGCTCAGCGATGGGATCCTCCTCTACGCCCTGCACCTGCAGGAGGGCAAGGTCGATCCCGCGCAGGTCGAACCTACCTGGAACTTCAGTCGCCGGGAACTGGAGCCAGAGCAGATTGCCATGCAGATGGGGGCGGCGATCGAGCAGGGCACCGTGCTCGAGAAACTCGATGAGTTTCGTCCCGAATTGGGCTTCTACCAGCTGATGCGGGATGAGCTGGCGCGCTACCGTGAACTCGATGCCCGCTACGGGACGCTCAACCTTCCCGAAGACCAGGTCCTGAAGCCCGGCATGCGCCACCCGAATGTCGCCATCCTCCGGGAACAGCTCAAGCGTCTGGGTTATGAGGTTGCGGCCACGGACGCCGAGCTGTTTGGTGAGCCATTGGAGAACGCTGTAAGGCGCTTTCAGAAGCGGCACTCGATCGACGCCGACGGCGTGGTGGGCCGCGACAGCTTCCGCGAATTGAATGTTCCCTACGCTGAGCGCATCGACCAGATACGACTGAATCTCGATCGCGTGCGCTGGGTGCAGGATGATGCGACTACCTCGAGGCTGGTGATCGTGAATATCCCCGGCTTTGAGCTGTATTTTATGAAAGACACTCAGCTTGCCTGGCAGACCGACGTGATGGTGGGCACCATTCGTACCCAGACGCCTATCTTCAGGGAAGATATGCACTACCTCGAGTTCAATCCTACCTGGACGGTACCGCGGAGCATTATCGGCCGCAGCCTGTACGCCAAGTTCGCGGCTGACCCCTCGTATATAACGGAGCACAACTACAGCCTCTACAACAGCGACGGGGTGGCCGTGGATCCGCAGAGCATCGACTGGACCAGCACCAGCCGCAGTCGCTTCCCCTACCGGGTGGTGCAGCAGCCTGGCCCCGGCAACGCGCTCGGGCAGGTGAAGTTCATGTTTCCCAACCAGTACGCGATTTACCTGCACGATACGCCGGCCAAGGCCCTGTTTTCGCGCACAGCCCGGGCCTTCAGCGCGGGCTGCGTGCGGGTCTACGATCCCTTCCATTTTGCGGAGCTGTTGCTTGAGGATGAGAGCGGTTGGGACCGTGAAAAGATCGATGCGGTGGTGGACGGCGGCAAGCGCACGGTAGTGCGCTTCCAGGAGCCTGTCGATATCATGCTCATGTACTGGACCACCAGCCCCGACCCGGACAGTGGCATCCAGTTTCACCAGGACGTGTACAACAGGGACCCGAAGTCCCTGGCACTGCTGAACGAGGAACCCAGCTGGTTCGCACAATAGGCCGAGGCCTCTTCTTTGCTTTTCTGCTTGCTGCCGGTCCGCTGGCGCTGGCGCAGACGCCTGTGCTGAAAATACGCGGGCACGAGGTCAGCGAGCCGGTGTTCAGCGTATTTGCCCAGCAGGGGGAAGTGGTTCGTATTGAAACCGGTGACCAGGCCATCATGCTGACGGCGGCCAGCTCACCCGTTGCCAGGCTGGTAGATCGCGCCGTGGTCATCACCGCTCCCCGGCAGCACGGCTTGTACCCGGTGGAAGTCCGCCGCACCGACACTGGTCGGTCAACCGTGCTCAACGTGTGGGTGTCGGTTCCGAAATCTGCCATGCAGGGGGAATACCTCAACGGGTACCGCATAGGCAGCTACCCGCCGCCGCGCAAGAACCGCCCCAACTACGAACCGCCCGAGGGTTTCGTCGAAGTCACCGCTGACAATGTGGATACCGCGGTCAGCACCCACTTCACTCTGCGCCAGTTCCTGTGCAAGCAGGAGTCGGATTACCCGAAGTACGTGGTGATACAGGAGGGGCTGCTGGTCATGCTGGAGGGGCTGCTGGCAGAAGTGAATGCCTCGGGCTTCGAGATCGAGAGTTTCGGTGTGATCAGCGGCTTTCGCACGCCCTTCTACAACAAGAAGATTGGCAATGTGCCGTACAGCCGGCACGTTTATGGTGATGCTTTCGACTTCTACATTGATGAAAATCGCGATGGCCGCATGGACGACATCGACGGTGACGGTATGCGCAATCAGCGCGATATCATTCGCTTTTTTGTGCTCGTTGACCGCTTCATGCGCCGGCCCGAGAATCAGCGCCTTTTGGGCGGCATCGGCAAGTACAACAAGACCAGTCGCCACGGCGGCTTTATCCACGTGGACACCCGTGGCTACCAGGCGCGCTGGTAGCGCTTCGCAGATGGTAGCCTTTAGTAGAAAAATGAGGATGGTATGAGCAGGTTGATTATGGCGCTGGCCGTCTGGCTGGTTGCAAGTAATGCACTGGCAGCCGGAACACTGGTAATTGCCCATCGGGGTGCCAGCGGCTACCTGCCCGAGCACACGCAGCCGGCGGTGGCTATGGCCTATGCCCAGGGCGCCGACTACATCGAGCAGGACGTGGTGCTCACCAAAGACGATGTACCTATTGTTCTGCACGACCTGACCCTGGACGCGACCACCGACGTCGCCGAGGTATTCCCCGGCCGTGCCAGGGACGATGGCAAGCACTACGCCATCGATTTCACGCTCGATGAAATCCGCCAACTGCGTGTCGGTGAGCGCCGCAGGGGTGATGGGCCGGCATTTGAAGGCCGCTTCCCGGACGGGGTCAACATCCTGCGGGTGCCCACCCTGGCCGAGGAAATCGAGCTGATCCAGGGGCTCAACCAGAGTACCGGTGGGGATGTTGGAATCTATGTGGAGCTGAAGCACCCTGATTTTCACGCCGCCGAAGGGCGCAGCTTCCCGGCCTCGGTGCTGCAGATTCTCTACGCTTACGGCTACCGCGGTGCCGACGACCGCGTGTTCCTGCAGTGTTTCGATGAGGGCACCCTGCGCTTCCTCAAGGACCACACCGAGATCCGCCTGGTGCAGCTTGTGGAAGACAAGAACCTGACCGCCGAGAGGGCGCAGGCCATCGCCAGCTATGCCCAGGGTGTCGGCCCCTGGATAGCCCACCTCACCGACCGGCCGGAGTTTGTGGTCGCCGCCCAGGAGGCCGGCCTCGAAGTGCATCCATACACCTTCCGCGCCGACGCCTTGCCCCGTGGGATGAAAAGCTACCGGGCGCTGCTCGACCGCTTTATCCGCAACATGAAGGTGAACGGGGTATTCACCGATCACCCCGACCTGACCCGTCGCTACGTCGACAGCCTGGGAGCGACCCGCTAAAGCCATTCAGGGTGATATGCTAGCGGCCAGGGAGGGGGATCCATGGCAAAGGACTATTCCGAGGCCAGTTTCAGCAGTTTCATGCGCCAGTCGGTGGTATCGGGCATTATCAAGCCCGCCACCCTGCGCTCGCGCAAGCTGGCCGCCGAGCAGTTGATGGTAGAGCTCAAGTCCCACGAGCGGCAGGACCTGCGACTGGTGGACCTCGATGAACTGTGCGCTCGATTTCATAAACTGGAAGGCTCCAGCATCCGGCCCGAAAGCATGGATGTCTACAAATCGCGTTTTGGTGACGCGCTGCGCGACTTTATCGCCTGGACCGACGATCCCAAGAGCTTTTCTCCCACCGACAGCGAACACAAGGCGCTGCGGGAACAACTCGAGAGCGAACCCGACGGCCACAAGCGCGCCCGCGAGGAGCTGGCGCTCAATCCGCCGCGCAACCCCCACCAGATTTTCCCGGTGCCGATCCGTGAGGACCTGGTGGTCTACGTCCAGAACGTGCCCCTGGATATGACGCCGCGGGAGGCCGACAAGATCGCCGCGGTGGTGCGTGCGCTGGCGGTACCCGATGCTGGCGGCAAGGGCGAGGAACCGGCGTGACCCGCCTTGCCCTGGCTGCCCCGATGCTGGTGTTCGGCTTTGCCGGCATCTACTTCCTGGTGGCATTCCTGCAACCCGGCAACGAGGGGCGGGTTTATGACAACCTGGTGCCGGAGCTGATCGGCTTCTGCCTGGAAGGCTTCTTCCTGATTGGCCTGTTCTCCTGGATCCAGGCGCGGCGCGAGCGTGAGCGCAAGGAAGACCTGCGCCTCAGCCTGCGTGGCGCCCTGCGGGAGATCCTCAGCTACCTCGATATCGGCCTGCTGGGGGAAACCGCCGAACCCGCCTCTTCCCGTGCCATCGAGGAAGATTCGAAGCTGGTGGCCAACCTGATCATGAAACTCGCCGATCACCGCCTCGACGTGGATTCCATGGCACGCATCAAGACGGTGGCCCAGCGCAACCTGACCACCATCCACGACCTGATCCCGGTGGCGGCCCAACTCAGCGCCGAGCACATCCGCTGGTGGCTGGCGATTACCGACAGCGTGCGCCAGCTTGCCGAGGCGACTGACAGCGCCGCGGTGTCTGGAGGTCTGCACCGATTCCTCGCCAACCTGGGCGAATTCGACCAGCTCGAGCTGTAGCAACGTTTGTCCTGGATCATGGCAGCGACCAGGCGCAGTACCTACTATCAATTAGCTATGAGGATGCAATTTCTCGGCGTGCTAGCGCTCGCCTGCAGCGCCGCCGTCAGCCTGGCGCAAGATACCGGGGAAGCCTACGACCTGGTTGCCGGTGCTATTGACCTGACCCGGGGTGCCACCTCTTTCTCCGAGATCAGCATGCAGATTCACCGGCCGGACTGGGAGCGCAATTCCAGCCTGGTGGCCTGGACCCGCGGCCGTGAGGACGCGCTGATTCGCTTCACGAAGCCTGCCAAGGATGCGGGCAACGCCACCCTCAAGGACGCTGACAAGATGTGGACCTTCACGCCGCGCCTTAACCGGGTGATCCGGCTGCCCTACAGCCTGATGTCCCAGAGTTGGGCCGGCTCGGACTTCTCCTACAACGACCTGTCGCGCACCGATACGCTGCTGCACGACTATCACCTGACCCTGCTCGAGACCGAGCAGGCCGACGGCCACACCGTGTATACCATCGAAGCGGTGCCCCACGACGACGCGCCGGTGGTGTGGGGGCGTGAAGTGCTGGTACTGCGCGATGACTATGTGCTGCTATCCCACACCTTCCACGACCAGGACGATCTGCCGCTCAAGCGGCTGGAAGCGCTGGAAATTGGCGAAAAGGGCGGCCGGGTGTTCGCCACCCGGATGCGCATGGTCAAGCTCGACGAGCCCGGGCACTGGACCGAGGTCAGCTACGACGAGGTGCAGTTCGACGTCGAGCTCGAGGACGGCCTGTTCACCGTATACACCCTGCGCAGTGGGGGTGGCGGGTGATTGCCTGGCGCAACCTGTGGCGCAACCGGCGGCGCACGCTGTTTACCGCCGGCAGTATTGCCTTTGCCTGCCTGCTGCTGATGTTCAGCCGCAGCCTGCAGCTCGGCAGCTACACCGGCATGATTGATGCTGCCACCGAATTGTTCAGTGGCCACGCCCAGGTCCAGCACGAGGATTTTCTCGACGACCCGCGATTGCGTTACCGGATCAACAATGCATGGGCCCTTGCCGATCGCATCAGGGCGGTTCCCGGTGTGGCACAGGTGGCGCCGCGTGGCCAGGCCTTTGCGCTGCTGTCGGTGGATGAGCGCGGTTTTGGGGCCCAGGTGATGGGTGTGCTGCCGTCGGCGGAGCAGGCGATGTCCACGCTGCCCGCGGCACTGATCGAAGGCCGCTACCTGGAGTCCGGTGACGAGGCCTATATCGGCAGCACCCTGGCGCGTAACCTGGGAGCCGAAGCGGGTGACGAACTGGTGGTGCTGGGCACCGGCCCCGAGGGCGGTGTGGCGGCGCTGGCGCTGACCATTGTCGGCATCTTTGAAACCGGCCAGGTGGAGCTGGATCGCGCCCTGGTGCAGGTGCCGCTGCCGACCTTCCAGCAGGGCTTCTATCTCGACGACCAGGTGCACCAGCTGGCACTGGCGGTGGATGACATCGCGGCGCTTGATAATGTCGCCGCCGAGATCGAGGGCCTGTTGCCGCAGGGGCTGGCATTTCGTGCCTGGCAAGACCTGATGCCCGACGTGGTGCAGGCCATTGCCCTGGACCGGGCCAGCAACCGTCTGTTCTACGGAATCCTTACCCTGGTGGTGCTGTTCTCCATCGTCAACACCTTCATCATGACCGTGTTCGAGCGCACCCGGGAATTTGGCATGCTGCTGGCGATCGGTATGCGCCCCTGGCGGCTGATCGGCATGCTGCAGCTGGAGGCGCTGTGGCTGGCGTTGCTGGGTAGCGCGATCGCCAGCCTGTTGGCAATCCCCATGCTGGCCTGGCTGTCCCAGGTGGGTATACCCATGGCCAATATGGAAGACCTGATGGGCGGTTTTGCCTTCCCCAGCCACCTCAAGGCGGATGTTTCGGTGCTGCAGATGGGGGTGATCCCGCTGGTATTTATTGTCGGCTGCCAGGTGTCGGCGCTGTTGCCGGCGCTGCGCCTGCGCAAGCTCGATGCGGTGGAGGCCCTGCGTGCGGACTAGCGTACCCGTCAAGGTCCTGGCCCAGCTGAGCTGTCGCAACCTGTGGCGGCACCGGCGTCGCAACGCCATGCTGCTGGGCGCGATCGTGATTGCCGTGGCCTTTGTATTGCTGGCCAACAGCCTGTTGCGCGGCTGGCAGGCGCAGATGCTGGATACCGTGGTCGCCAACCTCACCGGCCACGTCAAGGTGCTCGCGCCCGGCTATCGCGATGATCCCTCCATCCAGCGCAGCTTCCTGTTGCCGGCCGATTACCAGCCCGAACTGCCGGGTGTGGACGGCTGGGCCAGCCGGGTGCGGGTGCCGGGGGTGATCCTGTCCGAGCGGGACACCCGTGGTGTGCAACTGGTGGGCGTTGACCCCGCACAGGAACTGGAGATCTCCTTCCTCGCTGATGTAGCAGTGGAGGGTGACTTCCTGGAGTCGCCGACCGACCGCCGGGTGCTGATCGGCGCGGCGCTGGCCGACCAGCTCGAAACTGCAGTGGGGCGGCGCATTGTGTTGATGACCCAGGGCAGTGACGGCCGCAATCGCGAGGCCGGCTACCGGGTGGCGGGCACCTATCGCGCCAGCAGCTCCAGCCTGGAGAAGGTGTTTGTATTCACCGGCCGCGAAGTGTTGCAGGACCTGCTCGGTTCACCGGCAGTCACCGAGCTCTCGATAAAGCTGGTGGAGAACGGCCAGCGCAGCGTCGCCCGCGACATCCTCCAGCGCCAGTTCGCGGCCCAGGAGGCCAGCACCTGGGATGAGCTGGAGCCCATGGCGGCGAGCATGTTCCGCTTTGTCGACACTGCCATGCTGATCTGGTTCTCCATCATGATGGCGGCGCTGGCCTTCGGCCTGGTCAATACGCTCGTTACTGCGGTCATGGAGCGTACCCGCGAGTTGGGCATGTTGCGCGCCATTGGCATGCAACCCGGCGTGGTGCTGATACAGGTGGTGATGGAGTGCCTGATGATTGTATCCCTGGGGGTGCTGCTGGGCATCGGCTGTGGCGTGCTGGCGGTGCGCAGCCTGTCAGAGGGTATCGACCTCAGCCAGTGGACCGCCGGCATCGAGAGCTACTACATGGGTAGCCTGCTGATCCCGGTGCTGTTGCCCTACGATATCCTGCGCGTACTGGGACTGAGCCTGCTGTTCGGCCTGTTGGCCAGCGTATTCCCGGCCTGGCGGGCGGTGCGTGTGGAACCGCTGGATGCCATGAGGCGATAGCTATGGACGCGCATGACTATGTTGTTCAATGCCACGGGCTGGAACGCACCTATCACGATGACGGTGTGCCGGTGCACGCCCTGGCAGGTGTGGACTTCGAGGTGGAGAAGGGGGATTTCGTGAGCCTCGCGGGACCTTCGGGTTCTGGTAAATCAACCCTGCTCAACTGCATCGGCGGACTGGACCGGGCCACCGCCGGTACCGTCACGGTCGGCGGTGTGGACCTGGCCTGCCTGTCCTCGGCGGAGCTGGCCGAATTGCGGTTGCGCCGGGTCGGATTCGTATTCCAGTCCTACAACCTGATACCGGTGCTGTCGGCCCGCGAAAACGTCGAGTTCATCATGCAGCTGCAGGGAGTACACGCCGACCAGCGTCGCCGGGACGCACTGGCGATGCTGGATTCACTTGGCATCGGCGAGCTGGCCGACAGGCGCCCGGGGGAGCTGTCCGGCGGCCAGCAACAGCGTGTGGCCGTGGCCCGCGCCATCGTCAGCAAACCGGTGCTGCTGCTGGCGGACGAGCCGAGTGCCAACCTCGACTCCCATACCACGGCGGAACTGCTGCAGCTTCTGGCCGACATCAACCGGGAGCGTGGCATGACCATCATCACCGCCACCCACGACCCTGCGGTGATGGCCTTCGCCCGCCGCCGCATCGGATTGCAGGACGGCCGTATTGTCTCCGACCTTCGCGACGAAGGCGCAGGAGGCTGACAATACGCCGGCAGCTGCTCACCGCCTGCCTCGCAGTCCTGTGGAGCGTGGCAGTGCATGCCGCAGATGCCCTCGATGTCCGGCTCAAGGCCTTTGCCACCGTCAATGACCTCGAGGATACCGACCTGCAGCGGGACGCCACCGGCAACCCGGCACTGGACGGCAACCTCGACCTGCGCCTTCTGTACCGGCGCCAGTGGTCGCGATGGGAGCTGATTGTCGATCACAGCACCATTGCCATCGGTGGTGATGGTTTCGAGTTCAACGAGTCGGGTCGCTTCGGTGCCGCCGACCAGACACCCGCCGACGACGATACCCGCGCCCTGGAACTGACCTGGACCCTGGAGCGCGGCGACGACTACCGCGTCTACCATCGATTCGACCGCATGGCCCTGCGCTACAGCGGCGATGACTGGAATATCACACTGGGCCGCGAGGCGGTGAGCTGGGGCAGCGGCAAGGTGTTCAACCCGTTGGACCTGTTCGCTCCCTTCGCCCCCACCACCGTGGACCGGGACTACAAGCAAGGGCAGGACCTCGCGCTTTATGACCGGCGGCTGGAGAACGGCGATATCCAGCTGCTGGCGGTATTTCGGCGCGACGGCGATGGCGGCCGGGACAACGACGAAAACTCCTACGGCGGCAAGTGGCATCGCTTCGTCGGTGGCAGCGAGCTGGAGCTGAGCCTGGCGCGTCACTTTGCGGATGACGTGCTGGCCCTGAGCTGGCGCCAACCTCTGGGCGGTGCGCTGCTGCAGGCGGACTGGGTGGCCACCCGGCTCGACGATGAGAGCAATACCGAGTACTCGGCGGTGGTCAATCTCGACTACAGCTTTACCCTGGCAGGGCGCACCAGCTATGTCTTTGCCGAGTACTTTCGCAACGGCTTCGGGCGAGATGACAGCCCCCTGGACCTTGCCCAACTGTCACCGGCGCTGGTGGAACGCCTGCAGCGCGGCGAACTGTTCACGTTTATGAAGGATTACCTGGCCGCCGGTGGCTCCTACCAGTGGCACCCGCTGCTGGTGCAGGATCTGACCTGGCTGGTCAACCTGGAGGACGGCTCCGGGCTGGTGCAGAGCAACCTGGCCTACGAGCCCGGCGACCACCAGCGGCTGGAGGCGGGCATCACCCTCACCCACGGTGGTCGAGGTGACGAGTACGGCCGTATCGAACTGGGAGATGGCTTTACCACCGGGGGTGGAAGCCGTATCTTCGTGCGCTGGACTTACTTCTGGTGAAATCTAATTCGAAAAGGAACACCCATGAAACACTTTACTCGCGCCCTGCTGATGGGGCTGCTGGTGGCGCTGCCCACCCAGGCGGACGACCTGGCAAAGGCAGTACAGAAAGACTATGACAGCCACCTCGGCGAACTCTTCAGGTGGTTCCACCAGAACGCCGAACTCTCCATGATGGAATACAACACCTCCGCCCAGCTCGCCAGCGAGCTGCGTACAGCCGGCTTTGAGGTCACAGAAGAAGTAGGCGGTACCGGCGTGGTTGCGGTGCTGGAAAACGGCCCCGGCCCGATGGTGATGATGCGCGCCGACATGGACGGACTGCCGGTAGAGGAAAAGACCGGTCTCGCCTACGCGTCGCGCAACAAGCAGGTGGACTGGAACGGCAACGAAGTGTTCGTGATGCAGGCCTGTGGTCACGACGTGCATATCACCAGCCTGGTGGGTACCGCGCGCTACATGGCCAACAACAAGGACAGCTGGTCCGGCACCCTGATGTTGATCGGCCAGCCGGCCGAAGAGCGGGTGGGCGGCGCCAAGATGATGCGTGAGGACAAGGTCTGGCAGCGCTTTGGCAAGCCCGACTACGCCCTGGCCTTCCATGTCACCTCTACAGTGCCCACCGGCAAGCTGGTGGCCACACCGGCGCCGTACTCCGGGTCAGATACCGTCGATATCATCATTCACGGCGTGGGCGCGCATGGCGCCAGCCCCCACGGCGGGATCGATCCTATCGTTCTGGGCTCGCAGATCGTGCTGGGTCTGCAGACCGTGGTGAGCCGTTCCATGGCGCCGCGGGAACCCGGCGTGATTACCGTGGGTTCCTTCCACTCTGGCACCAAGCACAACATCATCTCCGACCGCGCCCACCTGCAGCTCACTGTGCGCAGCGAAAGCGAGGAAGGTCGCAAGATCCTGCTGGATGGCATCAAGCGCGTGGCGACCAATATGGGTCGCGTGGCGGGCCTGCCCGATGACAAGCTGCCCGAGGTGATTGTTTCCAGCGAAGGCGTACCGCCGACCCTGAACGATGTGCCGCTGCTGACGGAGCTGCGGACCGAGTGGAAGGCGCAGTTGGGCGATGACATCTTCTGGGAAGCCAAGCGCAAGGGCATGGGTGCCGAAGACTTTGGTTTCTTCACCGTCGACCCCTACATTCCCAGTGTTTACTTCGCGGTGGGTGGCACCCCGCAGAAGGACTTCGACGCCGCCGACAACGGTGGCCCGCCGGTGCCGACCCACCACTCCCCAATATTCAAGATCGAGCCGGAAGCCTCCGTGACCCTGGGTACGGAAGCGACGGTGGTTGCACTCAAGAAACTGCTGCGCGCCGACCGGGTCGCCGCACGCTGATTCGACTGGCAGGGCGGCGCCCGCCGCCCTGCGTCAGCGCTTGTCGAAAGAGATGTGGAGGTCGTTGAGGCCCCGCAGAATCAGGTTCGGCCAGTGGGTAAGGGTGTTCTTGCCCTCCGTCAGCCGCCAGTTACGGGTGCGCTGTATCAGGTGCTCGAACGCCACGTTGAGTTCCTTGCGCGCCAGCTGGGCCCCAAGGCAGAAGTGCACGCCCTGGCCGAAGGCGAGATTGTCGGACGCATTCTCGCGCTCAATATCGAAATGTTCGGGGCAGTGGAACATCGCCTCATCGCGGTTGGCCGAGGCGAACCGCACCATCAACATCGAGCCCACTGGAATCTCGACGCCGCCCAGCTCGGTATCGGCTTTCACCTTGCGCCACAGCCCGCAGGACGGGGTTGCCAGTCGCAGAATTTCCTCGACAGCGTTGGCCAGCAGGGTAGGTTCTGACTCCAGTTTGTCGAACTGGTCCGGGTGATCGATGAAATACAGCACGCCGGCGGCAATGCTGGCGCGCGAGGTTTCATTTCCCGCCACCAGCAGCTGCTGGATGATGCTCAGCAGTTCCTCGGTAGTCAGCAGCCGGTTGTCGTCTATGCGGGCCTGGGCCAGATCTGAAATGATGTTGTCGGCGGGGTTCTCCCGCAGCTCGGCGATCTTGTCCACAAAATAGTGCTGGAACTGCACGATGGCGCGGGCGTCTTCAACTTCCTGCGCCTCGTCGGCGAACTGGCTGAGCCGG
>JAAUXY010037649.1_pt1 | contig 20556 bp, 17 predicted proteins | sample 7278121 | NCBI WGS metagenome assembly JAAUXY01 (sample SAMN14350117, study PRJNA611818) | marine sediment metagenome | isolation source: surface marine sediment (1.8m) | place: French Polynesia: Moorea | collected 2018-08 | reverse complement strand
TGATCTCCCGGATCTCAGGCGCTTCCTTATCCGCCGCATCGAGCTTGTTCAGATACCGCTCGATATTGGCCTCGGTCTTTTTGATCCGTCGGGCCACACTCCTGCGGGTGAAGTTCTTGTCGCGGCTGTTCACCGCCTTGAACTTGCTGCCGTCGATCGCCACCAGCTTCTCACTGAGTAAGTTCAGCTTCTTGCACAGCATCACGAACTCTCGGCACACCAGCCGGATAGCCTCACCGTTGTCCTTGCGGAAGTCCGCGATGGTCTTGAAGTCGGGGGCCAGCCTGCCGGTCAGCCACATCAACTCAATGTTGCGCTGCGCCTCAACCTCCAGGCGCCGCGACGACTGCACACGGTTCAGATAACCGTACACGTACAGCTTCAGCATCGTCTTCGGGTGGTACCGGGGACGTCCGGTAGCGGCCAGCTCGGTTCTGAAGCCCAGGCCCGATATATCCAGGTCATCGATGAATACATCGATCACTCGAACCGGGCTATCCTCTTCTACGTAGTCGTCGAGTCGTTCTGGAAATAAGGTGCCCTGACTGCGGTCCAGGCCCTCAATGAACTTGCTCATAGCGCACTTCCCGGATGGAAAGTACGATTATAATTTATGCAGAGTTTTCACACAGCCTCGGCCGTTTACGGAAGGATTCGATTTCCCCAAACAAGACATTCGAGCGGCTGCTCTTAGAAATTTCTGCCATTCGTATTTCGACAGTTCTAGTTCCAGAAATCGCCCGCCAGGGTGAAGGTCATTTAATAGGTTGAATGCGTTCTTCCGACAACTGTTATTGCCAGAGACCACTAGGAACGGGACTGTCTGAGCCGCCCGCCAGTCGCTCGCACTACTTAATTGGACTATTGCGCGGCCGGCGGCCTTCGAGACCCACGCGGCAGGGCCGTGAAGGCCCGCGTAACCGGCGGGGCGTATGGGTTAGTCGCCGGTAACGCCGTTGAAAACATGGCCGCCGAGCGATCGCAGTCGAAGACCGTGCAAGACTCCGTCCGCCCGGGTGGTTACGCTCAAAACAGAACGTCGATCAGCATGATGGCGGTCGCAATGAAGCCGACGCCCCAGACTAGCGAGCGCACCAGGAAAACGCCGGACGCGTAGGCGGGAATGTAGAGCACGCGCGCCCAGAAGTAGGCCCACGCGCAATTTACTGTCAGCGCGCTGCTGGCGTCTCCCAGGACAACGACCAGCACCGCGATCGTGAACAGGATCAGGCCCTCGTTGTGATTCTCGAGCGCGCGCTTTAGTCGGCCCGGAACGCCGGTCGCCTGCTTCTGCTCATCGCGATTGCCGCCCGTGTAGGCGACGCCGAGCTGCAGATTAACCGGCACGGCCATCAGGATGAACTGCACAAACTGCAGGAGGGCTGCGTAGCCGAGTACTTTGAGTTCAACAGGCATGGGACGTTGGCTCCTTTGCGGGCAATACTCGTGATTACGAGGAGGGGCGAGTCGAAATTATAGCGGAGGTTACGCGTCGCGTTTCGTCGCTTGGCAGCGCGCGTTCAGACTTCCTTGTACTGAATGCCGACTTTGTCGCCGAAGAAGAACGTCCAGTCGTCTCTCTTTTCGAACTCAAGTCCTTTTTCAACAGTTATTTCGAGGTTCTGGGAATCGATCCAGCGTGCCGTGATTCTTACACCCTGTGCGTCATAGCAGAAAGACGTACCGCTGCCGCCTTCGGCCCACTGCAAATAGCCAACCGTTGTGGAATACGCTCCACGCGCGTAGTGCTCCTCAACAGTGAGCACTTTCCTGCCATCCGGCGCGGGGAGTTCGATCAGTTTGTCCCGACGGAAGTCGAATTTGGGCTTTACGCGTCGTTTCTTCGATTTGCGCGCAGTCTTGAGCTTCTTCAGGAATGCCGATAGTGCAGACGACCGCTTTTTCAACGTGTCGGGGTCTGCGTCCCGGTCTTCCCAGTTCGCAAGGTCTGCGCCGGACTCGATGAAGTGCGCGACCTTGTCCAAAAGCTCAGACTCCAGCGACTTCGTTTCCCACTGCGCAAAGGCGAGGGCGAAATGCGCGTCGAACTGATCATCGTCGTCTTCGAAATAGTCGGCGAGTCCGCTGCGCACGAATGCGGTCGCAGCCTCGGGCGAGGCGCCGCTATTGTACTCGTCAAAGAAAGCATCGTAGACGTCGGCGAAGGTATCGCTCTCGTCCAGCCTGTGACCCCAATTGCCCATGCTTGAATCCCTGTCTGTCGAGTAAACAGATGCGAGGCGACAATCGCCAGCAGACAACGCGCCATTGCATCAGCCTACAGCGGCGGCTCGCTCAGGTTCAATCGTGCAGGAAAGAAAGCTGACTCGGGTCCATTTCGCGGCTCAGCCGTCGAACTGCTCCCATCGTTTTTCGACGTCTCGCAGAACGACCCGGAAACCGGGTTCGTCCCGCAATAGCGCCCACAGCGGGTCGTGATTGGCCATGTAGGGGTAGTTGATGAAGCCTCGCTCGACCGCCTTGCCAAGCCATGCGATCGCAAGGCCCGGCTGCCCTAACAACGCATACGCCTGCGACAGCAGTCTCGGGATAATGTCCGACGTGTACGCCAGCGCTTCGGCATCCAGACTCAGGCCACCGTCTCCTTCGATTGTCTCGCCGCGAAGACCCTTCGCAAACAGTCCTGCGACCTGCCCGGCAAGACTGCCTGCCGTCTCGTCGGTGAAACCCTCGGCGACGGCAATGGCTTCTTCATTGCGCTGTGCCGACGCGAGGATCCAGACCAGAAACAGGCGCGCCATCGGGTTGCCCGGGTCCATCTCGAACATCTCGCGGTACGGGCCGACAGCTTCGTCGAACTTGCCCTCCAGCGAGTCGGCCCAACCCGGCAGGCAGCGTGCCAGGGGTGTTAACGGATCGAGCATCCTGACCCGGTCGGTGAGCGAGCGGGCGAGCGACACGCGACCGGATATCAGGTAACAATTAACGAGCAGGTTCATCGAGTCGACATCGTTCATGTCGGCATGAATCGCCGCGTTCAGGTCGGTGACCGCGCTGCGGACGTCGCCTTCTGCATAGTGGATCCAGCCTGAAAGCTGCAGGCCTACCGCGGCTTGCGGGTCAACGGCCGCGATGCGTTTCGCGCAGTCCTTTGCCTTCTCGATTGGCGCGGGCCCGAGGTCGACACCGGCCTCACGACACATGAGCCATGCGCGTCCGAGCGACGCCAGCAGTACGGGTCGCTCGCCCGCGAGCTCGACTGCCTTCTCGAGCAGGCCTATTCCCCGCTCGATCGCGTCGGCGCGCCATCGAAAGGCTTCCTGCCGGGCCTGCGCGGCGTACAACCAGGCGTCGACGTCTTCCACGTCCCGAGACTTGAGGCGGGCCTCGTCGTCCCCGCTCAGCGATAGCTCCAGCTGCGCTGCCACGTCTCGTGCGATGCGTTCCTGGATGGAAAACACATCATCCAGGTCGCCCTGGTACTTGTCTGTCCAGAGCATGTCTTCGCTGCCAGGGTCGATCAGTCTCACCGTGATGCGCAGGCTCGAGCCCTGTTTCTGAACAGAGCCTTCGAGGAGCAAACCCACACCGAGCGACTTCGCTATCTTCCGTGCCGATAGCTGGCTGCTCTTCAACGATATTGACGACGTTCGAGACGTCACCCGTAGCATTCGTATCTTCGACAGGTCTGCGATCACCTCGTCAGTGAAGCCGTCGGCGATGTAGGCGCTACCGGAATCTGCCCCGATAAAATCGAACGGCAGTACGGCGATCGACTTACGCTCGTCTTTGCCAGCGGCCGCCGTTTTCGTGCTGCTGTCCTCATCCCGATGCAGCCAGGTATCGAGCTCGGCCGGGTAGGCGTACACGCTGCCCTGCGACTTGTGCATCAGGCGATGCACCGGCAGGCCCTCGTCGGCCTCCCACCGCCTGGCCGTGCGGACGCTGCAGCCGAGATAGCTTGCGATGGCTTTCCAGGAACGGAGTCGGCTGTCAGGTGCTGCGGTATTCATAGGCTCATGATAGCTGTATTCGTAACGCCCAAGTGGGCCATTGGCGGTCAAAGGCGGTCATGGCCTCCATTGCTCATTGAGCGCGTCTCGGCGCAGTCGCAGTGTGTGTTTACCGAAACAAGCAACCCGTTGGAGACACACGATGACCAAGAAACTCGGACTAAGCCTGCTGACGTTCTTCATCCTTTCTTTGACAAGCGCGGCAACCGCCGTCTTCGCCGATGACGACGACGAAAGCTGCAGCGATCGGCCGGGATACAAGCGCGTCGAGGTCAGCGGCAACGGCGTACACGACTACAGCACGCAGATCCTGCATCGGCAGAAATTCACGGAGTCGGGCAAGCGTGAGCGCACGACCGACTCGATCGACCTCTGGGGTGATCTCGAAGGGCGCGTGTTGTACCAGCCACGCAGCATATACGACTTCAGTAAGGGCACGCTTGTTAATACGGGTCGACAGGTTTTTTCCGGCACCGTGCTTGGGTCGCGCCCCGTCATGCTGTACGACGACGATTTCCGGTTCGAGGTCACCTTTGCCACCGGTGAGGTCCGCGGCGAGGTATACCTGACAGAGCACCTCGCGGGTCCAAGGATGACCTGTGAGCTCACGATTTACGGCGTCGCCGAAAAAGACGATCCGAAGCCCGAGTTCGAATACAACGGATTTTGCTGGGTGAAAAAGCGTCGCTAGGCATCCGGCGCATTTCCCGATGGCTTCCCCATCGCAGCCCGCTGCAATGCGGGCTTTTTTATAGGCGATGCTTATGATCTTGCTCACAACAACAAGAAAGGACCCTTAAGATGTCCAACCAATACATCGTCGAGGGAATGTACCGAGGTTTCGCCGCCGGTGACGTAGCGGCCGTCGTTGCCGCGTTCGCGGACGATTTCGCCTGGACGGAGGCAGACGGGTTTCCGCTGGCCGGTACTTCTGTCGGTCCGCAGGCCGTCGTCGAGAATGTCTTCATGCGCCTCGGCGAGTTCAGCGACAACGGGAGCGTCAGCATTGACCGCTATATTGCCGATGGCGATACCGTTGTCGCCGACGGCCGGTACACGTGGAATCACAAGGAGACCGGTGAGCCCTGTGAGGTCAGGATGGCGCACATCTGGACATTCGAAGACGGCAAGGCGAAGAGCTTCCTGCAGCATGTCGATTCGAAGCGCTTGCAGGAGCAGGTCGCTTAGTCACCGATGACCGAAGCAGAGCTTTCCTCGAAAGCTCTATAGATACGCAACGACAGGCGAAAATAGTCTCGGGCGGGCTTCGATTCAGTCGCAGAGTGCCCGGCTACGCAGGCGGCCGAGGTCATAGGCTGCAAGTTCATCCGAGAGAAAATCAAAGACGGTGCGTATGCGGCGAGTGGTTCGCAGTTCACGATGCGCGGCCAGCCAGAGTTCGGAGTCCAACGGTCCGAGACCCGGCAGAATTCTCTGGATACCCGGTTCCGTATCCCCAAGTTCGGTCGGCATCGGCGTAATACCAACACCGTGCCGCAGCAATTCCCAGTGAGCAATGTGATTCTCGGTGATAACCGTGAAGTTGTCTTTAGTCAGGTTAAAGCCGAGGGGAGTGAGCGCCGCGACCAGCCGTTCGGATTGATCAAAGCCAATAAAGTCGGCGTCGTCAAAGCCGTCGGGTGTCGTCGGGTTGCCAAGGTGATTCAGGTAGTCCGTCGATGCGTACAGCGACCACGGTACGTCGCGCACTTTCTTCGCGATCAGGTCGCCCTGAGTCGGACGATAAGCACGAATCGCGATGTCTGCTTCGCGGCGTTTCAGGTCACTCGAACTGTTCGAGGCAATAAGTTCTATCCGGATGCCAGGTTCCTGCCGCCTTAGCTTCGCGATGAGTGCCGGCATAACGAATACCGCCGTAATGTCAGACGCCGTGATGCAAACGTTGCCCTCCAGCGATGTGGACTTTCCGGAAGCGGAAAGAGACAAGCGATTGGCTGCCTCCGCCATGCTGCGTACGTGGTCTACGAGCTCCAGTCCGCTGCTCGTTAGCTCCAGTCCCCGCCCCCGGCGCTCGAACAGCACGACGCCGAGCTCCTCTTCCAGCGCTGACACCTGCCGACCGAGCGTAGGCTGCGCCATGTTCATGGCTCGTGCAGCCGCCGACAGTGAACCTTCCTCTGCCGTCACCAGAAAGGCGCGGGCCCGGTTCCAGTCGAATTTTATTGATCGCCAATCCATACGTAAACGCATATCTAAAGTGCCGATAACGGCATTCTAATACCAAATCCGCATGGATAACATGCGCAGCAAGTTGATTGGTCATTGAGGCCTGAGGAATTGTCATGAAACGCTCTATTCCGCCGGCGCCACGGTTGACCGGCGACACGCTGAAGGGCGCGTCGGCGGCCATCGCAGCGCTTCTATTCGCAGCGGCCCGAGGGGCAAGGCTGCTCCCGGGCGACTTGAGCGACCGGTTTACCGGTACGATTGATCTGGTCGAATGGGCGGCCGCCGCCCTGGGCCTGCTAGTTGTTGTAATCGAAAAACTCGACAAACGTATGGAGACAAAACCATGAGTGATACGGCCAAGTTTTGGGACAAGATCGCCGATCGCTACTCGAAGAAGCCGATTTCCGACGAGCAGGGGTACGAGAAGAAACTGGAGGTCACTCGCAAGTACTTCACGCCCGATTCGAACGTACTCGAGTTCGGCTGCGGCACAGGTTCGACTGCGATCCTGCATGCGCCTTACGTGAAGCAGATTCTGGCGACAGATCTTTCACCACGGATGATCGAGATTGCCCGAGAGCGAGCGGCGGACGCACAGGCGACCAATGCGTCTTTCGATGTGGCAAGCATCGAATCGCTCGACGCATCGGCAGGTTCATTCGATGTCGTACTGGGCCTCAGCATTCTGCATTTGTTGGAAGACTGGGAATCAGCGATCGAAAAGATATTCGGGCTACTCAAACCCGGCGGCGTATTCGTCAGCAGTACCGTCTGTCTCGGTGACAATATGCGGTGGTTCCGTTTTGTTGGGCCGATAGGTCGGGCGCTGGGTCTCATGCCGCTGGTGCAGATCTTCAGGAAGAGCGAGCTGGAGGAAGGTCTGAAGAATGCCGGTTTCCGCATTGAGTACGACTGGCAGCAGAATGCTCGAGTCGCTTTCTTCGTCGCGAGGAAACCCGGCTAGGACCCGCTCGAGAAACGAAAACGGCGGCACCTCTGTCGCGACTCTCGATCCTCAACATAGTGGTCGTGGCCGCCCGTCAGGCGGTCACGATCCACACTGATGCTGACTACCAGTCTTCGATCGGCGCGTTGTCCGACATCCAGGCCCATTCGACGTCGGTCATGAACCAGGTGTAGGCGTCGAGATCGCTGACGCCCCAGTTCTCGTAGTCGCGAACGCACTCGAACAAAGCGGTCGAGTTCTCGGCGGAGGGCGCCTCGAGCAGCGCGTTGAAACGGTCCATGAATTCGGCAGGTTTCCTGGGCGCGTCGGCGAGCGCGCGTACCAACCATTTGTGGTACGGGAACAAGCGGCGGTTGTGCGCGAGAATCAGCCGGCCGGCGAACAGCGTGAGCTGGCTCGCGGCGCGGGTCATCGTATAGCGATTGCCGTGGCGTGCGGCCTCGTTGAATAGCCAGTGCTGGATGAATGCCATGCTGTAGAAGGCTTTGATGCGTTCTTTATGCCCCGATTCGGGATAAACCGGAATGCTCTCGAGCAGCGAGTCGAGATTGTCGATGTGCGAGAAGGCCGCGAACGTACCCTGGAAAGCGGCTCGAGAAGGTTCGTTCCCTCGTTGGGCGACGTCATCGAGGAACGAGAGATTGATGATCTTGCCGTCCACGTAGCCGCCTTCGTAGTCGCACAGGTCCGAGCGGTTGATGAACAGATCGCGCGCTGCCAGTCGCTCCGCGAAAGACGCATCGTTGGCGATGATCATGAAGTCGACATCGGAGTCGTCCCGCGCGTAACCCTTGGCAACGGAGCCGCCGATGATCAGGCCAAGAAACTCCGGGTCGTCCCGGTAGGCGTCGGCGAGGCGGTCGATCGCTCGTTGGTGGTGATCACGAATGTGCATGCGGCCAGTATAGCGGCCGTGTCCACAGGATTGCCGTTGCTGGAACGAGAAAGGGGAAACCCGGGACCGGATAACCCCTGTACTTGTCTTCCCGCTGTCGGGGAATGCCCCTACCGCGCGTCGATCGCCAGGCTACCGAAGCATCTCGGCGTTGATGAGGACCGTTGTCTACCGAGTACATGAACGTGTCGTTCGGCTCGTCCCTGTCCGCCAGGACTTCGAGCCTTAAGTACGTGCCGTTCTGGGACGCGTCGCGGGACACTCATACTATTTGGGCGCTGGCTTGTCGGCTGTACGGCCGAGCTTTGAGCGAGCATTACGACACGTGCTTCGATGTGCGAAACTTCGCGAGATCTGCGTCAAGGCTCGTCGCGCGCTTTAAGTTGCTCGGGCCTGCCCTCGGTGCGTTCAGCTGACCCGAAGAACACCACTGGCCGGCGCATCGCGCAGCTCGCGGGTCCGGGCGTCGTAGACATGCAGGTGCGGCCGCGTGTCCAGATCGTAGTGCGCTGAACCGCCCGGCACCGTGATCCGCTGAATACGCTGCCATGCCGCGAGATCATCGAGCGCCGTCTTGACCTGGACATCTGACACGCAAGGCATCCTGAACTGCATCAGGCAGACGATGTCTTCCTCGGCGAGGTGCTGGTTGGGAAAATCTTCGAGCAGTCTGACGACACAGCCATGCAACGCGGCCAGTTTTCGCTGCGACGCTTCGCTTTCTAAGCCTGAGCCGGTCCGTGGCTCATCGGTCCGCCGTCTCCCGTCCGCCAGACTCGAGGTCGCAGCAGCGCCGGCGATCGCCAGTCGTTGCATCAGCGGTTTGTCGCAGTTGTGTCGACCGTTCTTCATGCCAGCCAGTGGCAGGGCAGCGGATTCGAGCAGTCTCCTGGCGATGCTTCCCTGCCACTGAAGAACCCTGCGGCGCCTGTGCCTGTCGGTGACGATGATCACCGGGTTTTCAGTCGAATATCCTGAAATATCAATGTGATATCGAGTTTCTTGGCGCTCAGCGGTCGGGACAACTGTCTGTCTCGATACCAGCGTGAGGTGGCGCTGCATGGGCATGGACCTGATCTCTTTAAATGCGAATGATTCGCGTTTGCATTATAGAATCACAGTGACGGCCGCTGTGCAAGTGATTGATGCGCGCTTTGCGAGACGGTCAGCGTGATTCGGGATCAGGTGCCGGTGACCAGCTGGCTCAGTCGGGTTTTCTCGGCACCGTCATGGGTCGCGACCATCGCAATCAGCAGTTCGGCCGTTGATATGGCGTCGACGAGGCAGTCATGCGCCTGGTAGTAGGGCAGGTTGTATCTTTCCCTGAGATCGCCCAGCCGCAGGCTCTGGTTCTCCGACACGTGGTGGCGTCGCTGTTGACGTCGATGCTCCAGCGCCAGTGTATCGACGACGGGCAGGGGCAGGGCCGGGCCATACCGGGCAGCGCACAGTCGGTCGAGCAGTGCCTTGTCGAGTCCCGCATGGTGAACGACGAGTATGCGCCCAGTGAGCACCTCGATGATGCGACTGAAGACCAGGCCCTCGTCTTTGCCGTGGCTGACCTGCGTATCGGTCAGGCCATGCACCGAGGCGCTGTCGCCCACTTCGTTGGCGGGACGGATCAGGTGCGTCTCGCAGGTTGACAGGTCGACCCGACCGTCCCGTACCACGACCCAGCCGACACTCAGAAGGTCGGCGGTCTTCGCGTCGAGGCCGGTCGTTTCGATATCGAGGCAGACGAACTCGCAGTCATCGAAAGCCGCGCTGCTCTCGGGGAGAGGAGCGGCCAGGAATTCCTCGAAGGGTGATTCCGAGTGCTTGCTCTTCAGCCAACGACGACGGAGTGCGAGCCCCAGCATCCTCATTGGATATGAAAACGATTCTTGAGCGCCTGCTGGCTGACGCGTACCTGCGTGAACGCTGCTTTAAGGTTCTGCCGTACGAGCGGTGACAACTCGGCCGGCGCGAGGTGATTGTCCGGCTTCTTGCCGGCGTGCATCTGTCGACTCTGGTGCTCGAGTCGCAGCTGCTCGATGAAATCGAGCGCGTCGATGAGATTCTGTGCGTCGGCGTCAGTCAGTTCACCGCCCGCAGCGGCGGCCTTCAGGCGGTTGCGCGTGCTGATGCGCATCTGGCCGGCGGCGAGCGATCGGATGCGCGCGATCTCGACGATGGGCATGATGCCGTTCAGCTTCAGGTCCAGCGTATTTCGGTGCTCCCCGGCACGATCGAGCACGAACTGGCGAAAGAAGCCCAGCGGTGGCTGGTAGTTCATCGCGTTCTTCGACATCAACGCCAGAAACAGCTCGTTGCCTGACGCCGTCTCGACAATAAAAGATTTAAGCGCCTCTACCAGGTGCTGGTCGCCGTAGACGCAGCGAAGGTCGAAGAAGATATTCGCATGCATCAGCGCCTTTTCCTCGGGCACTGTGATCCATTTGTGGAAATACTTCTTCCACTGCCGAAGCGGCTGGCGCCACTTCGGGTTCGACGCCATGACGTCGCCCGGGCAGTAGACGTAGCCACAGGCATCGAGGCCGTCGTTGACGATCTTGGCCGCCTTTTCGAACCATGCGTCGGCGCCGTCGGGTGCATCGTCGACGAAAACCAGCGCATTGTCCTGGTCACTCTTCGCTGACTGTTCGAATCGGCCCTGCGAGCCCATCGCAATCCACGCGAAGGCGCAGGGCGCAGGACCGAGCTCTCTTTCGGCAATGCGCAGCAGCTGTCGCGTCACCGTATCGGTAATCGTCGTGATGAACTGACCGAGCTGCTCGCCATCGGCGTCCGACTCGATCTGGCCCAGTATCAGTCCGGGCAATCGTTCACAGGCTTTGACGATGCCGTCGGCCGTCCATTGCTTGGCGATATCGCTGACGAGATAGAGCGGGTGTTCTGTCTCCAGCCGCATGAAGTCGCTGCGCGACACCATGCCGGCGAGTTTTCCATCGTCGGTGATCGGCAGGTGATGGATGTTGTTCTGCATCATGGTAAGCGCGGCCGAGTACGCCAGCGCTTCAACGTCGAGCGTGATGGGAGACTCGGTCATGATGCTTGCAACCGGCTCGTCTACCGAGCGATTCACGGCAACGACCCGGCTCCGGATATCGCGGTCGGTCACGATACCGACCATGTCCTCGTCATCGACAATCAACATCGCCGAGACCCGCTCACTGACCATCGCCTGCGCGGTCTCCGCGATAGTCGCTGTGCGCGAGATAGTGACCGGCTGGCGCCCGATCAGGCTGCCGACGCTGGCATCGGCGGCGCCGCGAAACGTCGGCGCCGTCGGCTTTTGCAGCAGGCGATCCGACAGCGACCGGATGTAAAACGTATCCAGAGCCGTATTGCCGCGCCGCAGGTCGTTAAAGGTGTCGCCGTCAACGTGATAAATCAGCGTGTCCTCGATCGCACGCGAGTGATTCCTCGCCGGAGCTGCATTCATCACGGATGGAAAACCGAAGCTCTCGCCCTCGGCGAGTCGAATCACGAGGTCGCCTTCCTCATCCCTGAGTTCGACGGCGCCGCTGCGAACGATGTTCAGTTTTCGGTTCGATGTGCCTATCTGAAGGATGTCGCTGCCTTCGCGATAGTAGGCAATCTCCGTGGCACGAGCGGCTGAGTTGATCTCCTTGTCATCGAGACCGTCGAATCCCGGCAGGGTCTGCAGGAAGCGCTCGATCTCAGGAATCTCGTTCATGTCCGAATACTCGCATGGCTACGGATAAGAAAAAACCGGCGACAACGCTACCGCTGCCGCCGGTTAGCCTCACGGGGAGGGGGGATAGTGCGGTTAGAACGCGTACTTGGCCGAGAGGATAAATCGCGTCAGGTTGCCATCCAGCCCGGACTCAATTTCACGCTCGGCAAACATCAACTCGCCGCCGAGCGTCAGCTTCGGAATCGGCGCGTACAACAGGTTGATGTGAGCGGAATACACATCCTTGGTGACGCCGGTGCCGGTCAGGTCGGTCTCGTTGTCGATGGCCAGGGATGAATACATGAAGCTCGAGCGCCATTTGTCGTTCCAGACGTGGCGATAGGCGAGGAACCAGCCGGTCTGGTCAATAGCCTCGAGGTTGCCATCGGAATCAATGACGGCGCCATTGCCGGTATTCAGGCCGAGATAGCGCCCGACACCGGAGCCGGTTGTCACCATCCAGCGAATGTCGTCGCCATTATCGCCAATCGCGTGCTTGCCTGACACGGACAGGGACAACGAAGACTCGCCGTCACTCTGGCCATCGATATCGTAGTAAAGCTGGCGGGCGAGGCCGGCTACTTTGATGTACCCGTTGTTCAGCCTGTGCGTGTAGCGCGCAATGAAATCCGGCAGGCTGCCATCGTCGGACACGATGCGTGCGCCGCCGCCGTTAGGCGTTATCGTCGTTTCGGGGTTTTCTACGGCAAACTCCCAGTTACCCTGAGTGTAGCGGACCATGGCTTGTCGCCCGAAGGTCGTGCCTTCCGGTACACCAATGAAGTCGAAGGTCTCGGGTAGCGCACTCACGTCCTGGAACGTCGACCAGGTCTGGCCGAACAACCAGTCGTTGTATTTGACGAATGCGTGGCGCAGGCGCGGGTTGTAGGAATTACTGACGCGCTCATTGCCGCCCGGCGACAGGTAAAAGTCCAACTCGAGAAACGTCGATACCTTATCGCCACTATTTAACACGTGGTCACTCTTGAAGTTGATCCTGGACGCCTTGGCATCGACGTTAAGGTCCGGGCCCTCACCTTCACCGGTGCCGACCGGGATGGTCGCCGGGATGTAGAACTGCGTTCCGGCGCTGCCGGGCGCGAGGTCGCCAGCGGAATAGTCGCTGAACTTGGCGTCGAGGCGCAGGTAACCACCGAACTTATAGGTGTGTGTCTCGCCAGACACACCGTTATCGGGCGTTTTCATAGGCATGGGCTTCGCCGCAGGCGCCGATTTCGCCTCGGACTCCTTGCCTACGAGCTGTTTGATCATGGCTTCCAGCTCTGCCACGCGCGCCTCGAGGGCGGCGACATCGGATGATTGTGCATGGCTCGCGACTGACAGGGCCATCATTGCCAGCCCGACCCCCAGTCTGGACTTGTACGTAATCATTGTTAAATCCCCCAACAGGTTCCAGTTTGTGCAGGTCGATACTGAGCGACATCGCGGACGCGCACCATTAGTCGAAAGTCGAAGGCCGCGGCTAAATAGACGAAGGTCTAATACCACTCGAAGGGCCAATAGAAAGAATGGTCAGGCAGAGACAAACCCACGCGAGACGACGCTTCGGAGAACAGGTATGAGCGAGATTTACCCGGTTAACGACTACTTTAAAAAGAACGGCATCGTCGATGAGGCCGGGTATTTCGACATGTACCAACGCTCGGTCGAAGATAGCGAGGGCTTCTGGCACGAGATGGGCGGTATCGTCGACTGGTTGAAACCGTATACGAAGGTCAAGGACGTGTCCTACGCGAAGGATGACCTGCACATACGCTGGTACGAGGATGGCGAGCTCAACGTCTGTTACAACTGCGTCGACCGTCACCTCTCCGACAAGGGTGACCAGACGGCGATCATCTGGGAGGGCGACGACCCGTCGAATGACCTGAAGCTGACTTACGGAGAGCTGCACGAACGCGTCTGTCGCTTCGCCAACGTGTTGAAGAGTATCGGCGTCAGCAAGGGCGACCGCGTCACGATCTACATGCCGATGATTCCCGATGCGGCGATCTCGATGCTGGCCTGCGCCCGCATCGGCGCGATCCACTCGGTCGTGTTCGGTGGCTTCTCGCCCGAAGCGCTTGCCGGACGCATCATCGACTGTGAATCCAGTGTCGTCATCACGGCGGATGAGGGCCTGCGCGGCGGTCGGTCGGTACCGCTTAAGAAAAACGTCGATGCCGCCGCGAAGGTGGACGGCGTCACGACACTGGAACGCGTCCTGGTCGTCAGAAACACCGGCGGCGATATCGACTGGCAGGACGGGCGCGATGTCTGGCTGCACGAGGCCGAGAGCGACGTTGATACCGATTGCCCCGTCGTCCCGATGAACGCCGAAGACCCGCTGTTCATCCTGTACACCTCGGGCTCGACGGGTCAGCCAAAAGGCGTGCTGCACACGAGCGGTGGCTACCTGGTCTACGCGGCAATGACGTTCAAGTATGTCTTCAACTACCAGCCCGGCGAAGTCTATTGGTGTACGGCCGACGTCGGCTGGGTCACGGGTCATTCCTACATTGTCTACGGACCGCTGGCGCTCGGGGCTACGACACTGATGTTCGAAGGCGTGCCGACCTACCCGGATGCGAGCCGTCTGTGGCAGGTCTGCGACAAGCACGACGTCAACATCTGCTACACGGCGCCGACGGCGATCCGGGCCCTGATGCGAGAGGGCGACGAGCCCGTCAAGAAGACCTCGAGGCAGTCCTTGCGGCTCTTGGGTTCGGTTGGCGAGCCGATCAACCCCGAGGCCTGGGAGTGGTACTACAACGTCGTCGGCGAGGGCCGCTGCCCGATCGTCGATACGTGGTGGCAGACCGAGACGGGCGGCATACTGATCAGCCCGCTGCCGGGAGCGACGGATCTCAAACCGGGATCTGCGACGCGCCCCTTCTTCGGCGTACAGCCTGCGATCGTGGACGGCGAGGGGGTCATCCAGGAAGGAGCGACCGAGGGCAACCTGGTCATCGTCGACAGCTGGCCCGGGCAGATGCGCACCGTGTACGGCGATCATCAGCGATTCGTGGATACCTATTTTGCGACCTTCGAGGGACGTTACTTCACCGGTGACGGGGCGCGCCGCGATGAGGACGGCTACTACTGGATCACCGGTCGCGTCGACGACGTCCTCAACGTGTCCGGCCATCGCATGGGTACAGCTGAAGTCGAGAGTGCGCTTGTCGCGCACGATGCCGTCGCCGAAGCCGCCGTCGTGGGCTACCCGCATGACATCAAGGGGCAGGGCATTTACGTCTACGTGACGCTGATGGACGGCGTGGAGTCCAGCGACGATCTGTACGCAGAACTCCGCACGTGGGTGCGCAAGGAAATCGGGCCGATTGCGACGCCCGACCTGATACAGTGGGCGCCAGGGTTGCCGAAGACTCGCTCGGGCAAGATCATGCGACGCATTCTTCGCAAGATCGCCGAGAATGACTACGGCAGCCTCGGCGATACGTCGACGCTGGCCGATCCCAGCGTTGTCGATAGCCTGATCGAGAACCGGATGAATCGATAGAGCTGACTTGAGGAAGTCACCGGGTGCTGTCTGAACAAAACACGATCATCGTTGCGGATGATCACCCGCTATTTCGCGATGCGCTGAGCCATGCGATCGGCAAGCTGTCGCCCGGCACGGCGATCGTCGAGGCCGACAGCCTCGAGTCACTGCAGCAGGTTGTCGATGCGCACCCGGATGCGGATCTTCTGCTGCTCGACCTGAATATGCCCGGCGTCAGCGGTTTTTCCGCGCTGGCCTACATTCGCAAGGCGCACGAGTCGCTGCCGACGGTCGTCGTGTCTGCCCTGGACGATGCGAGCGTCATACGTCGTGCGATCCAGCACGGCGCGAGTGGCTTCATTCCGAAGTCGTCCTCGATGCAGGTCATCGAGGATGCCATCGATGCTGTCTTACAGGGCGAAGTCTGGTTGCCGGAAGGCGTCAGTGCTGATGGAGACGATCTCGACGATGAAGAGGCGCGCATCGCCGCATCGCTCAGTTCGTTGACGCCGCAGCAGTTTCGGGTCCTGATGATGCTCGGCGAGGGGCTCTTGAACAAACAGATCGCCTACCAGCTGGACGTGTCAGAGGCGACGATCAAGGCGCACGTGACGGCCATCCTGAGGAAGATGCAGGTAACCAACCGCACCCAGGCCGTACTCGCCGTCCAGCAGCTGACGGTCAAAGCGCCCGGGCTCAGCGAAGACGCCGCATCCTGACGTCGACCGGGGTCGTTCAGGCTACGTCGCGACGGCTCAACAGGCTCGTCATCAATGCCCTCAACGCCGCCGGCTTCACCGGCTTATGCAGTAATCGCAGTCCACTCGCGCGCACGGCGCTGATAACGGCGTCCGTGTGATCGGCCGTCAGAATTACCGCTGGAATGTCACGGCCCGTATGCTCGCCGATGGCGCTGACCGCTTGGAGGCCCGTTGCGCCATCGTCCAGGTGGTAGTCCACGAGCATCAATGCCGGAGGCGCGCCGGTGTCGCTTTGCACAGCGTCGGTCTCGTCGATGGCAGCGTCGATGCTCCCTGCGGTCACGGGCCGTGCGCCCCATTTCTCGAGCAGGTGTTTCATCGCATCCAGTATCTCAGGCTCATTATCGATGCAGAGAATGACCTGGTTGGTCAGCGGCGAGGCGACGACGCGCCGCTTAATGCTGCCTGACTTCGCCGAAACCCTGCGTGGCTTGGCCAGCGGGACCGAGACCTCGAAGCAACTGCCCTTCAACGGCGTCGAACGCATCGCGATCGGGTGGCCGAGCAGCCTCGCGATGCGGTCGACGATCGCGAGCCCGAGTCCGAGACCTCGGCGCGCCGTCTTGTCGCTCCCGGTCAGTCGCCGAAACTCCTCGAAGACGACGCGTTGGTCGTCTTCGCTGATACCAATGCCCGTATCGTAAACCTGGATGACGACCGAGTTGCCGCGTCGCCTGCAGCCCACGAGCACCTGGCCCTTTTCCGTATAACGCCGCGCGTTGCTTAAGAAATTCTGCAGGATTCGTCGGAGCAGCGCGCGGTCGGAGTAAATCCACAGCTTCGTGCCGGCGAAGCGCAGCCCGAGGCCTTTTTCGGCAAAACCTGGCGCAAATTGAGACTGAAGGGCTTCAAACAGCTCGGTGACCGGGAACGCTTCATGTTTCGGTACGGGCGCCGCCGTGTCCAGGCGCGAGATGTCGAGCAGCGCGCCGAGCAGATCCTCAACAGCAACCAGCCCGGATTCGACACGCGCGACCAGCGTGCGCTGCTCGTCCGTCATGCCTTCCTGGTTCTCGCTGAGCACCGCGTTGAACAGCTTGGCGGCGTTCAGCGGCTGCAGCAGGTCGTGTGCCGCGGCGGCGAGGAATCGCGTCTTCGACGTGTTGGCATCTTCCGCCTCCGCCTTGGCGTCGCGAAGAGCCAGCATCGTCTCTTCGAGCTCCGCCGTGCGGTCAGCAACCCGCTGCTCGAGCATCGCCTTGGCCTCGACCAGCGCGTCTTCGACGGCTTTGAATTCTGAAATGTCGGTATAGGTTGTCACGTATCCGCCCTGTGGCATGGGCTCGCCGCGAATCTCGATGACGCGGCCGTCGTCGAACTGGCTCTCGTAACGATAAGCGGACCCTGCGCGCAGGTAACGCAGGCGTTTGTCGACCTCGGCGTCGATGTCGGTGTCGCCGAACCGGCCGCGCTCGGCGTTGAAGCGGATCAGCTCCGCGATCGGCCGTCCTATGTGCAGCATGCTGGATGGGTAATCCAGCATCTCCGCATAGCGCGAGTTCCAGCCGATCAGGCGCTGCGAGGCGTCGACAACGCTGACGCCCTGCGTGATGTTTTCCAGCGTCGACTCCAACAGCCGACGGTTAAAGCGGATCGCCTCGGATGTCTCGTCGAGCAGCGTGACGACGTCGCCAATCTGCATACCGGTCTTTTGCAGCGCCGCTGTGACGACAACGCGCGCCGACGATGCGCCGATCGCGCCCGCCAGCAGTCTCTCGGTGAATCGCAGCCTGACCGGGTCCGCCAGCCCCGCGGCGTCGAACGGCGCGTCTTGTGACTCCGAGAAGTCCTCGAAGGCGCGCTTCGCATGACGTTCGCCGACGAATCGCTCCGCGAGCGCCAGCAGGTCGGCGTTGGTGATGTGAGCATCGGCTGATGCGCGGCGTGTCGCGGTTCGACGAGCAGGCGCGTCCGAGAACGCCCGTGCCTGGATCTTCTCCACGACGGACTGGGTGGAGAACAGGGAAACGACAACGACAGTGACGATGTTGACGCCCAGCGACCAGGCGACGCCGTGCGTCAATGCGCTGATCCCCACATCGAAAAACAGCGCTTCCGGCTTAAGCCACGCAAGGCCAAACAGGCCGTCGACAAGGAAGCCGTCATCGAAGGCACCGGCTCGCGCCAGGGCGGGCAGGAACAGCGTGTAGCACCACAGCGCGAAGCCAGCACTCAGGCCGGAGATAGCGCCGACCCGCGTCGAGCGCGGCCAGTACAGTCCGAACAGCAGCAAGGGCGCGAACTGCGCCGCCGCCGCAAATGACAGCAGGCCGAACGCCGCAAGCGCAGCGGACTCATCGGTCGCCAGGTAGTAGACGTAGGCCAGTGCGGCGATGCCGATAATCGCGGCGCGTCGTACGAGTATCAGCAGGCGTGAGTAGTCGTCGCGGTCCGGAAGTCCGAACAGCCGGAGTCGAAACAGCAGCGGCATGACAACTTCGTTGCAGATCATCGTCGATAGCGCGACCGAGGCGACGATGACCATGCCGGTCGCCGCAGAAAAGCCGCCAAGGAACGCGAGCATTGTCAGCCAGTCCTGGTTAGCCGACATCGGCAGGCCCAGCACGAACATATCGCCGCTGTAGTTGCCGGACGGCAGCAGGCTTAACCCCGCGAGCGTGATGGGAACAACGAAGATCGAGAAGACCACCAGGTACAGTGGCAGGGCCCAACGCGCAGTGTACGTGTCTGCTTCGGCCCTGGCCTCGACCACAGCGACGTGGAACTGGCGTGGCAGGCAGATGATCGCGGCGCTGGCGAGAAGCAGTTGCGTGATGAACGTATCCGGCAGGCTGTCGAAGGTAAACGGGTTGCGTGCCAGGGCGGGCGTCTCGGCGCTGTTCAGCAATGCCAGCGCCAGGACGCCGACGGCCACGAATGCCGCCAGCTTGACGATCGACTCAAACGCGATTGCGAGCATCATGCCCTTGTGGTGTTCGGTCACGTCGACCTGCCGGGTGCCGAACAGGATGGCGAAGCCCGCCATCGCCGCGGATACGATGAGCGCCGTATCGAGACCGCTGCCCATGCTCATTGAGTAGTCGGAGACGATGTTGAAGCCCGATACGATGGCCTTCAGCTGCAGCGCGATATAGGGCACCGAGCCGATCGTCGCGATCACCGTCACGAGCACGGCGAGGCTGCGTGCCTTGCCGTAACGGGCGGCGATAAAGTCGGCGATCGACGTCAGGTTCTGTCGCTTGCTGACGGCGATGATCCGACTGATGATGCGCCAGCCGAACAGGACGACCAGTATCGGTCCGAGATAGATGGGCAGATACAGCCACCCGGCGTTCGTCGCGCTGCCGACGGCGCCGAAGAAGGTCCAGGACGTGCAGTAGACGGCCAGCGTCAGGCTGTAGATCACCGAGCGTGACAGCGGAGAGAACGATCGTGAGCCCGGCCTGTCCCCCCAGTATGCGATGCCGAACAGCAGCATCACGTAGCCGATCGACAGCAGCAGCAGTATCCACCAGTTGATCAAGTTCCCGTTCCCCCCGCGGGCGCTGCGCCGTTACTCAATCGCCGGCGCTTTGTTATTCGCTTGAGTCTACTACCTTCGTCGCATGCCGGCTAACGCGATTGACCCCGGCGTATTCCGGCACGGATTGGCCAACGCGTTGAAAAATATGCGGTTTGGCGGATTCATGTACCCTCCTTAGGCGCCGTCTTTACCCAAGCGTACGACTAAAGTCGGAAAGGTCGCTTGCGTCCCCTTTGCTAGATTGCCGTTGTCCAAAAACGACAAAAAGCCGCTAAAACAAGGGGGGGTTATGTCGGACAAAAACAGCTACTGGAAATCGAATCTGAAACTCGTCGCCATCTGCATGGTGATCTGGTTCATCGTCTCATACCTGTTCGGGATCATCCTCGTCGAACCGCTGAACAATATCCGCCTTGGCGGCTACAAGCTCGGCTTCTGGTTCGCGCAACAGGGTTCGATCTACGTGTTTGTCGCGCTGATCTTTTTCTACGCAAATCGCATGGCCAAGCTCGATAAGAAGCATGGCGTCGAAGAAGACGAGTAGGGGATCGCTATGGAACTGCAAACACTCACTTACATCGTCGTCGGCGCAACCTTCGCCCTGTACATCGGCATCGCTATCTGGGCCCGCGCCGGGACGACCAAGGAATTCTACGTTGCCGGCGGTGGCGTACACCCCGTCGCGAACGGTATGGCGACGGCCGCGGACTGGATGTCGGCTGCGTCCTTCATCTCGATGGCCGGCCTCATCGCCTTCATGGGCTATGGTGGCTCTGTCTTCCTGATGGGCTGGACGGGCGGCTACGTGCTGCTCGCGATGCTGCTTGCGCCTTACCTGAGAAAGTTCGGCAAGTTCACCGTGCCGGAGTTTATCGGCGACCGTTATTACTCCAAGGCGGCGCGTATCGTCGCCGTCATCTGCCTGATCATCGCCTCGGTGACTTACGTTATCGGCCAGATGAAGGGCATCGGCGTCGCGTTCTCGCGCTTCCTCGAAGTCGACTACAACGTCGGTCTCTCGATCGGCATGGGTATCGTCTTCTTCTACGCCGTCATGGGCGGCATGAAGGGCATCACGTACAC
>JAAUXY010041908.1_pt1 | contig 20574 bp, 16 predicted proteins | sample 7278121 | NCBI WGS metagenome assembly JAAUXY01 (sample SAMN14350117, study PRJNA611818) | marine sediment metagenome | isolation source: surface marine sediment (1.8m) | place: French Polynesia: Moorea | collected 2018-08 | reverse complement strand
CGGGCCTGCGGGTTATGAACAGGTCGTTGGCCATCTGGGCCTGGTCGCTGATGTTATTTCTCAGCGTAACCACGTTGCAGCCCGTGGCGGCGACGTCGGCCGTCGAAAAGTACGTGCCGCAGCCGTCGATGACGGTCTTTTCCCATTCAATCTGGTAGAAGGCGTCGATGCTCAATGCGTCCGTCGGGCTGGTCGAGATCGTCAGCATCGCAACCGGCAACAGGCCTTCCTTGATCTCCGCGCCGGGGCGTCGGAAGGCGGACACGTCGATCGGGTTGATCGAGTTGATGCCGTTCTGGATGAAGGTGCTCTCACCCCAGCTTGCGACCTGCCGGCCCAGCCGGATATCCAGGGGCGCCTGGGATTCGCCCAGGTACCACGTGCCGTAGACGAACGCGTCCAGCAATTCGATGCCGGAGGCTTGTGCAAATCCGTCGAATCCGCCGTCCGCGAGGGCCTCATTAGGGGTATACAGGTTGGCCGAGTTGCCGTGAGGCCGCCGGCCGTTGGCGAGTTCCTCGTCGTACCAGTATTTGCCGCGCAGCAATATGCCGAAATCGCCTTTTCGAAGCTCGAGGTCGTGCACGCCCTTCAGGATCAGCGAATACATGTCGCCGTCGTTGAAGTTGGCATTGCCGTCGTCAGCTGTACTTGTTGAAGCAGTGCCGAGGCCCGGCGCATTGCCCGGCGTTATCAGTAGCGGTTCCTGCTCCTCCAGGCGCCAGCTGGCGCCGATTGAAATCTGTGAGTTGAAGCTGCCTTCAACTTCCCCCCACTGAAACTCGAATGCCGCTGCCGGAAAGCTTAGTGCGGACGTCGCCAGCAGCATCCCGATAGATGCGTATCTCAGTTGCCCGTTCATTTCGACATATCCCCTGATTTGGATTTGGTCGTTCTTGGATTTGCCACGGCCACACGGATCTTTCCATCCGATGTCAGATGGCCGCGGATACGCCTATTCGGTCATATACCGGTCACATTTGTCATTCGGGAAAACCGAGGGTTAGCCTCGGACGGTCAGCGACCGAGCCCGTGCTGCAGATCATGGGTCGACACGATGCGGCAGCCGTGGGTCAAGCTCAGAACGACAAGCTCTGGAGTTCCGAGAAGGTCTCGCTGGCGCCTCGAAAGCCGGCCGGCATCGGGTCCGGAGATTTCTCGATGAAGGCAACAGCTGAGTCGATTTCCCGAGGAAGATCGCTGGTGAAGAAGGCGAAATAGACGGCGACCAGAGCCGCTACCACGACCAGGAATTTGACGAGGTTCATCGTTCTTCCTGCTTGCGAACGGCTATGCCCTGCATCTCGAAGCGCATGCCGAACAGCAACGGTCCTGAGCCGACAAATGCCCGTGCCGGGAACTCGCCAGAGAAGTAGCTCCGGTACACCTCGTTGAAATCACCGTACAGGGAGAGATCGGGACAGTACACCGTGACCGAAACCAGGTCGTCGAGGGTCATGTCGGCCATGGCGAGCGTTGCCTTGAAGTTCTCCATGAGGAGCTTGACCTCCTCCTTCGGATCCTCGGGTACGGACATCGTCGACACGTCGAGCCCCCCGCTGCCCGAGAGATAAAGCGTGTCGTCGACCAGCACGGCGTCGCTGAACGGGAGATCCAGCTCCGCCATCGCCGGAAGCTGAAACGTCTTGCGTTCGGTCCTCGATTCTCCGGCGAGGGCAAACGAGCTAACCAGCAAACACAGCGATACCGCAATCAGGCCGGTTCGAATTCGCATTTTTTCCTCCTGGTCAAACAGCATTGCTATGCATCTTAGTGCACATCGGTCGCCAACGCAGTTTGGATCGCCGGGAGCGCGACGCTAATCCCGGAGAGGCGTCGCTCCCAGACTCGTCGCGCCTCGAGCGGCGTTCCTACTCAGGTGCGGGGCCAGGGTAACGCTCGCGCAGAAGGCGTTTGAGTATCTTGCCTGACGGATTGCGCGGGATGTCGTCGCTGAACTCTACGGCCTTCGGAATCTTGTAACGTGCCAGCTTGTCCTGGCAGAAGCCGATGATGTCTTCAGCCGTAGCTTCCTCGCCGGGCTTGAGTGACACGATCGCAAGCGGCACCTCGCCCCATTTCTCGGACGGCAGCCCTATCACGGCGCACTCGAGCACGGCGGGGTGCGCCGTCAGCGCGTTTTCGACCTCGGCCGGGTAAATGTTTTCGCCGCCGGAGATGATCATGTCTTTCTTGCGGTCCTGGATGTAGACGAAGCCTTCCGCATCGACCGTGGCAAGGTCACCGGTATGTAACCAGCCACCTCTGAGCGTCTCCGCGGTCGCTTCCGGCTGGTTCCAGTACTCGACCATGATATGCGGCCCGCTGACCAGAACCTCACCGACTTCGCCGACGTCGACGTCGTCACCTTGTTTGTTGACGACCCGGACCTCGGTGTGGAAAAACGCCGGACCGGTTGAGCCCGCCTTCGATATCGCGTCCTCGGCGCCAATCACACAGGCCGGGCCGCAGGTCTCGGTCAGCCCGTATACCTGGTGAATCTCGATGCCGATGCTCTCATAGTCCTCGATGACGGATACGGGAACGGGTGCAGCCCCGGACAGCAACCAGCGAATCCGCGACAAATCGGCCTCGCTACGTTTGGGCGAAGCCCACATCATCTGCAGCATTGCGGGCACCAGCAGACCGATGTGGCATTGCTCCGCCTGGATCACGTCGAACACGCCGTTCGGGTCGAAGGCGCGCATGATCACGAGTTTGCCTCCAGCGTGGACGATACCGATCGCGGGCAGCAGCGCGCCCACGTGGAACAACGGCATCACCTGCAGGTAGTTGTCGCCGATTCGTATGTCGCAGGTCATGTTCATCGTCAGTGAGCCCCAGGTCGTCGTGTCGTGCGTGTGCACGACGCCCTTTGGGAGCCCGGTTGTACCCGATGTGTACATGATGAAAAGGCGGTCATCGCGCTCCGCGTTGATGATGAGCTCCTCGGAACTGCTGTTCGCGGTTGCAGCATCGTAGTTGTCGGCCCAGTCGGGGGTGGAATCCTCCGGGCCGACGCGGATCCAGCTCGAGACGCCGCTTTCACGCTCGTGCAGGGCCGCGACGGACTCGTCGAATTCGGAATCGTAGAGCAGTGCGACCGCTCCGGAGTCGTTTACGATGAATTCGAGTTCCTCGGGCACGAGACGCCAGTTGAGTGGCACGATAACCGCACCGAGCTTGGCGCAGGCGAAAAAGCTCTCGATGTATTCGACGCCATTCATCATCAACAGCGCTACACGGTCGCCCTTCGCGACGCCCTTTTTCCGCAATACGTGAGCGATGCGATTGCAGCGATCATTGAGTACGGCAAATGTGTACCGACGCTTGCGCTCTACTTCGACGATGGCCTCGGCGCTGGCGTTGAGTCGGGCCCGCTTGCTCAGGAATAATCCGAGATTGGATTGCATGGTCTTGCTCCGTGAACTCAGTGCCGGGTGCCCGGCATAATTTCGAAGAGTGGATCGAATCCTACCAGCGTCGACTGCAGCTTCATCAGTACGCCGGCGTCGCCCTCTATCGTGGCCTTGCCTGTCTGCAGCAGGTCGGCAAACGTCTTTTGCTCCGCCATGACCGGCAACAGGTCGCGCCGATTGACGGTAAGCGTCGCGTCAGCATCGTCGGCAGTGAAGCCGACGATATTCGTCAGCGTTCCGTTGCTCATCTCGACAACGTGCTTCTCGTCGTTGTCCGGCGTGACGAAGTTCAGCTTGAACTCGACGCCGTCTGCCTTCGCCGTGTCGACGCGGACCGCAACCGCGTCCCACCACTGAGTCGTCGTCACTGCCCTGAGCATGTCGGCTCCAGCGGTCTGCAAACCGATAGCCTCGGGCACGCCCGTCCGCAGTTCTCCGGCCGCGGACAGGAATGCATTACGCATGCTCGTGCTTTCGTACTGGTAACCGAGCTGCTCGAAGATGTCGGCCAGCAGCGCCCTGGCAGCTTCGTTTCCGGGTTCCGCGTATACCAGCTTGTTGACGATCTCCATCGCATGGCGGTACTTGCCATCGTCGAAAAGCTCAATGCCCCTGGAGAGAATCGCGCCCGCCCCGCCCATCATTTCGACGTAAAGCGGAGCGGACTCGCCAGGCGACAGTGGCGCCAGCGTCGCCGGGTTGCCGTCCCAGTATCCGAGGTAGCGGTTGATCACGCCGCGGGAATTGTGAAATTCGCTGCCGTGGTATTGCCTGACGGCCCACTGCCCCTGCAGGCTTTCCGGTACCCGGTACCTGTTGTGAATCTCATTGATCGTGACACCCTGATTCGCGAGATGCAGAACCTGATTGTTCAGGTTTGCGTAGGCATCGCGCTGCGCGCGCATGACCTCCAGGATGCGATCGTTCCCCCAGCGCGGCCAGTTGTGTGAGGCCAGCATGACTTCCGCTTCGTCGCCAAAGTGATAGATCGCGTCGTTGATTGCTTTCGACCATTCCAGCGCGTCGCGTATCAGGGCGCCGCGAAGCGTGTAGATGTTGTGGACCGTGCCGATGACGTTTTCCGCCGCCCAGAACGCCTTCACGTCGGGGAACCAGGTATTCATCTCGGCAGGAGCCTCGGTACCCGGCGTGTTCTGGAACACCATGCGCACGCCGTCTATCGTGTGCTCCTCGAAATTATCCTCGATGACGCGAGTTGGCGCGATAACGCCGACGTTGCCGCGCGCTGCGACCTTACCGATCGCTGAATCGACGTGGCCTTCCGGACCAGGCGAGATCACGAGGCCGTATTGGTATGAGGCGCGCCGGGTCATCGCATTGCCGGCATAGATGTTCTCCGCAACGACGTGTTCCATGAAACCGCGCGGTGCGATGATCTCGACCTTGCCCGAGCGGACGTCAGCTGCGTCAACCACGCCGTGGATACCGCCGAAATGATCGACGTGCGAATGTGAGTAGACGACAGCGACCACGGGCAGCTCGCCGAGCTGTTCGTTTGCGAACTTCAGCGCGGCTTGTGCCGTTTCCCGGACCAGCAGGACGTCGAAGATGATCCAGCCGGATTCTCCCCGGATCAGCGTCATGTTCGAGATATCGAATCCCCGAACCTGGTAGATCTTGCCGGGCACGACTTCGTACAGTCCGTAGTTCATGTTCAGGGTCGCCTGCCGCTGCAGCGACGGGTGAATGCTGTCGAACTCGTCGCCGCTCAGCAGGAAGTCGTACTGTTGGAGGTCGACCGAAACCTGTCCGTTGCTATCCTTGATCTGGCGGAAATCCGGTGCAGCGATGAAGCCGCGTTCGTGTTCCTCGAAGTCGCGCTGGTCTTCGAATGGCAGCGATGCGCGCAAACGCTCCTGCAGAGCGCTGGTGTGACTCGATGGCGGTTTGGCAAATCCCGGCGTTGAGACGACAAGCGAGAGCATCGTCGCGACAGTCGCAATCAGTTTCGGCATTGGCAGATTCCCCGTTCGGTTTTCTTCGTATTTGCCACAAGTTACGCGGAATTGCCCTCCGGCAACAGGTTTAATCCGTTTTCCGCGGGGTCTGAAGCGGACAGGCTGAACGCACGCTGCTTACGGTAAACGTTTGATAATCAAGGAGTCGGGCGCCTTTTCGATGATCTGACGATGACCTATACTGACTCGATGTGCGGGCGACAGAACGATCAGAAAAGCCCTATGCGAGAAATCCTGGCGTAATGACCAAGCTGTCCGTCCTCGACACGGCCTTCCTCGCGCTTGAGACGGAAGCGAGTCCCAAGCACGTCGCGGGGCTTGCGGTTCTGGATCCCGGATCCAGAAAACTCGATCTGCGCGAGCTCCTGGCCGCAATGAAGAGCGTACCCGCCGCGCCGCCGTTCAACCAGAAGATCGACTGGTCGATCATTTCGCTGCCGAGCTGGATCGAAGACCCGGACATGGACATCGACTGGCACGTGCGACACGTAGCTCTCCCCGAACCCGGCGGCATGGCCGATCTCATGGACTTCGTCGGGCATGCGCATTCGACCCTGCTGGATCGCTCCCGCCCGCTCTGGGAGTTCTACCTCATAGAGGGTCTCGAGGACGGCAACTTCGCGATCTATTTCAAGATGCATCATGCCTATATGGACGGCGCGACGATCTCGAGGCGGATCGTCGAGACGCTCAACGAAAGCCCGTCCGACGAAACTGTAACGCCTATCTGGGCGACGAAAGTCGAAAAACCCCGGGTCACGGAGGAAGAGCGCGGCTTGCTCACGCAGCTGACCGATGGACTCAAGTCCGCCGGAATAATGGCGAAAGGGGTGTCAAAGCTGGGTTCGCTGGTGGTCGAGCACTCGCTGAAATCGCTCGGCGTCCGGGACGACGGCCTTCCGGTTCCGTTTACGGCGCCGCGATCGCACATTAACGAGAGAATGTCGCCGGCCCGAGGCGCCGGCACGGCGAGAATCCCCCTCGAGCGCGTCAAGGTCGCAGCACGCGAAGCCGGCGTCACGGTCAATGACGTACTTCTGTCAATCGTCGATGGCGCTCTGATGGCCTACCTGGACAGGGTTGGCGAGGAGCCGGAGAAGCCGCTGATTGCGCAGATGCCGATTTCGCTGCGCCGCAACGGCGAATCCGGTGAGGGCAATCTCATATCGGTCGCACTGGTGGAGCTGGCAACCGGCGAGCGCGATCCAATAGCGCGGCTGGAAAGGATTCATCGTCACGCGGCTGCCGTCAAGGAAGAGTACGGGCGCATGTCCCAATGGACGGCAACGACGTATTTCGTGACGATGCAGAGCATCGCGCAGCTCAACGAATTGACGCAAGTCGATCGATTCGTGCACCCGCTTGGCAATATACTGGTTTCGAACCTCATCGGAGAACCCACGGCACGTTACCTGGCGGGCGCGAAGGCGGTGGGAATGTACCCGATTTCGACAATCGGCCCGGGGCTGTCCGCGAACATCACACTGTACACCTGCGACGGGGTCGTGAATGTGGGTTTGATCGCCGGACGCGAAGCGATCGGCGACCCGATGTACGTTACCGAAAGCATGGTGCGGAGTTTCGAGGAGCTGGAGGACGCGCTCGGCATCGGGCCCCCTGCCAGGAAAAAGAAGAAAGCGAAGAAAACGAACAAAGCGAAGAAGAAGCGGGGCAAGAAGAAGTCGGGCAAGAAGAAAGCGAAGCGAAAGAACGGAAATAAACGCTGAACAGAGAGCGAGGAAAAATCATGGCACAAGCAAGCAAGAAGAAGGCAAAGAAGAAAACCACGGCGAAAAAAAAGAAAACGGCGGCGAAGAAGACAACGGCGCGCAAGAAAACGGCTAAAAAGACGACGCGCCGGCGCGCGCCGGAGACCCGGGTCGAAAAGCTGTCGGGTAACGTGAAAAAACTCATGCTCGCGAACCTGGGGCTGTACGGCAAGGTTCTCGACGAGCTGCAGTCGCAGGCCTCACGTGCAGCGAAGGTCATCAAGGAAGCCCGCAGTGATCCGTCCGGGGTCAACAAGCAGTTGGTCAAGCGCGGCGAAGCCCTGGCGGATCAGATATCCGACATCCTGAAACAGTCCGGAGCTCCGATTACAAAAGAGCTCGACAAACAGCTGAACGACCTCAGGAAGTCGATCGACAAGCTCAAGGACACACTCAAGAAGTGACACCGGACAACAGTCCGGCCGCGCCGTTCGTGCAGGCAGCTCCCGTACTCACGAATTCGTTCGCGAGCGACTACCTGCTGCAGTCATTTCTGCAGAGACATCTTACGGAGGACACGTACCTGAGCTTGTCCGCCGAGCTGAACCGGCTCGGCGAGCGCCTGGTGACAGACGTGCTAGAGATGTCCGAAGACGTCGATCGGAATCCGCCGGTTCACGTTCCCTATTCGGCGACCGGAGAGCGCATCGACCGGATCGACGTGAGTAGCGGGTGGCGCGGATTGCATCGTGTTTCGGCCGAGGAGGGAATGATCGCCACGGCCTACGAACGCCACTACGGCGACCTGTCCCGTCCCGTCCAGTGGGCGAAACTCTACCTGTTTCACCCGTCGAGCAGCTATTACACCTGCCCGCTTGCCATGACGGACGGTGCGGCGAAACTGATCGAGAAGTACGGCGATGGCGACATGTTCGACGATGTGCTGAAGCACCTCGTGTCGCGTGAGCCGGACGAGTTCTGGACGTCCGGCCAGTGGATGACCGAGAAGCGCGGCGGCTCGGACGTCGCGCTGTCCGAGACGGTCGCCCGGAACGAGCGCGGCCAGTGGCGGCTCTACGGCGAGAAGTGGTTCACGTCGGCGACGACCGGCGAGATCGCAATGACGCTGGCACGAGTCGAGGACGAACACGGCGGCGTCGTTGGCGGGTCGCGCGGCCTGACCCTGTTTTTCGTTCGCCTGCACGACGAGCAGGGGCGGCTACAGAACATTGAAGTGCAGCGGCTCAAGGACAAACTCGGCACAAAAGGCGTGCCCACCGCGGAGCTGAGACTCAGCGGAACGCCGGCGACAATGCTCGGGCGTGAAGGCGAGGGTGTGAAGTCAATAGCGACGTTGTTCAACGTGACGCGAATCGACAATGCCGCGGCAGCAGTTGGGACAGCGAGACGAATGCTCGCCCTGGCGCGTGACTTTGCCAGCAAGCGCGAAGCGTTTGGCAAGCGGCTGAGTGATCATCCCCTGCACGTCGAGACGCTCGCGCACCTCGAGACCGAATTCCAGGGCGCGTTTCACCTGGGTATATACGTGTCCTCACTGCTGGGGCGTGAGGAGTGCTTTGCCGACTGGCAAAACCGTGCAGCAAACATAGACGGCTATGCCGGGGTGACGGACGAGTCGCAGAATGCCGCGCTGCTGCGTTTCTACACACCGCTCGCCAAGCTGTACACGGCCCGCCAGAATCTCGGGATTTGCTCCGAAGTGGTGGAGAGCTTTGGCGGTCTCGGATACGTGGAGGACTCGGGCATTCCCAAGCATCTTCGCGACTCACAGGTGCTGTCGATCTGGGAGGGCACGACGAATATCCTCAGCCTCGACCTGCTGCGCGCCATTGCGCGCGAAGGCGCGTTCCCGGTGTTCATCGACGACACGCTAGCACGCCTTCAGGCTGTCGAGGCGAAGGCGCTGGTGGGATCACGGGACACCGCTACGCGCGCCCTCGAACAGTGTAAACGGTTCCTTGGCGAGGCCCAGGCGGCCGGCGCCGACGTCCTCGAGCTGTCGGCGCGCCGTTTCGCGTTCTCCTGTGCACGCGTCGCAATCGCGGCACTGCTGCTGGAACATGCCCAGGCGGTTCCGGACCGCCGCTTTACGCTCGTGGCGAATCGGTGGTGTGGCAGCCGCCTTGATCCCGAGCGGCTGCCGGCGGCAGGTCGCAGCGAGGAGTCGGCGGCAATCCTGTTCGGACCTTGAAGGCTGTCAACAATTCGTCCTGCAAGAGGCGTATAGTGCCCTCTACGCAGGAGAATAACGATGGGTCCCCACGAGGACGTAGTCGCCGAGATCATGGACCTGCCCGACGGGCCCGAGATCGGCGCACTTTTTGATTTTGACGGCACGCTGATCTCCGGCTACTCGGCGTTCGCGTTCATTGAAGAGCAGGTCAGGCGTGGTCACCTGTCGCCGCGCGAGCTCGTCGAGCTCGCTAGCGCGATGGCGAGTTTCGGGCTCGGCAACATGGGTTTCTCTGCCATGATGCTGGCGACAACGCAGTTCCTGCGGGGAATTCGCGAAGACAGCTACTCGGCATTTGGCCGCGAGTTGTTTCAGTCGCATATCGCTCGACAGATCTACCCCGAATCACGGGCGCTGGTGAACGCGCATCTGAAAAAAGGCCACACCGTAGCGATCATTTCTTCCGCGACACCGTACCAGGTCGAGCCGGCGGCCAGGGATCTCGGGATCGACAACGTCCTGTGTACGCGGCTCGAAGTCGAGAAAGGCGTGTTCACGGGATCTGTCATCCGTCCAACCTGTTTTGGCGAGGGAAAGGTGCGGGCGGCAGAGTCTCTGGCGAAGGAATTCGGTGTGGATCTCGAGAAGAGCTACTTCTACACGGACAGCTATGACGACATCCAGCTTCTCGAACGTGTCGGCAACCCGCGGCCCCTGAACCCGAACAACAAGTTGCTGTCGGTCGCCGAGCGGCGCGGCTGGCCTGTTCGGCGATTCGGCAGTCGTGGCCAGACCAGCATCTCGACGTTAATCCGCTCCTTGCTGGTTCCCGTCAGCCTCGTCGGTACGTTCTGTGCCGGACTGCCCATCTGGGCGCTGACCGGTTCCAAACGCGACGCGCTCAATTTCTCAGTGTCGCTGTTTGCCGATACCGCCAGTGCGCTGATCGGCATGGACATGAAGGTCAAGGGGGAGCAGCACCTCTGGTCCCACCGCCCCGCGGTATTCATCTTCAATCACCAGAGTAACGTCGACCTCGTGGTTGTTGCCCGCCTGATGAGGCGCGACATCACCGGGGTCGGAAAACGCGAGATCCGCGACATGCCGTTCATCGGCAGGGTCATCGAAGCGGCAGGCGTCGTTCTGATCGACCGCAAGAACACGGCAAGCGCCATTGAGGCGATGAAGCCGCTCGTCGACGCCATGCGCGTTGAAGGAAAGTCCGTTTGCCTGTCACCCGAGGGAACGCGAACGGTCACGCCGACGCTCGCACCGTTCAAAAAAGGCGCATTTCACCTGGCGTTGCAGGCTGGCGTGCCTGTCGTGCCGATCGTCATCCACAATTCGCTCGACATCCAACCCAAGGGCGACATCATCTACCACCCCGGCACGGTCGAAGTCGACGTGCTGCCGCCGGTCGATACGAGTGACTGGAAGGCAGAGACGATCGACAAACATGTCGCGGACATACGCAACATGTACCTCCGTGCCCTTGACCAGTACGAACAGCAACCGAATGTCGTCCCGATCGACAAGGAGCGCAGCAAGCGGCCGGCAGCGAAGAAGAAAGCAGTTGCCAAACGCAAGACCAGCAAGGTCTCTGACTCGGCCAAGAGCCCGGAGTAACGCCGTATGGATCAGCTAAGCCCACAGGATGCGCAATTCCTTTACATGGAGTCGGACGACAACCTGACTCACGTCACGACGATCGTAATCATGGACCCTACGTCGGTCCCCGGCGGCAAGACGGTCCGGTTCAAGGAGATCCTCGCCCATATCGAGAGCCGGCTGCACATGAGTCCCTTGTTCAAGCGCAGGCTTGTCCGTGTGCCGCTCGAGCTGGATTTTCCCTACTGGGTCGACGACGAGCATTTCGATCTCGAGTATCACGTACGCCATGGGCGCCTGCCGGAGCCCAATGACTGGCGCCAGTTCTGTATCCACGTCTCGCGCTACCATTCGCGACCGCTCGACATGCACCGGCCCCTCTGGGAGATGTTTGTCATCGAAGGCCTGGACAATATCGACTGGCTGCCCAAGGGCAGTTACGCGATTGCGACCAAGATTCACCATGCCGCCGTCGACGGATCGTCGCTCATGGGGTTTTTCGCATCGCTTTCGGATATCGACAATAAGGGAACGCCGGCGATTCCACTGAACTCGGCAAAACTGCGTCGTAGCCCGCGGCCCGGCCTGGTGGACATGGGCGTGCGCGCAGCGTGGCATTCGATCAGGTCGCCGTTTGGCATCATCGACGGCGTAATGCGATCAGCACCGAGCTTGTACAGGGCTGCGCAAAACATGCTGAGCTCCCGGCGTGAGGAGAAGTACGCGGTGCCGAATACCCGATTCAACGGCGACGTTGGCCCGCACAAGATGTTCGACGCAACGGCATTTCCGCTGGCCGATTTCAAGGCAATTCGCAAAGCAGTCCCGGGAAGCACAATCAACGATGTCGTGTTGACGATCTGCGGCGGGGCATTGCGTCAATACCTCGAGCACCATGACGAGCTCCCGCGTGAGTCGCTGATTGCGTGGGTGCCAATCAACGCTCGCGCCACGGGTCCGGCCGATTTTGACAGCCCGGGCAACGACATTACGTCGATGACCGCGCCGATCTACACCAACGTCGAGGATCCCGTTGAGCGGCTTCATTGCGTGCGTCGTTCGACGATGAAGAGCAAGGAGGCGAAGTCTGGCGTGTCAGCGAGGCTGATGACGGACCTCAGCAAGCATGTACCGGCGGCGACCCAGGTCATGGCCGGCCGCCTCGTATTGCGCGCGGGGCTCGCAGCGCGCATGTGCAACCTGTTTATTTCCAACGTGCCGGGGCCGCAGGAACCGCTCTACATGAACGGCGCGCGGCAGGTCGCAACCTACGGCATGGCGCCGCTGGCCGATGGGATGGGGCTGTTTATTGCGACGCCAAGCTATAACGGTCAGATGACGTTCGCCGTGACGTCGACACGCGACGCGCTGCCGGACATTCGCTTCTTCGTGGAGTGCATCGATAAATCGATGGCCGAACTCAAACGCGCGACGCGGCCCGTCAAGAAGAAGAAGCGCAAGACCGGTTAATCAGCTTGCGCTGTGCCCCGGCCGCTTCCGCCGGACATTCGATCTGCGGGACGTGGCCAACGTCTTCGAAGACGATGCACTCGTTGTTCGGGATGCCCAGCTTCATGCGCTCCGTGCAGCTGACATCGAGGATCCGATCGTGACGGCCCCAGATGATCAGGGTCGGAACGCTGACCTCGGACAAGCGATCGTCCAGCGGCTGCCGGGTCATGTCCTCGTGTAGCTTCCAGAAAATCGGCTCCAGAAACTCCCTTTGCGCAGCGGCCTTCCTGCCCAGGGACTCGATGATGACTCCGGGGAAGGGCAGCGGCTTGTGCGAGATTTTCCTGATCAGCTCGCGGAACTCGTCAACGGAATTGACGACGAGGATGTTCTCTCCACGTTCGGCTGCCTCTTCGACTTCGCTCTTGTTGATACTGCTGATGCCGGCGTTGTTGATCAGCGTCAGGGTCTTGAGCCGGTCGGGATAGCGGAGCGCGAACAGGAGTGCGATGTAGCCGCCCATGGAATTGCCGGCAATGTGGAAGCTCTCTATGCCGAGTGCAGTCGCAAATCTTGCGATGCGCTCGGTCTGTGCAGCGACGCTGTAGTCGGCATCCGGATCCTTGTCGTTGTCGCCAAATGCCGGCAGGTCAGGTGCAATAATCCGGAAATCACCGCGAAGTCGTCGCGCGTACAGCGGCCAGTTGTCCTTGTCGGCACCAAAGCCGTGCAAGAGCATCACCGTGTCGCCGTCGGGATTGCCACCTTCGAGGTAGGGCCACTGGATACCGTCGACGTCGATCGAGCGGGTTTTCAGACCGCCGAACCGGCGTATTCCGCGCACCAGTAACCATACCAGCTGCTCGGGAAAGACGTAACGCAGAACAAGGATGGCGATCAGCAGGCCGGTCGCCACGTAAGCCAGCAGCGGCAGCATCGACCTAGCTGGCCCTGCGCGTGATGTCGCTGTTGACCTGCAGGAGTCCCTTGTCGATATCGCTCAGGATGTTGTCGATCTTGCGGCTGATTCTCGTCTGTACCCGGATCTGCTCGATCTTCGGCCAACTTGCGCGTTCACCCATCTCGATGAGGTCGATGACCTCTTCAACCGGCCGGTGCGCGAGCAGCTTCATCGGGTTGAACAGGCGTTTGTCGGGCAGGATATTGATGTCGCCGACATAATCCTGGTTGATAACGCCGAGTGCGACGTTGCTCAGGCGCTCGACGAAGGGATGGATCGCCAGCGGTTTCTCCAGTATCGACGCGCCCGCGTTGACCCACTCACGGGCCGTCGCTTTTGCCGCATGTCTGATCGTCGATATCGCGTTCTTCTTCTCGCCCTCGGTATCCGTCACGAACGGGATCATGTGTGGGTTGACCTGGCTTACGATGAAGTGGTTAACGCCGTAGACACGCGCCAGGCGTTTCGCCGGAAGATCGTCGCTCAGTGAGCCGTCCACCCACTTGCGCGAGGGCAGATAAGGTTGGCGTCGCCCGCGCGCGTTTTTGGCGGCAAGCGTGACGGCCGGGAAGAATCCCGGTATCGCCGTCGACGCCATTGCTGCTTCGCGGACATAGACGTTCGGTGTCGTGATGGCATTGAGCAGTCGCGACGTCTGGTGTTTCTCGGCTGCTGCGATTGACACGTTCAGGTGTTTACCCGTGCGCTTGAATGCCTCGAGGAAAGTCAGATCCGGCACGAAACGATTGATCTCGCCGTATACTTCCTCGGTGGCCGCGATCTCGGGCTTGAATGCCGACAGGTGCCGGAACAGACCCTGCTCGCGTTCGATCTCGCGTGCGAGGCTCTCCGGTTTGAAGAACTTCCTCAGGTTCCGTTTGTGGTTCGTGCCGATGATGCATCCGACCAGCGCACCGCCGCTGCTGCCGGACAGGATCCCGGGCAGCAGGTCGCGTTCCCAGAGCGCCTTGACCACACCGATGTGAAAGAACAGCAGCGACCCGGCGCCGCTCATCATCAGTGCGGTGCAGCCGTTGCAGTGTTGCGCACGGCGAAAGAAATCGAGGCGCTCGTCGAATGGAATGTCGCATTCGTCGCTGGCGATCATATCCAGGGCAGAGACGACTTCGTCGACGTAGTCGTCAATGAGCTGCTTCGTACCGAATTTCGCCTTGCCGTGCAGGCGACCATGGCCCATGCCGTCGATGTTGCCGTGAATGCCTTCATTGAGCTGGAAGAGGACGCCTGCGCAGTCTCCCTCGGCGCGGAGCTTCCGGAGGCGCTCGAGTCTCCGCCGAATGGACACGTAGTCGAAGTACTTCGACTCGTCCGACGCTTTCCACTTTTCGACTCCGCTGGCCTTGTCGTGGGCCTGGGCCGCCGCCGACCACTCCTCGTAGCTGGTGGCCGCATCCATCGTCGCCTGCAGGCGCTTAGTAGCTGAGAAAATCATACGAATTCAGTCGCTTATACAATTATCCCGCAGACAAGCCTACACCGGAACCATTCCCGGCGCGATAGGTAAAGTTCGCTTTTTTCAAAGTTGACTGCGTATTGGCAGGTTTTGGGCCAGGCGCGCCACGCAGCGCTGCCCGAGGCTCGTCTGAGGCTCATTATGGTAAATGACTTCAGCGTTCGCTTCCTGCCCCCGCCAGCGCAGCCGGCCCCGAGAATCCAGCTCCAGCTCGTAGGCTTCGGTCGGCAACAGCCGCTCCGCCCGTTCCAGCAACTCGGCAGCAAGTTGCGGGTCCTGGATGAGCACGCCAATCTCCGTATTGATGTTGGCAGACCGGGGGTCGAAATTGAATGAGCCGATGAACACGTCTCGCCGATCGACGACGAACGCTTTCGTGTGAAGCGTCGCCTTTGCGCCGGAGGCGTTGACAAACTCTGTGCCCGGGATGTTGGCGTCGGGCCGTACTTCGAACAGTCGAATCTCGCCCCGAATCAGCGCCTTGCGGTACGGCGCATAACCGCCGTGCACGAGAAACTGGTTGTTGGCCGCGAGTGAGTTCGTGACGATAGTGACGTCGACGCCTGATTCCCGAAGCTGTATCAGTTCGCGGACGCCGCGTTTTCGTGGCACGAAATAGGGTGAGATGATGACCACCTCCGATTTGGCTGCAAGCAGGGCACCACGGATTGGCGCCATAATCGACTGGTCTGGTGTTGTTGCGCCCTTGACGCCCTTGTCCGGTGGGTCGACGAGCAGGCGATAGCTCGCGCGCCGGAATCGGCTCTCGTCCGTATTCAGGTATTCCTCGATTTTGCCTCTTACGATGTCCGCATAGGGTGTTTTGATGACTTCGCGGTTCGACTCGAGCAGGCGGTTCCTGAGCGCCTCCAGTGCTGCTTGCGGCGCAGGCGCCTGCCGGATGAAGCGTTCGACCGGCCAGGCGCTTCGGTGCTCCCAGTAGTCATCGAACGCGTCGGTGACTTCCCGGACGATCGGGCCGATCGCAATAACGTCGAGGTCGCCGAAGCGGGCATCCATTCGCGCGCCGAAATACTCGTCGGCGATATTGCGTCCGCCAAGTACGGTCACCTGGTTATCCACGGTGAATGACTTGTTGTGCATACGCCGGTTGACGCGGCGCATCTCGAACATGGCGCCCAGGTTCCTGCCGAACGGGTTTCTTCGGAACGGGTTGAAGATACGCACCGATACTCGTGGGTGAGCGTCGATCGCGGCCAGGATTTCGTCCTGTTGCGACGTGAACATGTCATCGAGCAGCAGCCGGACCCTTACTCCGCGGTCGGCCGCTCGCAGTAGCGCGTTGCAGAAAACGCGGCCGACGATGTCGTTCTTGATCAGGTAGTACTGGATATCGATGCTGGTTTCCGCCAGCCGGATCATGGACAGGCGCACCGCGAGCGCATTGATCCCGACGACGAGTGGAACAAAGGCGGATTCGCCCTCGGCGAATTCCTGGTCGATGCGTATGCCGCGCATTGACCTATTATGGCCACGGCGGGATTGCCGGGCTAGTTGAAGTGAATCACCGGATCCGCGAAAAAGGATGCCCAGGCAAACCAGAAGGCCGTGTATGACTCGGTCATACCGAGTTGCTGTCCGGCGCGCGGACCCGAAACGGCGATTCCGAAGACGTCCCAGACGTTTCCTTCACTATCCGTCATGACGTTGGGGAGATCATTCTGCAGCGGGCTGAAGTTCAGGATCGTGCCGTCAGGCAGCTCCCGATCGTAGATGACAGCGAAATCGAGATCGGAATTCCCCACGACGACAATCGACCGGTTACCGAACTGCTCGTTGAATGTCTGGGTTGTCGTGCCGAAGCCATCGCGTTGCCAGACCTTGCTCACGCTTCCTGAGTGGATACCGATGACGCGGGTCTTCAGGTGCAAGCGGTTGTCGAGCGGCTCCACGGGGAATAGCAGTCCTTCGTGAGATCGATAGAATCCGTACGGATACTGGTCGTAATCACGGCGCCAGCCCGTTTGCCGGGTCATTACGAGCGCGTCCGGATACATCGCCTCCAAGGTACTGAACTTCATCTCGACGACCTGGAACTTTGCAGGAATCTCGCCGATTCGTTCGCCGTTGACGGACTGCTGCAGCATTTGTGACCAGTGACTGTCGGTCATGCGGTCGTAAAGGATCAGGTTCGAGTTGTAAAGCAGTCCCGAGACACCGAACGACCGGCGGACCTGGCCGGCATCGCCGGCCCAGCCAACGGCGGAACCGGTCAGTGGGCAGTAGCTGATCGTTATCGGGTCGGCGGTCAGGCCGTCATTGACGACTTCGTGCCAGTCCAGTATGTCGTGCGGATAGGCTTTGACGTCGCCATGGTAGCGAACGACGACGACGAGCATGTCGGGCGCGACCGTCGCGATGGTTGACGCAGATTCGAATTCGGGCGCGTCGATGGCCGGAATGCCATCTTTACCCGGGCCGCCGTCTACGACCTGGGATGCAGGAATCAGCCACTGTGAGCCGGTGTCAGGAGTACCGCCGCTGCCACCGCCGCCACCGCAGGCCGCGAGCAAAAAGAAGCCGCCCATGAACAGGGCACGCAGAGCAACCCGGCGTTCCATTGAGCCGCCTCCCCTTCAAGACTCTCAGTAGATACCCAGACCTGCCCGTCTTGGCATTTATTACACCCAACCACTCGGGACATCCTGCTTTTTTGAAGTAATGCAGAGTGTCCCGATTCCTGGTTGAGGCGTTACATGCCTTCGGAGATCAGCTGTTCGAGCCCGCCGCGCAGGCTGCTCGCCCAGCGACGACCCAGGCGCCGAACTTCGGCGCGGTTCGTCACGCGGTTGGACTCCATCATCGTGGCGCCCCGTTCTGCAGCGCGACGATCGACGGCACGTGCGAAAATCGCGTTACTCTCAGAGTCCCGGATCTCGAGGACCAGCGTCGCTTCGCCGACGCTGTCGATGAACACCCGGCTGCGGCCAATCGTCTCGGGCGGAACGCGGGATACAACGTCGAGCAGACCGGCGCGAACCAGCAATACGTCGGGGCCGGGTTCATCGACAATCGTGAATACGTCGCTCTTGCGCATTTCGTCGAGAAAAGCCGCGCTGATCTCGTCTTTGAACAGCTGCTGCGTCTCGGCATCTAGCTGGAACTCAGTCTGGCTCGTGGTCCGCGTTGACGACATTCCAGCTCGGCCGCTGTACGGCCCGGCTACGGGTCGGAATTCAACGCCAACCCCTTCGAACATAACCTTGCTGTAACCTTTCAGGTCGATGTCCGGACGCGCCCAGACGGTGTCCATGACCGTGCCCTGCACGCGATGCAGGCCGTCGAAGGTGACTTCGGCATCGTCGCCTTCCTCGAACGTCGGAGTGGTCGTGCAACCGGCGGCTGCCAGCGCCAGCAAAACGACGGCGGCTGTGGTTCGTTTGTTCATTCAATATTCCCTTATGCTTGGAGTTCTTGAAGCACGGCTATCGGACTTGCCGCGCAATTACAGGCATTCTGCCCGTATACCGACACGTCGCTGCGGCGATTAGTTCCGGACCTTCACCCAGTCGAGCACCCGCTGCTCGAGCACTGCGTAGAACGGGTTGTATCGTATCCGAAGTAACCAGTCGCTCGAGATTTTCATGAGGCCGCGCTCGCCTCGGATCTCCGCCTGGCCGAGGAACAGCTTGTTCCGATCATCGGGGCGATATGCGCCGTACAGCGGATCCTCGGGTGCGAATGGCAGTGCGACGTGCGACAGTGAGATGACGCCGCGCGGCCATTCCTGGTCGAGGGCTTCTGTCGCGGTGACCTCGGGCGAGAACGGTGGCTTGTACTTCGACACCATCGCAATGCTGTCGGAGCTCGCGTTGGCGATAAGCGTGATAGCAAACGGCAGGGACGCGTCCCTCATAACTCGATTCGTGAGCGGTCCCGGGTCGGAAACGAGCAGGATCGACATAACGGCGCGGCGGTTGATATCGAACAACACGAGTTCGTTGCCGTTCTCCGGCAGGCGGCCGAGCAGGCGGCTGATCACGGCTTCCGTCGATACGGTCGCGTCCACGGTTGATTTGAATACGATGATGGGCGGCATACGAGCACCCCCGCCGCTACTCACAAGGGTTGCGACCCGGTCTGCCACGGAGTGTGTAAGCCTGTGAACCTGGGACCCGGCGTTTGCCGTGAAAGAATTGTACTTGTACGGGTCGAACTCCGGGACGATCTGCGTGTAAGCGGCCCTGCTGAATCCGGGGACCTTGCCGAGCGTGGCCTTAGGTCCGGCGAGCGCCGCCGCCGGGGTGATTCCGATCGCGGGCGAGACGAGTATCAGGCTCTCGGGCACTCGCATCAGCGAATCATCGAGCGCATCCAGCGTGTGGTTCAGCGCCAGGGGTGCGCCGGTCGAGTAGCCGACGACGTGGATCGGCTGGTCACCAACCTTGTCGACGAGACGTCGCATGCCGATGCGCACGGCCGCGGCCATATCCTGCCATTTTACGTTCCTGAGGCCCGACGGTGCGGTACCGTGACCGGGGAGCCTCAGGCCAACGACCCAGAAGCCCTGCGCATTGAGGGTCTTGCCAAGCTGTCGCAGGCTGTAGGGCGAATCGGACATACCGTGAAGCAGTAGCAGCCCACCGCGCGGGTCCTCTGTCGGCAGTTCGAAACTACGGTTCCAGTCCGGATCACGCGTTCGAGGGTCCGCGGCGCTGCCGTCGCTGTATCGGACCAGTGCGTACTCGGGTCCGGTGGCGACCTTGGAATACACTTCTTCGTAGAGTTCCGCGAACAGCCGGTCTTCGAGCGCGAGATAGTCCTCGAAGCTGCGAATCTCTTCCGCTTTACCGGCTCTGAACTCCTCCGACAGCCTGACGGTGTGCCATGGTTGCAGAGGCTGGCCGCCGCAGGCGGTCAGCGTCAAGAGCTGTGTGGCGAAGGCGGCGACAATTACATGACGCCGGGTCCTCGGCATTCGTTGAAGCAGCATTCTAGTTCGTCCCCTCAAATCATCGGCCTCGGGTCAGCGCCCGCTTGTGCAGGAGATCTGCAATACGGGAGAGTATGAGCCATTGACCGCCGATCACCCGAAATAATCTTGAGTACGGTATCCGGTCCGCTGTAACTTAGTGCCGATATGCTACTCGGCGATCGCCAGGATTCACACTCCACGGGAGGAACTCGTAATGCCCCACATGATTCGCCAGGCAGTCTCGACATTCGTCGTCGTTATCGTCGTCGCCTTGCTCGCAGGCTGTGCCAGCGGACCTACGATCATCACGAACGCGGCGCCGGGCTTCGCGCCCGGGAACTACCAGACCTTCGGCTTCCTGCGGCCACTGTCGACCGACCAGGGCAATGTGCGCACGATGATCAGCACCCACCTGATCGAGGCGACGACGCGGGAGCTCGAGACGGCGGGTTTGCGTCGGGTCGAAGATGATCCCGACCTCGTGGTCAATTTCGTTGTATCGACACGAGAAACGATCCAGACGCGTCCATCGAGCACGGCATCGATTCACCACAGCCGCGGCCGCTACGGCACCTGGGGAGGTTACAGCTGGGGCATGTCCACGACCGAGGTTGTGCAGCGTACCGAGGGGACGATCGGTGTGGACATCATCGATCCGGCGACGATGACGCTGGTCTGGGAAGGCGCGGCGCGTGGCCGTGTAACCGACGAGGTGCGGCGCAACGTGCAGCCCGTTGTCGATCGGGCGATTACAGAGATCTTTACGCAATTCCCCTGAGAAACGGCAAGTTTGTTGAGATTATGAGGAAAAAACCATCGAAACTGGTCGCCGTAGTTGCGCT
>JAAUXY010067281.1_pt1 | contig 20589 bp, 16 predicted proteins | sample 7278121 | NCBI WGS metagenome assembly JAAUXY01 (sample SAMN14350117, study PRJNA611818) | marine sediment metagenome | isolation source: surface marine sediment (1.8m) | place: French Polynesia: Moorea | collected 2018-08 | reverse complement strand
GCGCTCCCAGTCGGTGCCGTCATGGCGTTCGGCCAGCGAGGCCATGGTCGGCAGCTTGAACAGGTCTGCCGGCGCTTCGCTCTTGAGCGCCTCGGCGCGCACCCGCTCAACGGAGGTGACATGGCGGTTACCGTGACGGGACAGTTCATTGATCGCCAGCGCGATGTCAGCATCCTTGATGCGGCCCTCGGCAATCTGTTGCGCGTAGTAACTGCGCGGCATGGTCAGGCGCGCACCGAGGGTGCGGGCCGACAGGTAGCCGGCATCCTTGAGATCGCACTCGGCCATGCCCAGCAGCGGATTGACCGCAACGAAAGACTTCAGGGGCCACAGCGGCGCAATGCGGGCAGCCGCCTGGCTGGCAGCGCGATCCACGCTGATATCCAGCGCCCTGATTTCGGCGTCGCGCTGCTCTTCTGCGGCATGCGGGGGAAGGCTAGCATTCATGGTCAAGCTCCTTGACGAGTGCTGTCGGCGCGGAAGGCACCCAGCCAGCGGTTGATATACAGGTTGATGTAGAGGCCCCTGGCGAGGTGTATGCGCAGGTTCTGCAGGCGGCGACTTTCGATGCCGCTGGCCTGCAGCAGGGCAATGGCGGTACAGGCCGCCACCATCACAATCAGCAGTACGCGGGCCGCCACGCCGGGCTCACCAATGACATTGAGCACATCGCCCAGCATCACTGCGGCCGCGCCCTGCACCGCGAAATAGACAGCCGCTACCAGTACCGCGCCACCCAGCAGGCGCAGCTGGCGGGCGATCGACTGCGCGGGGGCATCCATGAACAGCCAGAGGCCCAGCACCAGCATCCAGCCGAGGCTGAAGATCACCGGCTGTGACTGCCAGCCAAAACCCGCGATCGAGGCAAGTCCCACATAGATCGCGCCCAGCGCCACCAGTTTGGCAAGGCCGGGCACCAGGCCGCCAGACTGCGTGCCAGAGGTCCAGGCTTCCTTCTGCAGGCGGCGAACCACGTCGCCGCTGCTCAGAAAAGCGTGGGCCTTGTACAGCGAGTGGCCCACCAGGTGCACCATGGCCGACGTGTAGGCGCCGAGACCGCACTGCAGCATCATGAAGCCCATCTGGCCGACCGTGGAGTAAGCCAACGCAGACTTGATGCTGGGCTGGGTCAGCATGATCGTGGTGCCCACCAGCGCGGTAATCGCACCGATGACGGCGACCGTCAGGCCCACCGTCGGAGCCGCCGTCATGAGGTCGGCAAAGCGCAAGAACAGGAAGCCGCCGGCGTTGACGATGCCGGCGTGCAGCAGGGCCGAGACCGGCGTCGGGGTTTCCATGACTTCCACCAGCCAGCCATGGGTCGGGAACTGGGCCGACTTCAGCACCGCGGTCAGGGCCAGCAGCGCGGCGGCGGCGAGTGCGGCGCCCGGTAATTCGCCGGACAGGGAAGTAATCGCGGCACCGAGAGCATCGATTTCGGCGGTGCCGAACTCGGCGATCAGCAGGCCGCAGGCGACGATCAGCGACACATCGCCGATGCGGGCGAGAATGAACTTCTTGGTGGCGGCGATACGCGCCATGCGACGCTCGCGGCGGAACAGCAGCAGGCGATTGAGCAGCAGGCTCATGGCCACCCAGGCCCCCACCAGCAGGTAGAGGTTACCGGCGGCCACCAGGGTGGTTACCGCGGCCAGGGTCAGCGACAGCTCAAACATGAAGCGGCCATGGCGGGGGTCACCAGCCAGGTACTGGCGACTGTAGTGCAACACCGAGGCGCCGAGGAAGCTGACCAGCAGCAACAGGGTGGCGCTGAGGGCATCTACCCGCACCGATACGCCGACGCCGGCCAGGCCCAGTGTGGGGCTCTGCCCGGCGCCCTGGGTAAAACACAGCGCTGCGGTGGCGGTGGCGGCCAGTACCGGCAGCCAGGCCAGCCACTGGGGCCAGCGCGCCGGCGAGCGCAGCAGAATCAGTGCCAGGCTCATAAACAGCAGCGGAATGGTTACCGGCAGCAGGTACACACTAGACATAATCACTACACCAGGCTCATCGATTGAATTGGCGCTAGTTTGAAGAAACTCAGATGATTGATAAAATTGAAAGATCGCAACGTTTCATTCTTTTTATGTGAACGATAAATGCGGGCCCGGAGGCCAGACCCCATGCGCCTGAATTACAACCACCTGCGGTATTTCTGGGCGGTAGCCCACAACGGCAACCTGACCCGCACCGCCGAGCAGCTACACGTCTCGCAGTCGGCACTGTCCCTGCAGATCAAGAAACTCGAGGAACAGCTCGGCCACGAACTGTTCGAGCGCCGCGGCAAGCAGCTGGTGCTGACCGAGGCGGGAAGGCTGGCGCTGGATCACGCCGATGTGATTTTTGCCAGTGGCACCGAGCTGCTGAACACCCTCAGCGGTGAGGCTTCGTCCAAGGAGATCCTGCGCATCGGCGCCCTCTCCACCCTGTCACGGAACTTCCAGATCGCGTTTCTCGACCCGTTGGTGGGCCGCGGGCAAACCGAAGTCGTGGTGCGCTCGGGCAACCTGGCAGACTTGCTGGCACAGCTCGAGGCACACCGCCTGGATGTAGTCCTGACCAATACCTCTCCACCCCGTGACGCCGCCACCCCCTGGATCGTGCGCAGCCTCGACAGCCAGCCGGTCAGCCTGGTGGGCTACCCGGAGAAGCGCCGGAAGGGGCGCAGCCTGGAGGAAGCTCTAAGCGAGGAGCCGCTGGTGGTGCCGACCCTGGAAACCGCGGTGCGCACCGCCTTCGATACCTTCTGTGACGAGCACGATATTCGCCCCAATATCGTCGCCGAGGTCGACGATATGGCGCTGGTGCGGGTACTGGCCCGAAGCAACTACGGCGCGGCGGTGACGCCCACTATCGTGGTGCGGGACGAACTGGCCAGCGGCCAGCTGGTGGAGATTGAACGCTTCCCGGGGGTCGAGGAGCAGTTCCAGGCCATCACCCTGTCACGGCAGTTCCCGAACCCGCTACTGAAGCTGCTGTTCGACGCGATGGGCGTAGACTGAACGCAGGCCCTCAGGCGTCCTTGAGGATAGGAATGACCAGCACCATGCCCAGTTTCAGGCGGTCCGGGTCGAGTTCCGGGTTGTACTGACGCAGCAGCCACATCGGCACCTCGTACTGCTGGCGGGTCAGCTCCCACATCGAGTCTCCCTGCTTCACCACGTGCCTGCGGGTGCCCTGGATTTGCCGGGCCATGAAGAAATCCTGCTGGATGTCCTTTTGGTAGGCCACCCGGCGCCGCTCGAATTCCTCGTGGCTGACCCGGGAGAAATCCAGCTTCAGGCGCTGGCCGATGACCAGCGGCACACCGTAGCGGCGGCCATTGATGCGGCGCAGCTGGCTGGCGCGCAGGTCCAGCCACTCGGCGTAGTGGCCGAGGGTTTCCATGGCCTGCACCTCGATACTGTCGTTGGCCGCCACCGTGTAATCGCTGGGATCGGCGAGCAGTTCCACCGCCGGCGCCGGTTCCTCAGCGGCCAGCGTGCTTAACATGGTTTCCTCGGGCTGGGGCCCGTCGATGGACTGGGCCGGGATTTCCGCGTCGGCCAACGCGTCCTGTGGGCGCGGCTCGCCAGGCAGGGTTTCCTCCGCGGTGGCCACTTCCACCAGCGGCTCCTCGTCCGCCACTGCCAGCAGCGCCGGGTCGCCTTCAAAGGGCAGACGCAGGACCTGGCCGACGCGAATCGTATAGCGGCGATTGAGGCCATTCATGGCCGCCACATCGCGGATGCTGTGACCGTAGCGGCGGGCGATCTCTGACACCGTGTCGCCGCGCACCACGGTGTGATACAGGTCCGGTGTCTGCTCATCGAAACGCTTGTCTTCGGGAATCGCCGCCAGCACCAGCTGCGGGTCGGAGACCACCCGGTCCTGGGGAATGCGCAGCGTATAACCTGCCGGTATGCGCTTGTTCCCCTGCCAGATCGGGTCCAGCAGCGCTCGGTTGTGCTGCTTGAGCAAGGCCAGGTCCACCTCCAGGGCGCGGGCGATGTCCTCGGCACCGATGAACTCGGACAGTTCCACTTGCAGGTAGTCCACTGGCGGCGTGAGAAACAGGGCGCCGAAATACAGGTCGCTGTTGGAACTCACTTCCAGGGCGGCCAGGAAAGACGGGTAGAAGTTGCGGGAGGCGAAACCGAAGCGGCGCCCGTTGTACTTCTCGATGATGGTCTCTATATCAGTGGTGCCGAGCTGGTTGGTGGCGCGCCGCATGCTGGCGGCTCCGTGATTGTAGGCGGTCAGCGCCAGCGGCCAGGTGCCGGTGAGCTGGTGGTTGTGCTCCAGCAGCTGGGCGGCGGCGACGGTAGCTGCAAAGGGATCCATGCGCTCGTCGATGACATAGTCCACCTCGAGGTAGCGCCGCCCGGTGGAACGGGTGAACTGCCAGATGCCTGCGGCGCCGACCTTGGAGTAGGCCGCGGGGTTGAAGGAGGATTCGACGTGGGGCAGCACGCCCAGCTCCTGGGGCAGGCCGCGCTCCCTCAGCACCTGCTCGATATGATCGTTCCATTCCCCGGAGCGGATAATGCCGGCCTTGAAGCGGTCGGACTGGCCGCGCTGGAAGCGCACGCTCCTGGCGGCCTCGCGCAGCCGTGCATCGCTGACATCGGGGCCCCACAGGGCCAATACCCGCTGGGCCTCGGTCGAGGGATTGGAGCGGTCGCTGGCGAGATCCTCCAGGATCTTGCGATAGCGGGCACGCGACTTGCGCATGGCGCGCTTGTCGGCGTAGTAGTCGCCACTGAGGGTAAGGGTTTCATAAATGACGCCGACACTGTCGGCATCGTGCACATAGCCGCTACTGGTATCGACCTCGGTATAAACCTTGACCCAGAAATCCACCGCGGGCTGCAGCGCCTCGGGGCGGGGAAAATTCTCGGCAGATGTGAACGGGGAAAGCGCCAGCAACAGGCAGGCGGTGGCAACAAAAGAAACTAGTCGGCAGCTCATCGGATCGGGTAGTGGTAACAGCCTGTATAGGATTACCCTACTCCGACCCAATGGCAAGCGGAAGGTTCGCCTCAGCCGTCTCTAAACGTCGCGTTAACGGAATCCTGCACCATGTATTGCTTGAGCTCATTGCGGCCTACCACCATGCGGTGTACCGCATCCGGGCCGTCGGCCAGTCGCAGTGTGCGCTGCTGCATATACATGGCCGCCAGCGGCGTATCCTGCGAAACGCCCAGTGCGCCAAACACCTGGATGGCCTCATCGACGATGCGAATGGAGATGTTGGGCACTGCAGTCTTGATCATTGAAATCCACACACGGGCCTGCTTCGCATCCACGTGATCCATCATCCAGGCGGTCTTGAGGGTCAACAGCCGCGCCATTTCGATATCCATGCGGGCATTGGCAATGATGTCGATGTTGCCTCCCAGCCGTGCCAGCGGCTTGCCGAAGGCCTGGCGCGTGGTGGCACGCTCGCACAGCAGGCGCAGGGCGCGCTCGGCGGCGCCGATGGCGCGCATGCAATGGTGAATGCGGCCCGGGCCGAGGCGGCCCTGGGAAATCTCGAAGCCGCGACCCGGGCCGAGGATCATGTTCTCCTTCGGCACGCGCACGTCGGTAAACTTCATGTGCATATGGCCGTGGGGCGCATCGTCCATGGAGAATACGTTCATGGGGCGAATGTTCTCCACCCCGGGCGTGTCCATTGGCACCAGGATCTGCGACTGCTGCAGGTGCTTGGGCGCCTCCGGATCGGTTTTCACCATGACGATAAGAATCTTGCAGCGCGGGTCACCGGCACCGCTGATGTAATGCTTCTCGCCGTTGATGACCCACTCGTCGCCATCGAGCTTCGCTTCGGTGCAAATGTTGGTGGCATCTGATGAGGCCACGCCGGGTTCGGTCATGGCAAAGGCGGAACGAATTTCACCGTTTAGCAGGGGCTCCAGCCACTCGGCCTTCTGGGCCTCGCTGCCATACTTTTCCAGCACTTCCATGTTGCCGGTGTCCGGCGCCGAGCAGTTGAAGCACTCCGCCGCCAGGTGTGATCGGCCCATCTCCTCGGCGAGGTAGGCATACTCAACGGTGGTCAGGCCAAAGCCGCGGTCGCCCTCGGTGAGGAAGAAGTTCCACAGGCCCTTTTCCCTGGCCTCAGCCTTCAGTGCTTCGAGAATCTCGGTCTGGCGCTCGGTCCACTGCCAGCGGTCGCCGCCCTTGCCGATCTCCGCGTAGTACTCTTCCTCGACAGGAATGACCCGGTCAGAAATGAACTGCCTCACCTGCTCGAGAATCGGTTTGATGCGCTCGCTGATGCCGAGGTCCATGTTGCCCTCGACCGCGCCCGCCATTGCCTGGCTCTGTTCTGCGCTTGATGTTCCCATGACTAGTCTCCCCCGGAGTTCAGTTGGGCGGCGTAATCCGCCTTGAGTTGTCGTTTGAAAATCTTACCCGATGCGATGCGCGGTAACTTGTCCGCGTGAAACCACACATGGGCGGGAATCTTGAAGCCCGCCAGGTGTTCCGCGAGGTAGGTCCTGAGACCCTCGGTATCGAGGCTGCCCGGCTCCCGCAGTACCACCGCGGCACCCACCACCTCGCCCAGCCGCTCGTCCGGCAGGCCGAAGACCGCGGCCTCGTCGACCGCCTCGTGCTGGTAGATAGCCGCCTCGACCTCGATACAGCTGATGTTCTCGCCACCGCGAATAATGATGTCCTTGATCCGATCGACAATATAGAGGAAACCGTCCTCGTCCATGTAGCCGACATCGCCGCTGTGGAACCAGCCATCGCGGAAGGCCTCCGCCGTTGCTTCCGGCTTGTTCCAGTAGCCGCGCACGTTGGCGGGGCTGTGAATACACACCTCGCCACGCTCACCGGCGGGCAGCGTTTCGCCGGCCTCGTTGACGATGCGGAAATCGGTGACCGCCGGTACCGCGCGTCCTGCGCTGCCGGGCCTGGCCAGGTAGAAAGCGCCGCTGTTCACCGATCCCAGCGCGTTGGTTTCCGTGAGGCCGTAGCCGATGCCGGCGCTCGAACCCTTGAAGGCTGATGTGATCTTCTCGACCTGGTCGGGCGGGCGCGCCGCCCCGCCGGCGAAGATCTCCTTGAGGCTGGACAGGTCGTAGGCGCTGTCGGCGGCCGCGGCCTGCAGTTCGGCGGACATGGTGGGCACACCGTTGAAATTGGTCACCCGCTCGGCCTCGATCAGGCGCATGGCTTCCTGCACATCCCATTTGTGCATCAGCACAATTTTGCGGCCGATCATCAGCGACAGCATGAACAGGCTGTGGCTACCGGTGGCGTGGAACAGCGGCACGGTCATCAGCGCGCAGGGGGAGAACTTTGTCTCGGCGGGCGGCTCCAGGCTGTTGCTGGCGCTGCCTAACAGCAGCCAGCTAAACAGGGCCGCCAGCACGCTGCGGTGGGTCTGCACCGCACCCTTGGGGTGGCCCGTGGAGCCGGAGGTATACATGATGCAGGCGTCGTCGTCGGGGCCCGCTGTTGATTCAGTCGGCGCAGCGCCCTGGTATTCCGCCGCCAGGCCCATGAAGTCGGTCACCTCAAGATCGCCGAACTCGCCGACACCGATCAGTTCCAGCGGGTCGGCAAAGGGCGCAATGCGCGCCGCTCGATCCGGGTCCACCACGATGATGCTGGCGCCGCAGTCGCCGATGCCGTACTCGAGCTCCTCACCGGTCCACCAGGAATTCATGGGTACCACGATGCCTCCGGCCAGCACGGTACCGATAAAGGCGAACATCCACTGGGGGTTGTTGCGCATGGCGATGGCCACCCGGTCGCCGGCAGCGAGACCGTAGCGATCCTGCAGGGCGGCGGCAAACTGCTGCGACAGGGCCAGTGCCTCACCGTAGCTGTAGCGCTCGTCGCCCATCACCACGAATTCCTTCGCGGCGTGGTTACTCATCATGCTGAAGTAGGCGGCGAGGTTGGGAGGCTGGTTGCGATAGCTCCGATAGCGGTGGCCGCGAATCTCAGCGTCCTCCAGGGCGAAGGGCTGGTCGTCCGCGGTCATCGCAGTGACCACGGACTGGAGTTTTTCAAGCCCTTCCATCAATGGCCCTCAGTAGTCGTTGAGTCGGGCGAAGCGATCCAGGTGGTAGCTGTAGTCGCCGTAGGCCTGCTGGGCCACGCGGGCGCGCTTGATGAAAAAGCCGATATCAAACTCATCAGTCATGCCGATACCGCCGTGCATCTGGATAGCCTCATTGGTCACCAGTGTAGCCACTTCACAGAGCTTCGCCTTACAGGCGCTCGCCAGCGTGGACAGGTTGTCTGCCTCGGCGTCCACCGCCTGCAGGGCCTTGAGGACAATCGAGCGCGCCAGCTCGAGCTGCGCGTACATCTCCGCGGCACGATGCTGCAGACCCTGGAAGGAACCGATCGCTGCGCCAAACTGCTTGCGCTCCTTGAGGTAGTCCATGGTGCGCTCAAAGGCTTCCACGGACAGGCCCAGCAACTCGGCCGACAGGCCGATATTGGCGATGTCCAGAACCCGCTGCAGCGGTCCATAGGCCTGGTTCTCGGGGCCAAGCAGCGCATCTGCGCCCACCCGCACCTGGTCGAAAGTCACCGTCGCACTGTTGCGGCTGTCGAGCATAACCACGCGCTCGATATTCACACCTTGCGCCGCGGCATCCACCAGGAACAGGCTCAGGCCGTCGTCTTCACCGGCACTGCCGGCGCTGCGGGCGACGACAATCAGGGTATCGGCGCTATGGCCGTCAAAGACCAGCACCTTGCGTCCGTCCAGCACCCAGCCGTCGCCGTCGCGGCTGGCAGCCAGGGCGGTCTTGTGAGGCGAGTGGTGATTGCCTTCCTGGATCGCCAGCGCCAGGGTCAGCTCACCGGCGGCGAGCTGCGGCAGCAGGGTTTCCTTCTGGGCGTCGCTGCCCAGCCGCGCGATGGCCGTGGCGCCCACCAGGATGGAGGACTGCAGCGGCGACACGCTGAGGTTGCGACCCATCTGTTCCAGCACGATACCGAGGCCGGCGTAGCCAAAACCCAAACCGCCGTAGGCCTCGGGGATGGCAATCCCCGGCCAGCCCATTTCCGCCATGTCGGACCACAGGGGCTGGCTGTAGCCGGTTTCCGCCCCCTCATCACGCAGGCGCCTGAGTTCGGCGATAGGGGCTTTTTCAGCCAGGAAGCCGGCGGCGGCGTCCTTCAGCATCAATTGATCTTCGTTGAGTACCAGTGCCATGTCGTACGTCTCTCTTAACCGGATTGAGCCGGGCTTAGCTGGGCAGGCCAAGCACGCGCTTGGCAATGATGTTGAGCTGGATTTCCGAGGTGCCGCCCTCGATGGAGTTGGCCTTGGTGCGCAGCCAGGCGCGGGGCGTGTCACCGCCGTTGTATGACTCGCCCTCCCAGGCCAGGGCCTGCTCGCCGGAAGCCGACATGATGAGCTCGTGGCGGCGCTTGTTGAGTTCGGTGCCGTAGTACTTGAAGATCGAGGAGGCCGCACCCAGGCCCTGGCCCGCCTTGGCCTCGTCGCGAACCCGCTCCATGGTGGCCCCGAAGGCCAGCACATCGAGCTCCAGTTGGGCAATGTCCTTGCGGAGGATGGCATCTTCCAGGCGACCGTCGGGGCCGACACCGACCTCGTCGCGCGCCAGCTGTGCAAGGGTGCGACGGCTGGAGCCGAAGCCAAAGCCCGAAATCATTTCCCGCTCGTGGGTCAGCAGGTACTTGGCGATCTCCCAACCTTTGCCCTCTTCGCCCATCAGGTTGACCTTGGGCACTTCGACATTGTCGAAGAAGGTCTCACAGAACGGTGACTTGCCGGAGATGAGCTTGATGGGGCGCGTGGTCACCCCCGGGCTTGCCATATCGAACAGCAGGAAGGAAATCCCCTCGTGCTTGGTACCGCTGTTATCGGTGCGGGTCAGGCAGAAAATCCAGTCGGCCTTGTCGGCGTAGGAGGTCCACACCTTCTGGCCGTTGACCAGGTAGTGGTCGCCCTTGTCCTCGGCGCGGGTCTGCAGGCTGGCGAGGTCAGAGCCGGCACCCGGCTCGGAGTAGCCCTGGCACCAGCGGATTTCGCCGCGCACAATCCTCGGCAGGTGTTCCTTTTTCTGTTCCTCGGTGCCGTACTTGATCAGCGCCGGGCCCAGCATCGAGATGCCGAAGCTGTCGAGGGGATTGCGGGCACCGATGCGGCGCATTTCCTCGCGCAGCACTTTCGCCTGTTCCTTGCTCAGGCCACCGCCACCGTACTCGGTGGGCCACTCGGGCGTGGTCCAGCCGCGTTCGCCCATACGATCTGCCCAGAGTTTCTGGTCCGGGTGGCTCATCTCCGGGTTGCGGCCGCCCCAGTAAACGTCACCTTCGCCTTTGGCCGGTGTGCGCATGGTCTCGGGGCAATTGGCTTCCAGCCAGGCCCGCGTTTCCTCGCGGAATTGCTCGATTTCACTCATGGGGAGGCCTCCAGAAAACGGGATTTGAACATACAGTATGTTTTGCTGGCACACAAGTATCCTGCCGGTAAGCGACTGCAACCGCGCTACCCAAGCGGCCCCGGAAAGCGGATAATTGGCGCTTTCCCGCAACATCTGTGAGCCGGACCAACACCGGATAGACGCCATGAATTCCATCGCGCCCACCCGCTACTTGAACACCAGCGCGCTTGAAGCCATCAGCGCCAGCGAATTTCAGCGCAAGGACCCCTTCCCCTGGGTCAACCCGCAGTACTTCATCAGTCCCGAGCACTACCAGGAGTTGCTCGACAACATGCCCGATATCAGTGAGTTTCGCGCTTTCTTCGGCAAGCAGCGCAAGCACGGCCAGGGCAGCCACGACCGCTACGTGCTGGACTATGAAGACGGCATGACCCTGCACCCGGCCTGGCAGGCCTTCGTGGATGAACTGCGCGGGCCGGTCTATCGCGATTTCGTGTGCCGGATGCTGGACGTGTCGGATGTGCGCTTCCGCTTCCACTGGCACTTTACCCCCAACGGCGGCGAGGTGACTCCGCACTGCGACTCCAAGGGCAAGATCGGCTCGCAGATCTTCTACCTGAACACCGGCATGGACTGGAACCCGGACTGGGGCGGTGAGACCGTGGTGCTGGATGACAGCGGCCGCATTACCCCCGACAACGCGCCGGCCTTCGAGGACTTCGACGCCGAGTACCCGGCGGAGACCGCCGACAATCGCAGCCTGCTGTTTGGGCGCCGCGGCAACTCCTGGCACGGGGTACGCAAGATAAACTGCCCGGAGGGTTACTACCGTAAAGTGTTTATCGTGGTGTTCGAGGAACACCGGCCGCTGAAAATGGCCGCCAAGAAGTTCAAGCGCCTGGTGACCGGCAAGCCGCTGGTCACCCACAAAGAAAGCCTGATGTACTGAGCCCGGGGTTGACTGAGCCGTGACTAGCAACAGGAAATTGCCGCTGCTGATCCTCGGGGCACCGCCCCGGGGTGGCAACCACCTGCTGCGCGGACTGCTCGATCATCACCCCGACCTGCTGCTGCCACCGGACGAGGACTATTTTGTCCGTCACCTGTCCCGCAGCGCCTGGCTGCGCTGGCAGGGCATGCTGGCATCCAAGGCCACCGCCCCCAATTTCTATCGCAAGCTGCAGAAAGACGGCCACCTCGAGCGGGTCAATGCCGGCCACGGCACCGAGGTGTTCGGCTCGGAGGACTCGCTGGACCTGGAGGCCTACTACGGTTACATCCGCACCCACCACGAGCGCGGCGACGTCGACCTGCTGGTGCGCAACCACATCGAAGCGCTGGCCATGGCCCTGGGGCACCGGCCTGGCGACCGCCGCCTGCGGGTGTTCTTCTGCGCGCTGCAGCCCAGCAATGAGGACCTCACCGGCGTGAGCGCCCTGCTGGCCCACAGCTTCGATGTGCGCGGTGTATTCCTGGTGCGGGACCCCAGGGCCCACCTCAGTTCCAAGCTGGTGCGCAATCCGACCCTGAACCTGCGACGCTTCTGCCAGCGCCAGAATCACTACTGGCAGGAAATCAGCGATTTCGAGCGGCGCTTCGGCCCGGTATTGAGGCTGCGCTTTGAAGAGTTGGTAACGGCGACGGAAGCCCGCATGCGCGACGTGTGCGCATTTGCCGGGATCGAGTTCAACGAGGGCGTGCTGGAATACACCCAGGGCGGGCGCCCCAGCGTCAGTAACTCATCCTTCGGTGGCAGTACCGGTATCGACCACAGCGCGCTAACGCGCTACCGAGACACCCTGCCGCGGGAAACTATTGCCTACCTCGAAGAGCACTGCATCCCGGAGCTGTTCTGGCAGCCCCCGGAAATCAGCCCTGTTTCGGGTGAACCCGTACCGGCAGGTCCGTATAGCCCCTGACGAAGATCGAGTGGCTGCGGCGAATGTCGCCCACCACCTCGATGCGCTCGAAGCGCTCCAGGATTTCTTCCCATAGTACCTTCAGCTGCAGCTCCGCCAGGTGACTGCCCATGCAGCGGTGAATGCCATAGCCGAAGCTGAGGTGCTTGCGCACGTTGGGGCGGTCGATGATGTACTCGTCGGGCTTGTCGAACACCGAGTCATCGCGATTGCCCGATACGTACCACATGGCCACCTTGTCGCCCTTGCGAATGGTCTTGCCACCCAGCTCGGTGTCCTGCAGGGCCGTGCGACGCATGAAGGCCAGCGGCGTCTGCCAGCGGATGGTCTCTGACACCATCGACGGGATCAGCTTTGGGTTGGCCTTGAGCTTGGAGAATTCTTCGGGATTCTCGTGCAGCGCCAGCACGCTGGCGCTCATGGAATTGCGGGTGGTGTCATTACCGCCAACGATCAGCAACAGCAGGTTGCCGAGGTACTCCAGCGGCTGCATATTCCTGGTGTTCTCACCGTGGGCCAGCATGGAAATCATGTCGTGCTGGGGCGGCAACGCGGCCTTCTCGTTCCACAGTTCGGTGAAGGTCGACAGACATTCGAGCAGCTCTTCGCGGCGCTGCTCTTCGGTCTCGACGAAGTCACCGCCGGGCATGGCCGTGGCCACATCTGACCAACGGGTCAGGCGGCGACGCTCTTCGTAGGGGAAATCAAACAGGGTCGCCAGCATGCGGGTGGTCAACTCGATGGACACCTCGTCCACCCAGTTGAAGGTCTCACCGACCGGCAGGTTGTCCAGCACCTCCCGGGTGCGGGTGCGAATCAGCTCGGCAAAGTTTGGCAGGTTGCGCGAACCCACCACCGGGTTTACCTCGCCGCGCTGCTTGCTGTGGCGCGGCTCGTCCATGGCGATAAACATGGGCAGGGTGAAGTCTTCCGGCTGGTCGCGCAGGGTGATGCTGGGCTCTGAGGAGAAGATATCGTGGTGGGTGTCGACGTACATGATGTCTTCGTAGCGGGTCACCGACCAGTAGCGACCGAACTCCTCATGATCGGTAAAGTGCACCGGGTCTTCCCGACGCAGGCGCTCAAACCAGTCCAGGATGGTATTGTCCTGGAAGCGGTCGGGCTGGGCCGGATCAATGGATTCCAGCGGGACTGACCAGATGTCCTGGTCCAGGGCCTTCTCTGCAACAGACATAGTTTTATAACCGTACTTTTGATCTTGGCTCAAAACTATAGCCCGCACCCTGAGTGCCGCAAAGGGTCAATATGGGCCACTGCGACACCTGTGTTTAAGTCGGTAAATCCGCGACAGCGCCAGGCGAGGCCGGCCTTCCCTAACCGAGCTTGCTGCGCACCTCAATAGAGGCAATGGTAAGGGAACCCAGCGCCAGCGGTAGCAGTGGCCAGATATTTGCGACCACGTCGGCCAGACTGTGTGACTTGAAGAAGCTGCCCTGCACCACCACCAGGTAATGCTTGAGAGGGTTGAGTTCAGCGACCAGTTGCAGCCATTCCGGCATATTCTCCACCGGCGTGGCAAAGCCCGAGGTCAGCACAAAGGGGATGGAGCTGAAGAAGGCACCCATGATGGCCTGCTGCTGGGTGTTGCACAGGGAAGAGATCAACAGGCCGACACCCACTACCGAGAACACAAACAGGGCCAGTGCGAATGGGAATATCAGCAGGTGACCGGTGTAAGGTGCACCGAAGGCGAACACCGCCAGCAGGGTGATAATCAGGCTGACCACGTAACCCGCCATCATGCCGGGCATGGTCTTGGCGATGATAATTTCGGTGGCACTGATCGGCGAAACCAACAGCTGGTCAAAGGTACCCATCTCCCGCTCGCGGGCAATCGAAAGGGAAGTGACGACCAGGCACATCATCATGCCCAACACCGCACTGAGACTGGCCACCATGAACCATTGGTAGTCGAGGTTGGGATTGAACCAGTGGCGCTCTTCCAACAGGGGTTGCCCGCCGACGGGCGCGGTGGAGGAGCGCGCGGCCAGCTCCACCCCCATTTCACCCACGACGGTTGCCAGGTAGGAGGTGGCGATCTGGCCGGAATTGGCGCGCCGCCCGTCCACCAGCACCTGCACCGTGGCCGGCTCGCCGGCATCGATGCGGCGGGAGAAGTCCGGCGCCAGCCGCAGCGCAACTACCGCGTTGCGGGCCGTGATGAGTTCCCCGAGTTCGCGGCTGTCGCGGGCGGTAATGATGTCATCGGTAAACCAGGCGCCGTCTACCCGCGCCACCAGTTCATGTGACCAGCGGCCGTTGTCCTGGTCGAGCACGGCGACATCGAGATTCTGCACATCCAGAGTCGCGGCAAAGGCGAACGCCACCGTTTGCACAATCGGCGCACCGATCAGGAAGCGGCGGGTGGTTGGGTCCTGCAAGTAGCTGACCATCTCCTTCCAGATGGCGACGCCCAGTCGCGCAAACATCAGTCCAGCACCTTGTGGGAATTGCGCAGGGTCAGCGAGAAGAACAGTACACCCACCGCCAGCAGGGCCAGACTGTTGCGCAACAGCTCCGGCCAGTAGTCGCCGGCCAGGAATACCGACTGCAGGGACTGCACATAATGCCGCGCCGGCACCACCTGGGTCAGCCACTGCAGCCAGGTGGGCATGCTGTCGATCTCGTAAAGAAAGCCCGACAGCAGAAAGGCCGGCATAAAGCCCGAGAACACCGCGAGCTGGGCCGCCACAAACTGGTTCTTCGCCAGGGTGGAGATCAGCAGGCCCTGACCCAGCGCCGGCACCAGGAAAGCCGCACTGGTCAGCAGCAGGGCCCACAGCGACCCACGATACGGCAGGTCGTAGATGAGGATACCCATCAGGGTACAGCCGAGGGTGGCCAGCATTCCGAGCACAAAATACGGCGCCAGCTTGCTGGCCAGCAATTCCAGGGTGCCGGCGGGTGTCGACATCATCGCCTCCATGGTGCCGCGCTCCCATTCGCGGGCAACCACCAGGGCGGTCAGCAGGGTACCGATCATGGTCATGACAATCGCCATGGCGCCAGGCAGCAATACCCTGCGGCTGTCGAGTTCCGGGTTGAACCAGAAGCGCTGCTCCAGGGACAGCAGTGGAACCGGGTTGTCGATGCGCCCCGCGTACCATGAGGACAGCACCCCCTGGGCGTAGGACTGAACGAAGTTGGCGGTATTGGGTTGGGAGCCGTCGGTAATAACCTGCACCCGAGGGGCACCGAAGGGCTGGCGCAGCTGGCGATCGAAATCAGCGGGGATCACCACGTAGCCGCGCAGGCTGCCTCGCACCAACAGCGGGTCCAGTTCGCGCCGATCGCGCGCGGTGGTGACCTGGAAATAGGGAGTGGCGTCGTAGGCCGCCGCCAGTTCCTGGGCCGCGGGGCCGGTGCTTTCCAGTACCACGCCAAGCGCTACATCTTCCAGGTCAAGCGACACGGCGTTGGCAAACAGGAAGAACAGGACGGGCGGCATCACGAACGCTATCAGCAGCGAGGACGGATCGCGCACCACCTGCCAGCTCTCCTTGATCGTCAGGGCCCTGAGCCTGCGCGAGTTCACGCTGCCTGCTCCTGCTGGGCCAGGACCAGACGGATGAAAGCGTCTTCCATGGACGGGTCAGGACAGTCCGGCCCCGCCACACTGGCCTTGAGGCCGTCCGGTGTATCCAGGGCGATGACCTGGGAGCGGTTAACCAGCACCACCCGGTCACAGTACTCGGCCTCCTCCATGAAGTGGGTGGTCACCAGAACCGTCACACCCTTGCGCACCAGACCGGTGATATGGGTCCAGAATTCGCGCCGGGTAATCGGGTCGACGCCGCTGGTGGGCTCATCGAGGAACAGCACCCGAGGCCGGTGCATCAGCGCGCAGGCCAGCGCCAGTCGCTGCTTGAAACCCAGTGGCAGACTATCGGGAAACGCCTCCAGGTAGGGAGCGAGGTGGAAGATCTCCACCATCTCGTCGATACGTTCACGGCGTTGGGTACCGCGCAGGCCGTAAATGCCGGAGAAAAACTCCAGATTCTGGCGCACGGTCATCAGATCGTAGAGGGAGAACTTCTGTGCCATGTAGCCGAGCTGCATCTTGGCGGCACTGCCGGAATGGCGCAGGTCCAGTCCCACCACCTCGGCGCGACCGGCGCTGGGCTTGAGCAGGCCGCAGAGCATCTTGAAGGTGGTGGACTTGCCGGCGCCATTGGGGCCCAGCAGGCCCAGTACTTCGCCGCGGCGCACCTCGAAGCTGACCTGGTCAGTGGCGGTGAAGTCGCCGAAGCGCTTGGTAAGGGCGTGACAGCTGACCATGATGTCGCGCTCCGCAGCCACCGGCTCCATGCGGTCGGCGATGGCGGAGTGGCCGAGAGTGCCGCCCTCGAGCAGGTCAATAAAAGCATCTTCAAAGCGCCCCTGGGCCGGTTCCAGCTGTCCGCCCGCGCCTGCCACCAGGGCAGACAGTTCGGGGGACACCTCGGTCTCGGCCAGCACCAGTCGCACCGCCCCACCCTGGATCACACCGTCGCGTACCGATGGCTGGTCCAGCGCATCGGCGAGAAATTCCCGGCGATCTACCTGCAGGTTACTGACCAGCACGCTGCGCCCGGCAATACGCTCGGTGAGCGCCTGGGGTGCGCCGGCGTAGCGAATCTCGCCCTCGTCGAGCAGCAAGACCTGGTCACAGCGCTCGGCCTCGTCCAGGTAGGCTGTGGCCCACAACACTGACATGCCCTCGTCCGCCAGTTCCTGCACCATGCGCCAGAGTTCCTGGCGGCTGACCGGGTCGACGCCGACGCTGGGTTCATCCAGCAGCAACACCCGTGGGTGCGCCATCAGCGCGCAGGCGAGCCCCAGCTTCTGCTTCATGCCACCGGACAGCTGCCCCGCCAGCCGCCGGGTGAAGGGCGCAAGCCCGGTGAAGGCCAGCAGGCGCTGGAACTGCTGTGCGGTTTCGCCCCGCGGCAGGCCCTGCAGGTCGGCATAGAGATTGAGGTTCTCCTGCACCGACAGGTCTTCGTAGAGACCGAAGCGCTGCGGCATGTAGCCGGTCAGGCGGTGGATAGTTTCGGCCTCGCGGGTAACATCGTGACCCGCCACCCGCAGCTCGCCCTGGCTGGGGTGCATCAGCGCCGCCATCATGCGCATCAGGGTGGTCTTGCCGGCCCCATCGGGGCCGACCAGGCCGGTCAGGCGCCCGGCAGGAATATCCGCATCGATGCCCTTCAGCGCCTCGACGGTGCCGAAGTCCTTGCGCACACCGCGGATTTCGACGGCGGAGTTCAATGAGCGCTCAACCGGCTGAGGCTTCCAGGCGCACGGTTACCGGCATGCCCTGGCGCAGCTGCTCGTCGGGGTCGGTGACCACAATCCGCAGCCGATAGACCAGGTCAGTGCGTAGTTCCGGGGTTTCTACTGTTTTCGGGGTGAACTCCGCTCGCGGCGAAATAAATCCCACCTGGCCGAGGTAAACCCGGTCGCTGGAGTCCGTGAGCACTTCCACGCTTGCACCCGGTACCACCTGGCCCAGATGAACCTCGCCGACGTAGGCACGCACATAGACCACGTCGGTAAGTGACAGGGTATAGACCGGCTCGCCGACATTGACCATCGAGCCCGGTTCCCGGGCCCGCACCTGGATGACGCCGGCGCTGGGGGCATAGAGGCGGGTGTCTTCCAGCTGGGTCATGGCCTGGTCGCGACGCGCCTCCGCCGCGGCCAGGGCTGCCGCCGCCGCGGCGCGATCTTCCTCGCGGAATCCCTCACGGGCCAGTGCCAGCGCTTCCCGGGCCGCGCGCAAGCGTGCCTGGGCCTGTTCCTGCTGGGACTCGGCATCGTCCAGGGCCCGCTGGCTGTTGAGTCCCTGGCGGAACAGGTCCTGCTGGCGCACCAGGCGCTTGTCGGCATTGACCAGCGCCGCCTGGGCCTCTTCGACGCCCGCTTCGGCCTGCTCGATTTCCTGGGGGCGGGAGCCGGTATTGGCCCGGTCCAGGTTGGCTTTTGCCTCCAGGACGTTGGCTTCCGCCACCGCCAGGGCCTCCCGCAGGGGCTGGTCATCCAGGCTCGCCAGCAGGTCGCCGGCGGCGACCGCATCGCCTTCCTCAAGCTGCATGCTCGCCAGGCGCCCGGCGACGCGGAACCCGAGCTGCACATCGCGGATATCGACATTGCCGTATAACAGGGTGTCGCCATTGCCGTTAACGTTCATCTGCTGATAGCCGAAATAGCTGCCGGCAAGCAGTATGAGCAACAGCACTGCCATCACGAGTTTGTTCATGCGGGCACCTCCTCGCCGAAGCGCTGGTAGAGACCGGCACGGATCTCCCGGCGCACGGCACTGAGTTCGCTGGCGCCAACCTGCTGCCAGCCCAGGTGACGCATGGCGGTAGCCCGGGCCACCATGAAGCCCATCAGCTGGCCCATCACGTTGAGGGCCTGGATCCGCGAGCTTTCATCATCCGGTGACTGGCCAGTCAGCTTTGCCACCAGGCGGGTAAAGCTCTGGAGCATCTCGCTGTATATGCCACCATAGAAAATCTCGAAGGCATCGCTGGGGTCCTGCTGCTCGCGCATCACCATACGGGTCCAGCCCAGTGCCTGGGGCTGGCTGAACATGGCAATGGCGCCGCCGATGAGCTCGTCGAGATACTCCAGGCAGGCCCGCCGCCCCGCCGGGCTGGCGCCATCGAGACTATCGATATCGGCCTCGATACGCGCATGGGTTGGCCCGATCAGCTCGTTCATGGTTTGGGTGATAGCCTCGAATACCGCGAGGTACAGTCCCTCTTTACTGCCGAAGTGGTAGGCAATCAGGGCCTGGTTGACGCCCGCGGCCTCGGCGATGGCTCGAGTGCTGGCGGCGTGGAAGCCGTCGCGGCCAAATACCTCCAAGGCCGCGCCCAGCAGGGCCTCGCGGGTTTGCAGGGACCTGGCGTTGGTGCGCGGAGTGCGGTCCGGTGAGGTGGAAACGGGAGTATTCATGGAATGACAATATTTTAATCAATCGTTTGATTAAAATTATATCGGCCAAATTCCTGCTGTCCAGCGCGGGATTTTCCTAATCCGATACCCATGGCCGGCACGAATATATCGGCAGATTCCTACATCCCTCGCCATGCCCCTGGTAGAACTGACAGACAAGGGCCTCTATTGCCCTGCCGGCGATTTCCATATCGATCCCTGGCGCCCGGTACCGCGTGCGGTCATCACCCACGCCCACGCCGACCATGCGCGACCGGGCAGCGGCCTGTACTTCGCTGAAACCAGCGGCGTGCCCATCCTGCGCCAACGCCTGGGAGCCGATCTCGCCTGCCACGGGCTGGCCTATGGAGAGTCGCTGGAACTGGGCAGAGCCCGGGTCAGCCTGCACCCGGCCGGGCACATCCTCGGCTCAGCCCAGGTGCGCATAGAAGTCGATGGCGAGGTGTGGGTGATCACCGGTGACTTCAAGCGCGACCGCGATCCCACCTGCACCGCGTTTGAGTCGGTCACATGCGACACGCTGATCACCGAAGCCACCTTCGCCCTGCCGATCTATCGCTGGCCGGAAATCGACACGGTGGCGGCAGACATCCACCGCTGGTGGCAGGCCAATGCCCAGCAGGGTCGCGCCAGCGTGTTGTTCTGCTATGCCCTCGGCAAGGCCCAGCGGGTGCTGGCGGCACTGATGGCGCACACGGAGCAACGGGTGCTGCTGCACGGGGCCGCAGTGCCGCTAACGCAGATCTACCGCGATGCCGGCGTCGCCATGCTGCCCACGGAGCCGGCGCTGGAGGCCGAGGTCGAGAAGAAATTCGCCGGCGAACTGATCATCGCCCCACCCGGCGCCAACGGTACCGCCTGGATGAAACGCTTCGGCGACTGCGGCACCGGCTTCTGCTCCGGCTGGATGCTGCTGCGCGGCAACCGTCGGCGCCGCGGCTATGATCGCGGCTTCGTGCTCAGTGACCACGCCGATTGGCCCGCCCTGCTGCAGACCATCGAACAGAGCCATGCGCAACACGTGCTCGCCACCCACGGCCGCTCGGACATCCTGGTGCGCTACCTGCGCGAGCACGGCATGCGGGCCGACGAGCTGCGCACGGAATTCGGCGACGAAGACCTGGCGGCAGAGAGCTGATGCAGGCATTTACCGACCTCTACGTCAGCCTCGACAGCACCACCGCCACCAATAGCAAGGTGGCGGCGCTGCGCCGGTACCTGGCGGAGGCGCCCGCCGCTGATGCCGCCTGGGCGATCTATATTGTCTCCGGCCGGCGCGCCAAGCGGCTGGCGGGCCGTCCCCTGCTCAAGGACGCACTACAGACCCTTACCGG
>JAAUXY010111739.1_pt1 | contig 20643 bp, 16 predicted proteins | sample 7278121 | NCBI WGS metagenome assembly JAAUXY01 (sample SAMN14350117, study PRJNA611818) | marine sediment metagenome | isolation source: surface marine sediment (1.8m) | place: French Polynesia: Moorea | collected 2018-08 | reverse complement strand
CTGCCGGCGGGCTGCCGGTCCATCGCGGTGCTGGATCGTACCAAGGAGCCCGGTGCCGATGGCGAACCCCTGTACAAGGATGTGGTCACCGCGCTGGCGGAACACTGGCAGGGCGACATGCCGAAGGTCTGCGGAGGTCGCTATGGCCTGTCTTCCAAGGAATTTACCCCCGCCATGGTCGCCGCGGTTTATGCGGAGCTGGCCGCGGCCGAGCCACGCCGCCGTTTCACCGTGGGCATTCGCGATGACGTCAGTCACCTGAGCCTGGACTGGGATGCAGACTTCCGCAGCGGCGCCCACGCCAACAGCGTCCAGGCCCTGTTCTACGGCCTCGGCTCCGACGGCACGGTAAGCGCCAACAAGAACTCCATCAAGATCATCGGCAAGCAGACCGACCTGCATGCCCAGGGCTATTTTGTTTACGACTCCAAGAAATCAGGCGCGGTGACCATTTCCCACCTGCGCTTCGGCCCGCGGCCGATTCGCTCCGCCTATCTGGTGGAAGACGGCGAGGCCAACTTTGTCGCCTGCCACCAGCCGGTCTTCCTGGAGCGCTACGACATGCTTGAGAAGGCCGCACCGGGCGGCATCTTCCTGCTCAACACCGATGCCGAGCCCCAACTTGCCTGGGACAGCCTGCCGCGCAACTACCAGCGACATATCATCGACAAGAAGCTGCGCTTCTATGTCATCGACGCCTACAAGGTGGCGGCCGACAACGGGTTGGGCAAGCGCATCAACACCATCATGCAAACCTGCTTCTTCGCGATCGCCGGCGTGTTGCCCACCGAGGACGCCATCGGTGCCATCAAGCAGGCGGTGAAAGATACCTACGGTCGCAAGTCCAAGCGGATTGCCGAGATGAACCGCGACGCCATCGATGCCACCCTCGACGAACTGCACGAGGTGGACATCGGCAGCAAGGCCGACGGTCAAGCCGAGAGTGGCACTTCGATTTCCGATGCGGCGCCGGACTTCGTCAAGCGCGTGACCGCGGAGATCATTGCCGGGCGTGGCGACCTGATCCCGGTCAGCGAGTTCCCGGTCGACGGCACCTGGCCAATCGGCACCGCCGCCTTCGAAAAGCGCAACCTGGCCCTCGAGATCCCGGTGTGGGAGACCGACCTGTGCACCCATTGTGGCAAGTGCGTGTTCGTGTGCCCGCACTCGGCGATCCGCTCCAAGGCCTTCGACGAATCCCTGCTGGCCGATGCACCGGCCAGCTTCAAGAGCCTGCAGATCAAGGGCAAGGATTTCCCCCAGGGCGTGCACATCAGCTACCAGGTAGCCCCGGAAGACTGCACCGGTTGCACCCTTTGCGTGGATATCTGTCCGATTCGCGACAAGTCCAATGCCAGCCGCAAGGCGCTGAACATGGCGCCGCAGCCACCGCTGCGCGAGGCTGAGGCAGAGAACTTCGCCTGGTTTGAAACGCTGCCGGAGTACGATCACGCCGAGATCAAGCTCAGCACCATGAAGGGTTCCATGCTGCTCGAGCCCCACTTCGAATTCTCCGGCGCCTGTGTCGGCTGTGGCGAGACACCTTACGTGCGGCTGGCGAGCCAGCTGTTCGGCGACCGCATGATCGTGGCCAACGCCACCGGCTGTTCGTCTATCTACGGCGGCAACCTGCCCACTACACCCTGGCGCACCAACGCCGAGGGTCGCGGGCCGGCCTGGAACAACAGCCTGTTTGAGGACAACGCGGAATTCGGCCTCGGCATCCGGGTGGCCATCGACAGCCAGCGCGCCCAGGCGCGTGACCTGCTCGACGCACTGCGCGGCGAGCTCAGCGACGGCCTGGCCCAGGCCATCCTCGACTGCGAAGAGCGGAACGAGGCGGAGATTTATGAGCAGCGCCAGCGAGTAGCGCAGTTGAAATCAGAGCTGGCCGACAGCGGGCACGCCAGGGCCGAACAGCTGGTCAAACTGGCGGATGCGCTGTGCCATCGCAGCATATGGATCATGGGCGGTGACGGCTGGGCCTATGACATCGGCTTTGGCGGTGTCGACCACGTGCTGGCCTCGGGCCGCAATGTGAACATCCTGGTACTGGATACCGAGGTCTACTCCAACACCGGCGGCCAGACTTCCAAAGCCACCCCGCGGGGTGCTGTGGCCAAGTTCTCCGCCGCCGGCAAGCCCACCGGCAAGAAGGACCTGGCGCGAATCGCCATGGACTACGAAAACGTCTACGTTGCGCACGTTGCCTACGGTGCCAAGGATACCCAGACGCTGAATGCCTTCCTGGAAGCTGAGAGCTATCCCGGCGTGTCCCTGGTCATTGCCTACTCGCCCTGCATCGCCCACGGGGTGGATATGTCCAACAACCACCGCCAGCAGAACCTGGCAGTGAACAGTGGCCACTGGCCCCTGTTCCGCTTTGACCCGCGCCGGGAGCACAAACCGCTGAAGCTGGATTCCAAGCCGCCGTCCATCCCGTACCGGCAGTTCGTGGAGTCGGAGACCCGCTTCGGCATGCTCTGGTATGCCGAGCCGGGCCGCGCCGAAGCCCTGCTGGCGGAGGCGGAAGACGAGGTCCGTGAGCGTTACCGCCGCTATCAGCAGCTTGCTGACCTGGACTGGGCGGAAGAACAGGAAGAGGGGGAGAGCTGAGATGGCAGACCTGAGCAGCCGTTACCTGGGTATGAACCTGAAGAATCCGCTGGTGGCCTCGGCCTCGCCCCTGAGCAAGGAGCTCGACAGCGCGCGGCACCTCGAGGACGCCGGCGCCGCCGCCATCGTTATGTACTCCCTGTGGGAGGAGGACCTGCTGGCGGAAGAGCGGCAATACGAGCGCTTCATGCATCACCAGGCCCTCGGTCACGGAGAGGCCGATTCGTTCCTGCCGTCGCAGCCCAATTTCCAGTCGACTCTCGACCAGTACCTCGAGCAGCTGCAGTCGCTGAAGGCGCATCTGGAGATCCCGGTGATTGCCAGTCTCAATGGGGTCAGCGAAGAGGGCTGGACCGGCTACGGCCGCGACCTGCAGGAGGCCGGCGCCGATGCGCTGGAGGTCAACGTGTACTACGTCGCCGCCGACCCGGAGGAAACCGCTGCCGATGTCGAGCGCCGTTACCTGGATGTGATGGCGCATCTCGAGGACGCGGTATCGATACCGGTCTCGGTGAAACTCTCCCCGCAGTTCTCCTCGCCGCTGCACTTTGCGCGCCACCTGTACCAGGCCGGTGCTGACGCCGTGGTGATCTTCAATCGCTTCTACCAGAGCGATATCGACCTCGACACCCTGTCGGTGGAGCCGCAGTTGCAGCTGTCCGATCCCTACGAGGCCCTGCTGCGGGTGCGCTGGGCGGCCATCCTGCGCGGTGCGCTGGATGTCGACATCGCCGTTACCGGCGGCTTCCACAACGCGGATGACGCTATCAAGGCGCTGCTGGTGGGTGCCAACGCCGTACAGTTGTGCAGCGTGCTGCTGAAACAGGGTCCCGCTGCTGTCACCGGGATTCTGCAGGAAATCGAGCGCTGGCTGGACGACAAGGAGTACGAGTCGGTCACGCAGATGCAGGGTAGCCTCAGCCACCGCAATGCCGCAGATTCCGCGGCCTTCGAGCGCGAGAGCTACCGAGCGGTGCTCGACAGCTTCACGCCGCCGCCGGGGGTGCGCTACTAGCCCGTAGAAGTGTGAGCCAGGTACGCAAACTGGCTGGTTTTTGCTTGATCATTCAATCGAGCTTCCTAAACTCGTCGTATCTGCCTGGCAGCCAATACGAAAGGAATCGGTCAAGATGCGCAAGTTCGGAATACTCGGGGTAGTTGCACTTTCACTTCTCACCAGCGCCTGCCGGTTTGAGATCCAGATGCCGGAAGCGGGTGGCGCCGTTGTATCCGAGCGCTTCCGCTGCGACGCCGGCGAGACCTGCCTGGTCGAGATCGACGACGCTGCGTTCGATGAAACCTTCACCGTGGAATCGGCGCCGGGCTACGAGTTCGCCGGCTGGCTGAAAGCGGATGCCCACTACTGCGGCAACAGCCTTGAAGACTGCCGGATTGCCAGCACCGCCCTGGTGGGCGGCCTGGCTAGCCTTGTCGATGCCGATATCACCCTGTTCCTGGTGCCCCAGTTTGTCTGCGCCCCCGATGAAAGCGGCCAGCGTCCTGAGCTGTGCGATGGCGATGTCACCAAGACCATCAGTGGCCAGGTTACCGATGCGCCGGTGCCCAATGCCGATGTCACGGTGAGTGTGGGCGCCGAGACCTATGAGACCCGGGCCGATGCCCTGGGCTTCTACAGCCTCGATGTCAGCACGTCTGACCTCGATGCCCTGGTGCGCATCAGCGCCCGCGGCACCAGCCAGGCCGGCCAGCCCCTCGAGTTCGTCGCCCTCGCTGACGCCTTCGAAAACCTCGACGATAGCGCCGAGCAGGACGTCACCAATGTCACCACCGCGGGCTATCTGCTGGCGGTCGATGCCAACGGTGGCCAGGAGCCGGCCACGCTGGAGGAACTGCAGTCGGCGGAAACCGCGGTCGATGCAGACGAAGTGCTGGAACTGGCGGCGGTGATCAAGCTGGTGGTAGACGATCCCGACTACAGCCTGCCCGAGGGCTTTGACAGCCTGCTGGATTTTGCCGGTAACGAAGCGGCGGTAGCGCAGTTTATCGCCGACGTCGAAGCGGGCGAGGATGCCAGCGCTGTCGACGACACTGAGGACCAGATCATCAATGACGACACGCTGGTGGCAGGCTTTGAAGCCGGCCAGTTGCCGACCCGTTACTTCGCGGTACCCAGTGCCAACCCGGGTTACCTGGCGCGCAACGGCTCTATCCTTGAGTTTGATGCTGGCAGCAATACCGGCCGCCTGCTGTCATACGATTCCAGCTTCGGCACCCCACAGAACCTCGAGTACACCTGGAACATTGCCGAAGGACAGCTGGTGCTCGAGTACAGCGAGCCTCTGACGACTACCAGCTTTGTATTCCCCGATGAGTCGATCGCCACGCCCGAGCAGCTCGAAGCGCTCAACAACGCCGGTGTTGTCCAGGTCATCGAGGTGTCAGCCGTCACGCGCACGGAGTACACCCTGCTGACCGATGGCGCCCTGGTTGACCTGGTACAGATCGAGGAAGAGCGGCAGATCTCCTACGAGCCGGAGCAGGCAGGCGATGAGGTGATTCAGTTGGCTTCGCGTGTTGAGACCAGCACCTCTACCAGTGGTCTTCGAGCCGAAGATGCCATCGAGGTGGTTCCTTTCGTGGATACCTGCGGTGGCAATAACGACGCCGTCTGTGTGCCGGGCACCTGGGGCGCGAGCATGCGCTACAGCCCGGGCACCGGCTTCCAGGGTGAATTCCCGGTGTCTGACTGGGGCGATGTGGTGACCTTTGCCGACAGCGGCCTGGCCCTGGGCGAGATCTCCGGCACGTCAGCGGAATGGGACGTGGTCGATGGCAAGCTGGTCATCAGCTACAGCGACGGCTGGACACAGACGGTGACTATCGTCGACCGGCTCGGCCTGGAATACGGCGTATTCAAGGAATTCAGCAACGGCAGCGAACGCTTCGCCGACTTTTCGATCTACGTGAAAGCGGAGACTCCGCTGGTGTTTGCTGACGCCCTGCTGGCCAACGCCGACGGTGAATTCTGGAATGGCGAGATCAATAGCTGGATACCGGGCTTCCTCGAAGACTCAGGCGAGCCCGTACCCAACGGCGTGTTTGGCTGGAGTTTCAGTACGCTGGGCGACCCCAAGCAGGGCTTTAATGAGCGTGCGACCGTCAGCGGTGACACCATTTCCCTGGTGCAGTCTCCCATCACCTGGAGCATCGACAACAACGTGCTGTCGATCGACCGTGGTTTCGGCACAATCCGCTTCTGGTACCCGCTGGCGCAAACCACCGTTGGCGGTGACCGACAGATTTACGTCATGGAGTTCCAGCTCAGCAACGGCACCGTAGCGATTCCAGCCCGCCTCAACATCGAGCGCGAACGTCCGCGCCGCGAGGATTACGTCAACGAGCCGATCCAGCTGTAGTAGCGGCTCGGCTCACTCGTCTTCGGTAAACACCTCGACACCGCCGGCGCTGTCCATTACGAATACGATGGGCCGGCAGCACACCTGGCAGTCCTCGATGTAGGACTGCCCGGCTTCTGAAGGATCCAGCAGGACCCGGTTGGGTTCCCCGCAGTAGGGGCAGTAGATCGTGCTCTCGTTCAGGCCTTCCATCGGCCTCAGCGCATACCCGCTACGATATCGTCGAGCACGTCGCTATAGGCCTTGCTGAGGGCGGCCACTGCGTCATCGGCACTCCAGCGTGCCACCGGAGCCGTGTGCCGCGTGATGATGGTGCGATCATCATCGTCGCGATTGAGTACACAGGAGAGGGCGACTTCGGCCTGGTTGCTGCCGTTCCTGATCAGGTTGAAGGCGCGCGCTTCGCACATCAGCCGGGCCTGGCCCAGGCTGTGCCTGTGCCCCGACATCACGGCATAGCCGTGGCACTCAAGGTCACCGGCGAGCTGCTGCTCCAGCAGCATCCCGAGCTCATCCGCCCAGCGCACGTCCTTCAGGAAGCTGAGCTCGCCGCTGCCGGCGTCCAGCACCGCGATCCGGTCATTGTCTAGGCCGGCGTTGACGCGCAACACGCTGAGCGAAAGCGCCTCGCCTCCGACCGTGCAGTCTCCCGGGGCATTGGTCAGCAGGTAGCGGCTGGTCGGCGGTGTATCGCTGCCGGGCAGGGTCATGCAGGCCGCCAGCAACAGCATGGGCGTGATCAGTAGCAGTCTAGTCACGGCTTATCTCCACTTCACGGACCGTCTCGCCGTAGAGCAGGGCACCCGGTTCATCGTTGATATTACCCAATAGCGAATTGAGTTCACGCAGGGTGCTGGCCAGGTCGTCTGTGAGTCCGACCAGGGCCGGTATCTCATCGGTCAGCAGCGCCTGCACTTCCTCGCCGTTCTCGCCCAGCGTGTTGGCGACGGCGTCGGTGGCGGACTGCAGGGAGCGGCCGGCCTCGGCCACCGTGGGTAGCACCTCGCTGCTCAGCTGCTGGCCTACCAGGCGAAACTGCGGCAGGGTCGCCTCCAGCTCCTCGCTGACCCGGCCGGCGCTGGCCATCAGTTTGTCGATGTCAGTCGATGCAGCAGACAGGTTTTCCGTCAGCTTACGCAGCTCCGCGATAGTCACGCCCAGGTTGTCCGCCGCCTCATCGGACAGCAGGTTATCCAGGCGTGTCAGGGTATTCTCCACAGAGTTGGTGATGCGCCCGGCGGAGCCCGCCAGCTGGCTGAATAAGGAGGGGTAGCCGGGGATTACCCCGTCGGGAACTTCGAAGCCCGGTGTTTCCACGCTGCGCTCCTGCAGCTCTATCACCGACAGGCCGGTGATGCCCTGGGCTTCCAGCAGTGCCACCATGTCTTCGACCGGCGGCAGGGTCTCGCGGGTCCCGAAGGTCACGTCCACCCGGCCCGGGTACTCGCGGCTCAGGGCAATGCCGCTGACCCGGCCCACCGGGACCCCGAGGTAGCGGACCTGGCTGCCGATGGACAGGCCACTGACCGAGCCGTCAAACAGGATCGCCATATCGACACCCATCTCCTCGGGGTCGGGGCCCTTGATCCACTGGTAGAACGCCACCAGGCCCAGCAGCGAGAGCACGACGAAGGTCGCCACCATGATGATGCGCGCATTGCGTTCCATATCAGGCGGCTCCCTGCTGCACTTCCGGGTTGGAGCCACGCGCCGCCCGCCCACGCACGCCTCCGAAATAGCTGCGAATCCAGGGGTGTGGATGGCGAACGATGACGTCAGTCACGTCTGCAATGACCTTCTTGTCGACCAGCACCGCCAGTCGATCGCAGATGGTGAGCAGCGAGTCCATGTCGTGGGAAATCATCACCACAGTGAGCTTGAGGTGTTGCCGCAGGTAGAGGATAAGCTGGTCAAACTCTGCGGCGCTGATCGGGTCGAGGCCGGCGGTGGGTTCGTCCAGGAATACGACCTTCGGTTCGGTCGCCAGCGCCCGGGCCAGTCCGGCACGCTTGATCATGCCGCCGGAAAGCTCTGCCGGGTATTTGTCAAAGGCCTCTTCCTTGAGCCCGACCATCTTCAGCTTGAGGCGACCCAGCTCGGTGGCAAAGGATTTGCTAATAGAGGTGTTCTCGATGATCGGAGCAACCACGTTTTCCAGCACGGTCAGCCCGGAGAACAGCGCGCCACTCTGGAACAGCACGCCCCAGCGCGGGTGGCAGTCGCTGAGGTAGCCGCTGCCCTTTTCCTTGCAGGTAATATCGCCGCCGAAGATTTTTACATCGCCCTCGGTGGGGGTGTGCAGGCCGAGCATGGTGCGCAGCAGCACCGATTTCCCGGTGCCGGAGCCGCCGACGATGCCGAGAATCTCGTGCTCGAACACGGTCAGGTTGATGCCGTTGTGCACCGTATGGCTACCGAAACGGTTGACCACGTTTCGCACTTCGATGATGGGGTTACCCGCCTCGATAGCTTCGCTCACCAGCCCAGCTCCGTGAAGATGATTGAAAAGATCGCGTCGACCACGATCACCATGAAAATGGATTCTACAACGGCGTTGGTCGTGTTGCGCCCCACCGCATCGGCCGATCGCTCGACGTAGTAGCCGCGGTAGGTGCCGATGGAGCCTATCATCAGTGCAAAGAAGGGCGCCTTTATCAGGCCCACCTTGAAATGCGTCATTGGATCCAGCGCCAGGAAGCGCTCTACCACCAGCGGGAACGGTATGTCCAGCATGCCCACGGCAATGACCACGGTGCCAATCAGGCCTGCGATGTCGGCGATGAAGGTCAGCAGCGGCAGGCAGATGACCAGTGCCAGCATGCGCGGCAGCACCAGCGCTTCGAAGGGGTCGATGCCCATGGTTTCCATGGCGCTGACTTCTTCGTTGAGCTGCATTACGCCGATTTCGGCGGCGAAGGCAGAGCCGGAACGTCCCGCTACCAGGATGGCGGTGAGCAGCCCGCCCATCTCACGCATGATGGAAATGGACACCAGGTCTACCGTAAATATCTGCGCGCCGAACTGGCTGAGCTGGGTCTGGCTCTGGAAGCCGAGCACCAGCGCCACCAGGAAGGCCATGAGGCCGACGATGCCGATGGCAGCCACGCCCGCATCCTGGATGTGACGGGCAGTGGCCACCCAGCGAAAACGCCGCGGGTTGATGACGGTGGCGACAATGCCCGCGCCGATGGAAACGAGCCAGAGGTAGCGATCCCGCGACTCTTTCAGCAGTGAGGCAGTGGCGCGAGTGAACCGCAGCGACATCGCGGTGAGCCAGGGTACCGGCGGTGGTTCGCGGGTGGCCTGCTCCATGGTCACCACGTCTTCGATGAACTTGAGGTGCTCGGCGCGGAAGCCGGAATAGCTGGTGTTGAAGCCGGCCCGCTTCAGTGACTCACCAGTGCGGTACAGGAGCCAGGCGCCGGACAGGTCGAAGTTTTGCAGGCCGCCGCAGCTGAACTCAATCTGCCGCACCGGTATGCGCGCCAGCCCCAGTTCCTCGACGATGCCTTCGAGCTCCTGGACGTTGAGGATTGTCCAGTCACCGCGCAGGGCGAACTCTGCCTGCTCAGCGCCCACGGCAAAACGATAGTACTGCGACTCAATGGCGCTGGCGTTGGCCAGCGCATCCTCCTGCCGATCCTGGGGCGGTGTCATCCGCTCACTATAGCCCAGAAAACTGGCTCGAGCTTGCGCTCAGGGCCGCTGCTCGCCCGCCACTGCTCACGCCGCTATACTCGGCCCTCTGATTACCACACCCGACCGATGAGCACGCTGATTCCAATAGGGCCCACCCTGACTGGCACCGTGGTTACACCCGACCTGGACACCAGTCTCGCGGCGTACTGCGACTACCTGCACGCTTCGGTGCTGGAAGAGGCCGCCGTGTCCTCGGAGCAGGCGCGCCTGTGGGGCAAGCCCCAACTTGAGGGCAGCCCGCTGGTCACCCTGCAGTCCCCGAGCGGCGCCCCCTGGATGCGTCTGCTTGGCATACCAGGCCTGCTGCCGGCGCAACCGTTCAAGGAGCTGGGCTGGATGGCGCTGGAAATCCTGGTGGAGGACGTGGCCGCGCTATGGCAGACGCTGGATGCTTCGCCCTTCGAGATCTACCGCGGCCCCACTGACAGTGGCAATGCCAGTGGAATGCAGCTGGTGGGGCCGGCCGGTGAAGTGTTGTACCTGACCCAGCTGCGAGCGCCTGAAGCGCCCTTCGATATTGCCCCCGCCCAGGCTGTGGTTGACCGACTGTTCACGCCGGTCAGCGCCTGCCTGCGACGGGACGAGGCGCTGGCGGTCTACAGCAAGCTCGGTGCCAGGCGCAGCTGGAGTTTCGACACCACCCTGGGTTCCGTGAACCGGGCCCACGGTCTCGACCCCTCCCTGAAACACCCGGTTGGCACCGTGCAGCTGTCCGGACGCAGCATGGTGGAAATCAACCAGCTCGGTGTTGCCAAGTCGCGGCCGCCGGTGGAGGGCAAACTGCCGGCGGGAATCGTGATGGTGAGTTTCGTGGTCGACAACCTCGACAATATCGGCCTGCGGCCGATTTCGCCGCCGCTATCGCCCACCGGCGCACTCTATGGCGGCCAGCGGGTGGCGGCCTGCCGCGGTGCCGCGGGTGAACTGCTGGAGTTGATTGAGGTGGCGGGCTGAGCGGTGCGGCCGGCAAACCGCAGCCGGCCGACCCAAGCGTTTAAGCAGACGCTGCCACCGCTTCCTTCGCCAGCGCATTGAGCGCGCTGAAATCGGTCTTGCCGCTGCCCAGCTTGGGAATACTCTCGACCTTGATAACCTGGGCAGGCAGCATCAGCGGTGCCACCCCGGCGGCCACCATATCGTCCCGCAGTTTCTCTTCGAGCTGGTCGCTGGTGACCAGCATCACCACCTTCTCGCCCTTGCGGGCGTCAGGCACCGCGGCGGCGGCCAGGTCATCCTCGGTTTCTGCCGGTAGCAGGTTGCGCGCCTGTTCCTCAACGGCACCCAGGCTGACCATCTCGCCGCCCACCTTGGCAAAGCGTGAGTAGCGGTCGACGATGACCAGGAAGCCCTCGTTGGTCAGGTGCCCCTTGTCGCCGGTGATATACCAGCGCATGTCGTCAGTCTCGAAGATGACCTCGCGGGTCTTCGCCTCGTCGTCGAGGTAGCCCAGCATGACCTGGTTGCCGGAGATGCAGATCATGCCGTCCTCGCCGAGCGGCAGTTCCTCCCGGGTGTTGGGGTCGACAATCTTGAAGCTGGTGCCGGGTAACGGCAGGCCGACGCTGCCCTCGCGCTGGCCGACCTGGATTTTCCAGTCGTTGGTGTCCACGGCATCGGGCACGTTGACGCTGGCGACCGGTGTAGTTTCGGTGGCGCCGTAGCCCTCGAGGATGTACTTGTTGAACTTCATCTGGAACTCCTGGCGCACGTGGCCCGGGAGTTTCTCGGCGCCGGCCACCACGATGCGCAGCGGCTCCAGCAGGATCGGGTCGACCTTGCGGTTGCGCGCATAGAGACTCAGGAAGGTGGCGGTACCGAACAGGATGGTGGCGCGGTACCGGGCCACGGCACGGGCGATGCCCAGGACGTCGGTGGGGTCCGGGTGGCACACGATGGGTATGCCCTCGATCAGTGGCATGATCAGGGTGACCGTCAGGCCGAAGGCGTGAAACGGCGGCAGCGAGGCCATCACCACATCGTCGACGCGAGTGTTGAGTACGTCTGATATCTGTTTGCAGTTGGACTGGATATTGCGGTGTGACAGCACTACGCCCTTGGGTTTGCCCTCGCTGCCGCTGGAGAACAGGATGGCGGCCGGCTCGTCCAGGCCGACCCGGTGGCCGAAGATGGAGTACAGCATCCTGGCGGGCAGCAGGCTCACCTGAATCAGCTTGATGACCAGGCGCCATTGGGGAATGGTCTCGCGGATATCCTCCATGTAGCGGACCTCGACCCCCTCCAGCATGGCTTCGACGTCGACCCCGCGGGTCTCAAGCCGCGCCTGGAACTGGCGCGAGGTAAACACCTGCTTGATGCCCGCCGAGGCGATGGCGGCACGCACCGACTCTTCCGGGGCGCTGAAGTTGAGATTGACCGCTGCCCGGCCCTTGAGCATCACCGCCATGTTGGCGATGGCGGCGGCATTGGCCGCCGGCAGCAGCAGCCCGACGTTTTTCGCATCGCGGTCGAGTTTCATGGCCGCGGAGAAGGCCAGGGTTGCGGCGGCGAAGCGGCGCCGGCTGAGGCGCACGCCGCTGGCGTCCACGGTGCAGACATCGTTCAGTTTGCGCTTGACCGTATGCAGCCAGGCCAGCGGCAGGGGATCGAGCCGCTGGGTGTAAGCCTCCCAGGCGGTGATCGACAGGTCGAACACCTTCTGCTTGAGAATGTCGGCGCGGGTATCCAGCGGCAGCGGCTTGCCAAAAGCGACAATCAGGTCGCGTTTGAGGCTGGGCGATCTTGAGTCTCTCAGGTGCTCGTCGGCATGGGAGAACTTGCTGCCCCATAGCCCGCGCAGGTAGAAGGGTATGATCGCGCCGTCTTCCACGCCCTCGACGGCCCGTTCGTAGCCGGAGTGGAACTTGCCGAGCTGGCCGTTGCGGCTGATGGCGCCCTCCGGGAACAGGCATACCGCCTCGCCGTCCTTGAGCAGCTCGTTGATGGTTTTCAGGGAATCCTTGCTCTGCCCGGAGGCAATGGGCACCACCCGGAAGAACTTCAGTATCGGCTTCAGGTACCAGGTGTCATAGATGCGTCGCAGCATCACGAAACGCAGCGGTCGCGGGGAGGCGATCTGCACCAGTGCCCAGTCGATCCAGGAGATGTGGTTGCCCAGCAACAGCAGTGGCCCGGACCGGGGCAGGTTCTCAAAGCCCAGCACCTGGATCTTGTAGCGCCGGCGCAGTACGGCCGCTGCGACAATACGCGCCAGCGATTGCGGCAGTTTGCGCACGGTATAGCCGGTGCCGATGATCGCAACCACGGTAAGCATGTAGAACAGGCCCACGCTGTCGATGCCGGCCAGTGCAAAGGTTGCGGTGATGCCCAGGAAGGTGAGCATCGATACGTTCTGTATCCAGTTGTTGCCGGCGAGAATGGTGCCGAGCCGGCTCTCGGGGGCATGGAACTGGATCAGTGAATTTAGCGGGATGATGAACATGCCGCCGGCGGTGCCCACCAGCAGAAAGGCGAGCGCCATGCTGACGGTGCTGTCCAGCGTTGGCAGCATCGCGATCATCACGGCAACGCCAAGGGCGCCGATCGGTATCAATCCGGTCTCGATGTAATTGCGCGATACCCGGGCGGCGATCAGCGAACCCAGCATGATGCCGATGCCCGAGCAGGCGAGTATGCCCTGGATGATGACGGTGTTGGTAATCTCCAGGCGCTCCTTGGCGAAGGCCGGGAAGGCGGCCAGCATTACCTGGGAGATGGCCCAGAACGTTGCGAGGCCGATAATGGACAGGAAGATCTGTTCCCGGGCGCGCACGGTGCGCAGGTTCTTCGCCAGGTAGCCCAGCCGCACGTAGGCCTTGAAGTCGAAGTGCTTTTCCGAGCGCGTCTTGGACCTGGAAGTGAGCTGGAAAGTAAACAGCCACTGGATTGTCGCCAGGATCACCAGGAACCAGCCGATCGGCGCCACCAGCTTGATGATCTCGCCGGTAGTGAAATTGGATGTGTCTGGCAGCAGCGACTCGAAGGCGCCGGAGAAAACAAAGGTGCCCAGCAGGATGCCGATGATGGTGGTGGCCTGCACTGCACCATTGGCGCTGGCCAGGTTCTCCGCGCCCACCAGTTCCCTGATGTAGCCGTACTTGGCCGGGCTGTAGACGGCGCTTTGTATCGCCAGCGCCAGGGTCATCGCGAAGGCGCCCCAGAACCAGCCCATGTAATAGAACAGCGTAATCAACAGCGTGGCGCCAACGGCGGCCAGGGCCGTGTAGCGAATCACCCTGGGTTTGGGATACTTGTCAGACAGGAAGCCGGCCGGCGAAAACAGCAGGATATACGGCAGCAGGATGAGGGCATTGACGATAGCGGTCAGGACGATCTGGTCCTGACCGTCGTAGGTCTTGAAGATCGTGTTCTGGATGATGATCTTGTGCCCGAGATCGATGAAGGCGTTCAGGAACAGGATGATCATGTACGGAATGAATCCGCCGATGCGGGTCAAACGTGCCATGCCTTTCTCCTCGCGATATTAGTCCCGGTCATGATCGCAGTTGTACCTTATTTTGCCACCTGGATCGTGAAAGTCGCTTTATTCTGACCATTAGGTATTATTATTTGCTACTTGCAGAATGATCATTGAGGTCCCATGGCACAGGTCAGCCCACTGGTAGACACCCTCAAGGCCTCACTGAAGGCCGCGGGTATCAAATATACGCAGGTCGCGAGCACACTCCAATTGTCAGAGTCTTCGATCAAGCGAAAATTCTCCCGCAAGGAATTCACGCTGTCGGAGCTGGATCGCATCTGTGCACTGGCGGGGATGCAGATCTCCGACCTGGTGCGGCGAATGGAGGAGGGGCGTGCCCGCCTGCAGGCCCTGACCAGGGAGCAGGAGGAAGAGATTGCCGGCGACCACGGCCTGCTACTGGTGGCTGTTTCGATTCTCAACCGCTGGTCCTTCGAACAGTTGCTCGACTTCTATCATTTTGAATCTACCGAGCTCGTCCAGTTGCTGGCCCGGCTGGACCGATTGAAGATGATCGAGCTGCTGCCCAACAACCGCATCAAGCTGCTGGTGGCGCCCAACTTCGGCTGGTTGCCCAATGGCCCGATTGAACAGGTATTCCTGGCCGCTATTCAGAAGGACTTTTTTTCCACCCGCTTTGATCGGGAAGATCAGATGTTGCTGGTTCTCAACGGCATGCTGTCACCCGCCTCCAACCGGGAGTTCCAGCGCAAGATGGAGCGTTTGGCCCGTGAGTTCGACCAGCTTAATAGCGAAGACGCCGGCCTGCCGCTGGGCAAAAAGCACGGATGTACGGTGCTGCTGGCGCTGCGCGACTGGCACTACCAGACTTTTGCCCACCTCAGGCGCGAGCGCGCATGATTCGCGCAGCCGTGAAGGCCGACGGCGCAGCGCTGGCAGCGCTTTACAATCACTATGTTCGCCACACTGCTACCACCTTTGAAACCGAAGCGGTCGACGCCCGCGAAATGTACGGCCGGGTGAGCGCCGTGCAGCAGATCGGCCTGCCCTGGCTTGTGCTGGTAGAGAACGGCAAGCTGCAAGGCTACGCCTGCGCGGTGCGCTGGAAAGGCCGCTCCGCCTATCGCAACTCGGTGGAGTCGACCATCTACCTGGCCGATGGTCTCGGCGGTAACGGTCTGGGTACGCTGCTGTACGGCGAGCTGCTGGCCCAGCTCCGCAATCGCGGCATGCACTGTGCACTGGGAGGCATAGCGCTGCCCAACGCCGCCAGCGTTGCCCTGCACGAGCGCATGGGTTTCGAGAAAGTCGCGCACCTGAAAGAAGTGGGTCGCAAGTTTGATCGCTGGATCGATGTGGGCTACTGGCAGTGTATGCTGGGTAGCTGAGGGCGCGCCGGGCGTAGCGATTTAGTCAGGCTGGTGCAGGAAGGTGCCGTGTTCGAGGTAGTGCGCTACCTGCCGCATCACTTCCCTGTTCTGCATAAGGAAGGTGTGGGTGGCGGGTACCGTTATGAAGTCGTTCATGCCTTCGAGCCGTGCGCGCTCCACCGAGACCTTGCCGTCGTCGTCGCCGGGGATAACGGTGGACAGCATCGGGTTGATCGACGCTGTGCCGGCGATGATACCCAGGTCAAAATCTGCCGGGCCCAGTGTGCGTGGCAGCGAATCTGCTCCGGTGCCCAGCTGCAGTCCCGCTTCGCCGTTAAGCCATTCGAAGCCTGGCATGGTGCCCAGCTTGTCGACCACTTCGCTGCCCTGGTTGGGCGGCCCCAGCATGACCACCCGGCCCAGGGAGTTCAGCTGGTGATGGGCAAGGAACTGGCGCACCAGGATGCCGCCCATGGAGTGAGTCACGAAATGCACCCGGGTGGCCTCCTCGCAATCATCCAGTGCCGCTGGCACGGCCACGTCCGCCAGCTCCTCGATGCGATAGTGGCGCGACGGGTAATCGACGTTGACCACGCGGTAATCCCGCTCGCTGAGAAACGCCGCCAGCGGCTCCATGGAGCCGGCGGTGCGCGCCAGCCCGTGCAGGAGGATTACGCAATCCGCCTGCGCAGGAGCCGCCAGCAGCGCCATCAGTAGCAGCACTGCCCTCACGTCGCCGTCCCCAGACCGCGCAGTCGCGCCAGCACCGATTGCAGGTGAGCGCTGCCCTGGTCCTGACCGCGTTCTGCCAGTGCCCGCTCGAGTGGTGAGCTGTCCACCCGCTCCAGGGCTTCTTTCATACCGGCCTCGAGGTGGTCGTTGCCACTGACGGAGCCGGTAATCGACGCGCGGGTTTCACGCAGGGCCGCCAGTCGCCCGGCCACCGTCTGGCCCGCCGGTGTGCCGGCGCGCTGGCGCTGTACCTGGGAGGCCAGCAGCTTGATTTCCCGCCGGTGCTCGCGGGTTTCGCCCAGCAGTTTTCGCAATACGCTCTCCTCGCGCGAGATGAGCTCGCACAGCTCCACGTGGCGACGCTTCGACGCCTCCAGCTCGGTCTCGAAGCCGGCGATCTCCCGAGCGGCCAGTTCCAGCAGTGCCTCGGTGCGTTCGCTTGCTGGCAGCTGCCTGAGCTGTGCCTCACGCTTGAGGATGCGTTGCTCGAGCCTCTCGATATCATCCTCCAGTTCCCTGCGTGTGGCGATAGTCGCCGCCAGTGCATCGCGCCGCTGCGCCAGCAGGGCTTCGGCCTCGACGATCTCCTGGCGGTAGATGCGGATGGCGTTGGCGTCGGTGACCTGCTCGACCGACTCTCTCAGCCCGGCGCGGAACAGGGTATTAAGCTTGTCGAATACGCTCATGTTACACCTCGTCCAGTTCGCGAATCATTTTTGAAGTGCGCGCATCGCTGATGCGATTGTGCAGGCGCTGGGCCTCGTGATCGTCACGTATCGTCTTGGAAAGCGTGATGGTGGAAAACACCAGGAACAGCGAACTGATCAGGAAGTAGCCTTTCACCACCAGCGGCCCTGGCAGCATGTACACACCGATCAGGGTGGATGCCATGGCAGTGGCAAAAGCAATCTTGACGAAAAAGTCCCACTGGGACGAGCTGTCATTGATACTGTAGTCGTGCATGGTCGGTTCCTCCGTGTCGTTTGCCGACGCGAGCAATGTCACCTGCACCGGTCGCTGTGCTCAAGCGCTATTCGCGGAGCATCGCCAGCGTGTCCCGGCGGTACTGCCAGGTGCTACCATGAGCGCCCTGCGACACGAGTGAGCCTCTCGCCATGCAGCAAGTCACCATTCCTGCGCGCTTCAATGGGCCGCCCACCTCCGGCAACGGCGGCTACAGTGCCGGGCTGGTTGCCGGCTTTATTGAGGGGGCCGCCAGCGTGCGCCTGCACAGTCCACCACCGCTTGATACACCGCTGCGGGTCAGTTCCGGCGAGCAAGGCGTTGAGATGTTTCATGGCGACACCCTGGTAGCAACCGGTCGCCCGGTGGATCTTGATCTCGAGGTGCCGGCGTCGCCCGGCCTGCAGACCGCGCTGGTCGCCCGGCAGGGTTTTCCCGGCTTCGAGCACCATCTCTATCCCACCTGTTTTGTCTGTGGCCCCGGCCGCCCGCTGGGCGACGGCCTGGAGCTGTATGTCGGCCCGGTGACCGGCACGGCGCTGTATGCCTGCCCCTGGCAGCCGTCGTCCGACCTGCTGGACGCAGACGGAAAGGTGCTGCCGGTGTTTGTCTGGTCGGCGCTGGACTGCCCCAGCGGTTACGGCGCTTTCAGGAATCACGAGCGCGACATGCTGTTGGGGGAGCTGGCCCTCGAGCAGTACGCGCCGGTGCCCGGTGGGGAGGAACTGGTGGTGTTTGCCTGGCCGCTGGGTTCCGAGCGACGCAAGTTCTATGGCGGTGCCGCCGTGGCTAACGGTGACGGCGAGGTGCTGGCGGCGGCGCGAGCGACCTGGATCGCGATGGACTGACGCGGTCGGCTAGACGCGGTCGGCCAGAGGCGTTCGGAGGCTAGCCGGCCTGGCGGGGGCTGTTGCCGTCGATGGGCAGCACGTTTTCCGGCAGGTCGATAAAGCCCTTGCTCTGCAGGAACGGGATCAGTTCCTCGCTGGCCAGCGCGCGACTGAAGTAGTAACCCTGGATCAGGTCGCAGCCGCTGCCCAGCAGGTACTCGTACTGGTCCGAGGTCTCAACCCCTTCTGCCAGCACGTCCAGTTCCAGCGCCTTGGCGAGGGCGATAATCGAAGCGGCGATGGCCTGGTCGTTGCGGTCGCGAGTGATCTCGGTGACAAAGGAGCGATCGATCTTGAGTGTGCTGATTGGAAAGCGCTTCAGGTAGGCCAGCGACGAGTATCCGGTGCCGAAGTCGTCAATGGAGATGCTGATGCCCAGCTCCTTGAGTTGCGACATGGAGTCGATACTGAACTCGATATCCCGCATGGCGACACTTTCGGTGATCTCCACACCCAGCATGCGCGGCGGCACGTTGGCAGTGCGTAGGATCTGGCGAATCTCCAGCGCGAGATTGGACTGGTTGAACTGGGCTGCCGACAGGTTCACGCCCACTTTCAGCTCAACGCCGTAGCGTGATTTCCAGAGATTGATATGCTCGCAGACACTCTCGATGATCCACCGACCCAGCGGCAGGATCAGGCCGGATTCCTCGGCGACCGGGATGAACTCGGCGGGGGAGACCGGGCCGTATTTTTCTGACTGCCAGCGTACCAGTGCCTCCACGCTGCTCACCTTACCGGTGTCGGTACTGACGATGGGCTGGAAGTGCAGCCTGAACTTGCGCTCTTCCAGGGCGCGCTGCATCTCGTCGCGCCACTCTATGTAGCGCAGCGCCCGGGTGTACATATCCTGGTTGAATACCGTGTGCGTACCCTTGCCCTCGGCCTTGGCGCGGTGCATGGCCGTGTCGGCGTCGCGCACCATGTCTTCAGGCGTGTGGTAGTGCTCGTGACTGATAACGATGCCGATGCAGCAGGAGATATCGATGATGTGGTTGTTGATTTCGAAGCTGTCGCTGAACTGCTCCTTGATTCTCTCCACCGTGGCGAGAACTTCCTGCAGCGTGCCGTGGTTTTCCAGCAACACGCCGAAGATATCGCCACCGAAGCGTGACAGCGTATCGGCTTGGTCCAGCACGTAGCTGATGCGACGGCTGACCTCGATGATCAGGTGGTCGCCGGCCCCGTGCCCAAGCCCCTCGTTGACCGTGCGGAACTGGTCGAGATCGAGGAACAGTACCGCGAAGCGATCCTCCTCGCGCTGCCGCGAACGATAGATGGCGTTGCCCACCCGGTCCAGGAACAGGGTGCGGTTGGGCAGGCTGGTGAGCGGATCGTAGAAGGCGTTGCGGCGTATCTGGGTTTCGTAGCCCAGCTGCTGACTGATGTCGCGCAGGCACACTACCATGCCGATGGACTCTTCCTGGCGGCCGTCGCCGGGGATAGGCTTGGCATTGATCTCAACCGGCAGTTCACTGCCGTCGCGGCTGATCAGGTGCTGGCGTACATCGCGCAGACTCCTGCCCTCGCGCAGGACAGTCGACTTGAGGTCGATGCCATGGCCGCGGCTGTCAAAGTCACGCAGTTCCAGCAGCTGGCGGATAGAGATACCGCGAATTTCCGCGGAGCTGGTGCGGGTGAGCATTTCGGCTGCCGGGTTCATGACGGCCACGCGTCCGGCGCGATCGGTGCCGATGACGCCTTCGCTGACGTTGCTGATGGTGGTGTTGAGGCGGCCCTCGGTCTCCAGCAGCATGCGCTCGGTGCGATGCTTGTAGAGGGCGATCTCGAGATTGATTTCCAGCTCGCGGTTATCGAAGGGCTTGAGAATGTAACCGTAAGGCGCGGTAATCTTGGCGCGCTGCAGGGTTTCATCGTTGGAGTAGGCGGTACAGAAGATGATGGGGACATCCATGCGGCGGTGGATGGTTTCCGCGGCCTCGATGCCGTCGATGTCATCGCGCAGGTGGATGTCCATCATGATGAGATCAGGGGTGCATTCCAGCGCACTGCTGATGGCATCAGCACCCTTGCCGACGGTGGCCACGACCTCGTAATCCATCTGGCGCAGGCGTGAGGCAATATCCTTGCAGACCAGCACTTCGTCTTCCACGACCATGATTCTTGCTTTAGTCATTATTTTTTCCTCGGGAAGTCGATGATGAACTCGGTGCCGCCGTTGCTTTCGTAGCGCCAGCTGCCGTCGAGCTGCTCGGTAAGAATGCGGACAATCTCCAGTCCCATGGAGCTGCTCTTTTCCAGGTCTATGCTCTCATCTATACCGTTACCGTCGTCACTGACTGAGAAGCTGTAGCGTTCGCCATCGTCGGTTTGTTTGAAGCACACGCGTATATGCCCGTCGCCCTCGCGACCGTGGTAGGCGTGCTTCAGGGAGTTGGACACCAGCTCGTTGATAATCAGGCCGCAGGGCACCGCGGTGTCGATGTCGAGATAGATGTCTTCGACATCCAGGTCCAGCGAAATGGCAAGGCGGTCGAAGCGGTAGAAACGTACCAGCCCGTTGGTGAGCATCTCGATGTAATCGTGGAAGTTGATCT
>JAAUXY010006545.1_pt1 | contig 20653 bp, 20 predicted proteins | sample 7278121 | NCBI WGS metagenome assembly JAAUXY01 (sample SAMN14350117, study PRJNA611818) | marine sediment metagenome | isolation source: surface marine sediment (1.8m) | place: French Polynesia: Moorea | collected 2018-08 | reverse complement strand
TCCACCAGGACGTGCTTGCCGGCGTCGATCGCGGCCAGGGCGATCGCCTCCTTGGTCACGGTGGGCGTCGCGACATAGACCGCGTCCACGTCGTCGCGCGCCAGCAGGGCCGCCACGCCCTCGACCGCCGCGACTCCCGCGCGATCGGCGACAAAGGCGTCCGCGCTCTGCTGCGTTCGGCTCGAGACGGCCGTAAGCCGGGCCTTCGAGGATGTCTCGATGGAGCCGGCGACCACGCCGGCGATGAAACCCGTTCCGACGATGCCGAACCTCAACTCTGTCATGATCCCGTGTCCTTTCGTTGCGCGCGCCCTGCGGCGCGAGGCTCTGTCTTCCGCTACGGAAGATAGGGGCTGTCCAGATCTCCGAGAAATCGATTGTTCGGATCTTAGAAATCAATGAAATTCATATCATGGCCTATGACCTGAACCTCTTGCGCGTCTTCGACGCGGTTATGGAGGAGCGCAACGTCACCGCCGCGGCGGCGCGGCTGGGGATATCGCAGTCGGCGGCCAGCGCCGCACTCTCCCGGCTGCGCGCCATCTTCGACGACGAGCTTTTCATGCGCGCCCGCTATGGCGTGATCCCCACGGACACGGCTTTGGCCGTGGCACCCGTCGTCGCAGAGACGCTTGGCCGGCTTGACCGGCTCGTGCAGGACGCGCCCGGCTTCGATCCGGCCACCGGAGAGCGGCGCTTCACCATCGCGGCCAGCGCCTATTTCGAATGCGTGCTCATCCCTCGGGTCATGACCCGGGCGTCCCGGGATGCCCCCAAGGTGAGCGTGGTGGTGCAGCCTCTGACGCCGGATCTGGAGGCGACCGACCTGGCCACGGGCAAGATCGATCTCGCGCTCGGGCGCTTTGCCGATCCGCCGGAGCATCTCGTGGTGCGCCAGTTCATGGAGGACGGCTTTCTCTGCCTGGTGCGGCGCGGCGATGCGCCCCGGGGCAGGCGGCTCACGCGGAACCGGTTCGAAGCCATGAAGCACATCGTGGTCTCGCCGCCTGGCCGCTGGCGGACGGGACTGTTCCGGCAGCTCAAGGCGGCCGGGCTGTCGCGCCGGGTGCTGCTCACGGTCTCGCATTTCCTCGCGGCCCCCCTGGCTGTGGCGGAAACCGGGGGCTGCGCCACGCTGCCGCGCAAGATCGCGGAGATGTTTGCCGACGACGCCCGGTTCCGCCTGCTCGAGCCGCCGGTCGATCTCGGCCGCTTTCCGATGCACATGGCCTGGCACCCGCGCCATCGCCGCGACGCTGGACGCGCCTGGCTGAGACAGCTCATACAAGATGTGAGCAAGGGCCTGTGAGAAAGGTCGGGGCGCGGATACCTAGACACAGAAAGAAGAAGGGGCTGCCGGCGGGAACCGACAACCCCTTCATCTTTCGTTTGAATTGGCTCCCCGGGCCGGACTCGAACCAGCGACAGGGTGGTTAACAGCCACCTGCTCTACCAACTGAGCTACCGGGGATCAGAGCCCCCCGCGCGGACCAGCGCCCCGCACGGTAGGGCGCGACTTATAACAAACCGTTGATGGCAGGGTCCAGGGCCTTGTCCCCCGTGACAGCCTGGCCTCCGCCCCGCATATGGCCCCGCGGCCAGGCCGCATCAAGGGACGCCGCGCCCGCATATCGAGGCCGTCGCACCCCTTTGTGATCGCGGTCACTGCGCCGCACCGGGCCGGCCCGCTAGCCTCGGATCCATCGAGGGAGGGACGCGGGGCCATGCCAGAATTGGTCATCATGCCGTCGGCCGTCGCGGAGCGCCGGAACGCCAGGCGCAGCACCGTGCTTTGGGTCGCCAGCCTGTCCGCCGCAGGTCGCAGCGCCGACTGCGTGATCCGGGACATCTCGGAGGACGGCGCCTTGGTCCAGCTCCTGGAACCGCTGCGCTTCCGCCGCCGGGTCACGCTCATCATCCCGCGGTTCCTGATGTACGAGAGCCAGGCGCTGCGCTGCGAGCCGGTCTGGCGCACCGGGCGCCTGCTCGCGCTCCGCTTCATCCGGCCGTGACCCGCGCCGTCGCTTTGGAGGTCCGGGCCGGAATCGAACCGACGTGAACGGATTTGCAGTCCGCTGCATAGCCACTCTGCCACCGGACCAAGGTGGTCGCGTCACACCGCGTGCGGCATTGGTAGGAGCCGAGATATAGGCGTCGGCGCAACACCGGTCAAGAAACCCGACGCGCCCGGCGCCGCCGCCGTTGTCGGATCCCCGGCGGGCCACTATAACTCGGCCCTGATCGCAACAATTCTGACCCGCAAGACACGCCGATGGATTACGCCCTTGCCCGCCACAACATGGTGGAAAGCCAGGTCAAGACCAACAAGGTCACCGACGAGCGGCTGCTGGCCGCCATGGCGGAGCTGCCGCGCGAACGCTTCGTCGCGGAAGAGCAGCGGGGCGTCGCCTATGTGGACGAGGACATCCCGGTCGGCCGCGGGCGCTTTCTGATGGAGCCCATGGTGCTGGCCCGGCTGCTGCAGGCCGCCGAGCCGGAAGCGGACGATCTGGCGCTCGATATCGGCTGCGGCACCGGCTACAGCACGGCCGTGCTGGCGCGGCTGTGCGGCACGGTGGTCGCGCTCGAGAGCGACCCGGGACTGGCGGGTCAGGCGACCGCGCTGCTCGCCGACTTGGTCATCGACAACGCCGCCGTCGTCGAAGGCGGGCTTGGCGATGGCTACGCCAAGCAGGCGCCCTACGACGTGATCCTGTTGGGCGGCGCGGTGGCGGAGATTCCGCAAGCCATCACCAGCCAGCTCGCCGAGGGCGGCCGGATGGTTGCCGTGGTCGCCGACGCCCGGGGCATGGGCAAGGCCACGCTGTACACCCACACCGGAACCGCCGTGTCAAGCCGCGTCCTGTTCGACGCGGCCGTACCCCATTTGCCTGGGTTCGAAAAGCTACAGTCCTTCGAATTCTGAGCGCCGCGGTCTGCTGGCCGCTTGCGGCCGCTATCCCGGTATTGTACCAAATGACATGGCGGGCGCGGGGACGCCATGCGGCGCTGGTGCGTAAACATAAGACCTGCCCTCGTCACGGAAGGATGCGGGATGGGCCCGAGGACCAACACGCGTTCCGTATGGGCTACGGCGGTGCTCTTCTGCGCACTGACGGCCATAAGCCCGGTCGCCGCTGAGTCGCTCGAGCGCGCGCTGATCTCCGCCTATCAGAACAACCCGACATTGCTGGCGGCGCGGGCCGAGCTCCGCGCGGTCGACGAATCGGTGCCCCAGGCGCTGTCCAACTATCGGCCGGACGTGTCGATGTCGGTCGAGATCGGCAAGCAGTCCAGCCGCACCAAGAGCGGTTTCTTCACGGCCAAGGAAAATCGGACCCCGCGCACCTTGAACTGGGTCGAGGTGGACCAGCCGCTCTTTCGCGGTTTCCGCACACTGGCCGAGACGCGCGAAGCCGAGCACCGCGTGCGCGCCCAACGCGCGCTGCTCATGAGCACCGAGCAGGACGTGCTCGAGGCGGCGGCCACCGCCTATATGGACGTTGTCCGCGACCAGGCGGTGCTGGACCTCAACATCAACAACGTCCAGGTCCTGGAACGCCAGTTGCAGGCCACCCGCGACCGGTTCTCGGTGGGCGAGGTCACCCGAACCGACGTGGCGCAGGCCGAAGCGCGCCTGTCGCGGGCCCGCGCCGACCGGGTGACGGCGGAAGGCGATCTGGAGGCGTCGCGCGCCCGGTACGAGAACGTCGTCGGCGCACGACCGGGCAACCTGGTCCAGCCGCCCGGCTTGAGCGAGCTCCCGGCCACGTTCGAGGAGGCGCTGTCCCTGGCCACGGCGCAAAATCCGAACGTGATCTCCGCCAAATTCATTGAGCGGGCGGCCCGGGACGGGGTCGACATCGTGGCCGGGGAACTGCTGCCGACGATTTCCTTGAATGCGCGGGTCGCGCGCAACCGGGAGACCAATGTGAGCGACGGCCTCAGCGACACCGAGATCGTCACCACGCGGATCAGGGTGCCGTTCTACCAGTCCGGCTCGGTGACCTCCCGGCTGCGCGAGGCGAAGCAGGTGGTCGGACAGCGCCGCATGCAGATCTCGGTGGCGCGGCGCGACGCGGTGGAGGACGCGACCCGCGCCTGGGAGGACCTGCAGACCAGCCGGGCCGAGATCCGGGCCTTCACGACGGAGGCCAATGCCAACTCGATCGCGCTCGAGGGCGTCGAGGAGGAGGCGGCGGCCGGGCTGCGCACCGTTCTGGACGTCCTGGACGCGGAACAGGAGCTGCTCGACGCGCGCGTCAACCTGGTGCGCGCCCAGCGGGACGAGGTCGTTGCGGGCTTTCGGCTGTTGACCGCGGTGGGCCGCTTGACGGCCCAGGATCTGGGTCTGCCGGTGGAGATCTATGATCCGAATCGCTACTACGAGCGCGTTCGCCTGAAGCTTTGGGGGCTTGGCGATGGGCTGCCCAACGTCAAAAAATGATGATTCATTTGCTTTCTGTGTCTCGCACTAAGGATCTGCTTGGATAGCCGCGTGTTTGCCCTATAGTACGCACATCTTTTCAAGGGGTCCGGGGTGCCCCACCGGGGAAAAATCATGAGCAGCGAATCGAACGCACAGCAAGATCCGTCGATGGAAGAGATTCTTGCTTCCATCCGCCGCATCATCTCCGAGGGCGACGAGGCCCCGGATGGCGAAGCCCAGGAACAGCAGCAGGCCGAGGCCGCGGACGCACAGGCGGCGCCTGAAGAGGCAGCAGCCGAGCCCGAGCCTGAAACCGTAGCCGAAGCCGAACCCGAACCCGAAGCGGTCGAGGAAGAGGAAGAGGTTTTGGAGCTCACGGAGGTCGTCAGCGAGGAGGAGGCACCGGCCGGCGAGGAAGACGTTGAGCTGGAGCTGATCGAAGAGGAAAGCCAGGCCCAAGGGGAGGGGGAAGAAGTGGAAACTGAAACCGTAGTTGAGTTGGAGCCCGAGGCGAAAGAGGCCGAGGAAACGCAAGGCGGCGAGATCGCGACCACTGAGGATGACCATCTGGTGTCCGACGACACGGCAGCCGTTTCGAGCGATGCGTTCGCCGAGCTGGCCCAGTCCGTGGCCGCGGCCGATGTGCGCCAGGACACATCACCACTGATCGCGCAGGGCAATTCCCGCACCCTTGAGGACGTGGTGCGCGAAGCCATCAGGCCGCTGCTCAAGGACTGGCTGGACAAGAACCTTCCAAGCCTGGTGCATCACTTGGTCAAGAAAGAGATCGAACGCCTCTCGCGGCACTGATCCCGCCCGCGCGTTCCGAGCTGTCCCCGGACGGACCGCCGAACCGGCGCTGACCGGTTGCGGCGACCCGCGCTTGCCTCTAAAAAGCCGCGGCGACGGTGACGCCTGGCCGATCGGGCTTGGGCGCACAGCAAGAACGGGCTGGCATGCTGGACAAGACCTACCGACCTGACGAGATCGAGGCGCGGCAGTACGACCGCTGGGAAGCGGCGGACGCGTTTGCCGCGCACACCGGCTCGAACGCCGTGCCCTACACGATCATGATGCCGCCGCCCAACGTCACGGGCAGCCTGCACATCGGCCACGCGCTCACCTTCACCATCCAGGACATCCTGATCCGATATCATCGTATGCTCGGCCGGGACGCGCTGTGGCAGCCGGGCATGGATCATGCCGGGATCGCCACCCAGATGGTGGTCGAGCGCCAGCTCGCCGAGGACGGCAAGACGCGCCACGATCTCGGCCGCGAGGAGTTCGTCAAGCGGGTCTGGCAGTGGAAGGACGAGTCTGGCGGGCTCATCATCCGGCAGCTCCGCCGGCTCGGCGCGTCGGCGGACTGGGCCAAGGAACGCTTCACCATGGACCCCGGTCTGTCCGCGGCGGTGCGCAAGGTGTTCGTCGACCTCTACAAGCAGAAGCTGATCTACCGGGACAAGCGGCTGGTCAACTGGGACTGCAAGCTGCACACGGCGATCTCCGATCTGGAGGTGGAGCAGCGCGAGGTCAAAGGCCACCTGTGGCATTTCAAATATCCGATCGAAGGCGAAGAGGGGCGCTACATCGTGGTCGCCACCACCCGGCCCGAGACCATGCTGGGCGACACCGGCGTGGCCGTGCATCCCGAGGACGACCGTTACGAGAACATGGTCGGCAAGCACGCGGTTCTGCCGCTGGTGGGGCGCCGGCTGCCGATCGTCGCGGACGACTACGCCGACCCGGAGCAGGGCAGCGGCGCGGTCAAGATGACGCCTGCGCATGATTTCAACGATTTCGAGGTCGGCCAGCGCCAAAGCCTCGAGATGGTCAACATCTTCGACCAGGACGCGCGGCTGAACGACAACGTGCCCGAAGCCTATCGTGGCCTCGACCGCTACGAAGCGCGCAAACGGGTCGTGGCCGACCTGGAGGCCCAGGGTCTGGTCGAGAAGATCGATGACCACACCCACACGGTGCCCTATGGAGACCGCTCGGGTGTCGCCATCGAGCCCTGGCTCACGGACCAGTGGTTCGTGGACGCGGAAACCCTGGCCAGACCTTGCATCGAAGCGGTCGAAGAGGGCCGCACCGAATTCGTCCCCAAGCAGTGGGAGAACACCTATTTCGCCTGGATGCGCGACATTCAGCCCTGGTGCGTCTCGCGCCAGCTCTGGTGGGGGCACCAGATCCCGGCTTGGTACGGCCCGGACGGCGAGATCTTCGTCGAGCTCGCGGAAGAGGAGGCGCAGGCGGCGGCCGAGGCGCACTACGGAAAGGCGGTCGCGCTGGAGCGGGATCCCGACGTGCTCGACACCTGGTTCTCTTCGGCCTTGTGGCCGTTCTCGACCATCGGCTGGCCCGAGGAGACGCCCGAGCTCGCGCGATACTACCCCGGCGACGTGCTGGTCACCGGCTTCGACATCATTTTCTTCTGGGTCGCCCGCATGATGATGATGGGCGTGCACTTCATGGGCGATGTCCCATTCCGTACGGTCTACATCCACGCGCTGGTGCGGGACGAGAAGGGCCAGAAGATGTCCAAGTCCAAGGGCAACATCCTGGATCCCCTGGTCCTGATCGACGAATACGGCGCCGACGCGGTGCGCTTCACGCTCGCAGCGCTGGCGGCCCAGGGCCGCGACATCAAGCTCGCCGAGGGCCGCATCGCGGGCTATCGCAACTTCGCCACCAAGATCTGGAACGCGGCCCGGTTCTGCGAGATGAACGGCTGCGCGGTGCCCACGGGCTTCGCGCCCGAGAGCAACGCGGAGACCGTCAACCGCTGGATCGTCAGCGGCGTTTCACGGCTGGGCGACCGGGTCGCCGCCGCGTTCGAGGCCTACCGGTTCAACGAGGCGGCGCACGAGCTCTACCACTTCATCTGGCACAGCTACTGCGACTGGTATCTGGAATTCGCCAAGCCGATCCTGCAGGGCGAGGACCAGGCGGCGAAGGCCGAGACCAAGGCCACCGCCATGTGGGTGCTGCACCGGCTGCTGCACCTTCTCCAGCCCCTGATGCCGTTCCTGACCGAGGAGCTCTGGCAGACGCTCGGGCCGAAGGACTCCAAGCCCCTGATCTCCTCCGCCTGGCCCGGGACGGAGACCTCGCTCCTGGACGACGCCGCCGAGGCCGAGATGGACTGGGTCATCCGCCTGATCTCGGAGGTGCGCGCCGTGCGATCGGAGATGAATGTCCCGCCGGGCGCGCGCATTCCGCTCATGGTGCGCGACGTGGACGCCGTCAGCCAGGCCCGCCTTGGCAACCACGCCGATGTCATCCGTGCGCTCGCGCGGCTCGACAGCGTCGACAGCGGCGACGGCGCGGTGCCCAAGGGGGCGGTGCAATCGGTCATCGACGGCGCGTCGCTGATCCTGCCATTGTCCGACGTCATCGACATCGACGCGGAGCGGGCACGCCTGCGGCGGGAGATCGACAAGCTTCAGGCCGAGATCGGCAAGCTCGATAAGAAGCTCGCCAACACCAGCTTCCTGGAGAAGGCGCCGGAGCACGTTGTTGAGGAGCAGCGCGAGCGCAAGGCCGAGGCCGAGCGCGCCTCGGCCAAGCTCAGCGACGCGCTCGAGCGGATCGCGTCCATCTAGGACTGCGCCTCACTGCGCCTGGACGTCCGCCAGGTTCTTTCCGAAATAGTCGAACAGCACCGGCACCATCGCCCGGAAGGCGGTGTGGCGGTCGGTCGAGAGGATCGTCGCCGTGCAGGATCCCTGCCAGAGCATGCGGCCGCTGGCCCGCTCGAACACCCGGACCGACAGCACATAGCGGCGCGCCGACGGACTGCGCCGGCCTTCGAAGATCGGGACGTGCGCCTTGCGTTGGATCGCCTGGTTGCCTTCGACCCCCGCGGACTCCGGATTGGCGGCGAGGGTCCGGGGCGGATAGACCCGGCGCCGCACGGCGGTCGAGAAGATCAGCCGGATCGGGCCGTCGTCCTGCACCGTGTAGCCCTGATCGCGCAGCATCTCGTCGACGAGCGGCGCCAACCTTTCGTTGGCGTCAGTGAAATCATCGGATCCGGTGTCGATGGCCTGGTCGGTCTTGATCGGGCCGTAGCTGAACGCCGTGAGCAGCGCGTTCGGCTCCGCCTGCGCCATGGCGGCGAGCGGCAGACAGCACGCGACAACGGTAATGACAACGCGTCCGACGGTGCGCATGACGCGGCAAGCCTCTCCCCCAAACACTCGGACCGCATTCTTGCCCGGCGCACCGGTCACCGCAAGGAATCACTGGACCGCGGACCGGCCGCCTGCGACGGTGCCGGCCGAGACGAGATGCATGCGAGGGTGACGAGGACGCGATGACCGAGCTCAAGCGGTTTCCAGCCGCCCATGCCCACAATCCGCGCGCCCTGCCGGCGGTCTATGGGCCGATGCAGGCGCGGCTCTTGAACGCGCAGGCGCTCGACGCCGCCAAGCGGGTGATCTCGTCCTGGCCCGGTTACGCGCCGACGCCGCTCTATGACCTACCCGGGCTCGCCGGGGCGCTCAACCTGGCGCGCCTCTCCTACAAGGACGAGGGCCCGCGCTTCGGCATCGGCAGCTTCAAGGCATTGGGTGGGCCCTATGCGCTCTACCGGGTGCTCGCCGCGGAGATCGCCGCGAAGACCGGGGAGGAGACCGTGCCGTCCGACGCGATCATGGCCGGCCGGTTCCGGGACCTTTTGGCGGGCGTCACGGTCGCCTGCGCCACCGACGGCAACCACGGCCGCGCCGTGGCCTGGGGGGCGCAGCTGTTCGGCTGCCGCTGCGTGATCTATCTGCACGAACATGTCAGCCAGGGGCGGGAGGACGCGATCGCCGCCTACGGCGCCGAGATCGTGCGCACGCCGGGCCACTACGACGACTCCGTGCGCGCGGTGCAGGCGGACAGCGCAGCCAACGGCTGGCATCTGGTGACCGACACGGCCGGCGCGGACTATGGCGCAATCCAGACCGACATCATGCAGGGCTATGGCCTGATCCCGGACGAGGCGCTCGGCCAGTTGGCCGACGCCGTGCCCAGCCATGTGTTCGCCCAGGGCGGCGTCGGCGGGCTGCCGGCGGGCGTGTTCGCGCCCTTGTGGGAGCGCTTCGCCGACCGCCGCCCGCGCCTTGTCGTCGTCGAGCCCCAAAACGCCGACTGCCTGATGCGCAGCGCCGTGGCGGGCGAGCCGGCCACGGTGCCGGGAGATCTGGACACGGTGATGGCCTGCCTCGCCGCGGGCGCGGTCAACCATGCCGCCTGGGAGGTCCTCGACACATGCGCGGACGACTTCCTCGCGATGCCGGACGCGGCGGCCGAGGAGGGCATGCGGCTCCTGGCGGACGCACCCTTCGGCGACCGGCCCATCGTGGCTGGCGAGTCGGGCGTGGCGAGCCTCGCCGGGCTGGTGGCCGCGGCGCTCGATTCCGAGCTCCGGGCCGCGCTGGACCTGGACGATGCGAGCCATGTGCTGGTGATCGGCAGCGAAGGCGCCACCGACCCCGCGATCTACGAACGCATCGTCGGCCGGCCGCCGGCGGCGGTCCTGAAGGGCTGACCTAAACGGCCGTGCGGACGGCTTCAGGCAGGCCGGCGAGCGTCTTGTAGGCGACGGCGAGAACCGAGGCGAGGATCGCTAGACCGATGATCGTGGTGAAGACGGTCACGGTCGCGTAAAGGAGAGATAGGCCGACCGTGCCGGTCTGTTCGGCGATGGTTTCGACGATGGTGTTCAAGATGCGCCACGGCAACTCGGCCAGGAACAGCGCAACCGCGATGCGGACCCCGTTTCCCTTGGATCTCGTCCAGGCATCGACCAGGCCGGTTCTCCGATCCATTGCCGTGGCGGGCAGCATCAAGCCCAGGCGCGCGATCACATAGAGCATCACGAGGGCAAGGCCGACACCGACGATAAAGGCGAACTCACCACCGCCGCTCATGACCAGGGCCAAGAGCGGCAGCAGGACGATCGTGCAGCCAATCAGAATGAGCAGCAGACAATGGCCCAAAAACCGCAACTCCCGGACGCCGAAGCGGAAGCGAATCCGTGGCGGCTCGCGCTCGGGTCCCAGGAGGCTGACCCGGTGCCACTGGCTCAGAAACGGGACCAACACGACGATCGCCGCCAACACCGCGACCAGTAGCAAGACGTTCGCTTCGGCCCCGTCCGCGTCCGCGGACTCGGCGGTCGCAACCTGATGATAGCCGATGAGGCCCAGCAGCACGACGTAGAGACTCGTCGGGATCAGCGCCGCCTTCCACATGCCGCCGAAATGCCCGAAGACGAGGCGGTAGGCGTCCCTGACGGTCTGCCAGATCGGTAGCTTTGCAGTCTGCGCCGTCACGGCATCGCCGCCACGTGCCGGCGGGAAACGCATTCGGCGATGAAGACCGCGCGGTTGCGGGTGCATTGCTGGGCGAAATCCGGCCCGGGCGCGCCGCGGCAGTTGTCGATGATCGCCGCGCGCAGGGCCCGGCACTGGTCGCGGATCGAGCCGAGCGCGACCTCGGTCCCTTGGTTTGCACCGGTCAGTAGCGAGAGCCCGCCGGTTGCCCAGAGCAGATAGGCGCCGACCAGCGCCGCCGTCAGGGCGCCCGCGGCGCGGCCGAATCGCGGCCGGCGCGGCCAGGCGAGCGCGCCGAGCACGCCGCCGAGCACGATCGGCGCGACGACCAGCAGCAGGAGGAGAAGCAAGGTCATTTGGCGGGTCGATCTTGCGTGCCGAGATGTTCCGTGCGGCTCTCACCCCCGCCCCGACCCTCCCTCATCAAGGGGGAGGGGGCTCTTTGTATCGGACCGCACGCGTCACCCCTCTCCCCCCGTGGGAGAGGGGGCGAGAGGTTCTCACGTAGAGCTTCATCCTGAGGAGCCGCCTTCTCCTTCGAGACGGCCCTGCGGGCCTCCTCAGGATGAAGGCGGCGTCTCGAAGGACGAGGGGTGGGAGGGTGAGGGGGAATGTGGGTTCGTCTCATCGGCCCGCGCCCTCGTTCAGCCCCTGCACGCCGTCGCCCCAGGCGTCGGTCATGGTGTGGCCCAGCGGCAGGGGATCCGAGGGGTCCCAGCCCAGCTCGCCGGTGGCGAAGATCCAGGCGCCGCCGGTGAAGCGCGGCACCACGGCGGCGCGGCCCGCGACCTCGGTCTCGCGGGCGATCTCGGCCTTAAACTCGGTGCCGATCACCGAGCGAAAGACATGGGTCTCGCCCGGCCGCGCCTGGCCGCGCGCCCGCATGACCGCGAGCCGCGCCGAAGTGCCGGTGCCGCAGGGACAGCGGTCGAGCCGCCCGGGCGACATCACGACCGCATTGGTCCAGACGTTCTCGCCATCGCCGCGGCCGGCGAAATGGGTGAAGGTGACGTCCTTGATCTCCGGGTTCTCGGGATGGGCTACCGGATGCTGCGCCTGCGCCGCGGCCTTGATCCGCTCGCCCAGGGTGACCATGTCGCGCGCCTCGTCCGGCGTCATGGCGAAGCCCAGCGCGTGGGCGTCGACGATCGCGAAGAAGGCCCCGCCATAGGCGATGTCGGCCAACAGTATGCCGTGCCCCTCGATCTCGAGAGGGACGTCGAGCTCGTCGACATAGGACGGCACGTTCTCGATGGTGAGGCTCTCCACATGGCCCTCCCGGCAGGCGGCGGTGACCGGCACCAGGCCCGCCGGGGTGTCCAGCACCAGCCGCGTCTCCGGCTCCTGCATGGGCAACAGGCCGGTCTCCAGGACAGCGGTCGCGACGCACATGGCGTTGGAGCCGGACATGGGCGGATAGTCGGTCGCCTCCATCACGATCATGCCGACGTCGGCGGCCGGGTCACAGGGCGGCAGGATCAGGTTCACCGAGAGCGTCGGCCCGCCGCGCGGCTCGAACAGGCAGAAGCGGCGGAGCGAGTCGTCCTCGTTTTGCAGATGCTGGCGCTTGGCGAACATGGTCTCGCCGGGCACGTCCAGCACACCGCCGGTGATCACCCGGCCCACTTCGCCCTCGGCGTGCACGTCGACGACCGAGATGCGCCGCTGCCAGCGCATGGCGGGCCTCTAGGTGCCTTCGACCAGGATCATGTTGGTCGTGGCCGACGCCTGGCGAATGGCCTTGGGTCCGGCGTAGATCTCGGACTCGTGCCAGGCCCGGGCGTTCTCGACCGAGGGAAAGCGGATCACCACCAGCCGCGGCATGGGCCAGTCGCCTTCGAGGACCTCGAAGGGCGCGCCGCGCACCACGAACTCACCGCCGAACTGCTCGATGGTCGGCGGAACCTGCGGGATGTAGGTCTTGTAGGCTTCGGTGTCTTTGACGTCGACTTGCACGATGATGTATCCGGCCATGGCGGCGTCCCCTCGCTGTTGGGTTTGATGGATGGGTCCGTATCGTAGCCGGAGGGACCTGTGCCGTCACGCCGCGTCCGGTCAGCGCCGCGGCGCGCCGGCGCCCGGCACGGACTCCAGGACCGGCCGGCCGAGGATGCCGCTCGGGCGGAAGACGATCACCGCGACCAGCACGCCGAACACCACGACGTCGCGAAACAGGATGCTGAGATAGGCGGACCAGAAGGTCTCCAGGAGGCCGATCAGCAGGCCGCCGATCACCGCGCCAGGCAGCGAGCCGATGCCGCCGAGGATCGCCGCGGTGAGCGCCTTGATGCCGACGGTAAAGCCCATATAGGCGTTGATGAAGCCGTAATGGGTCGCGACGATCACGCCGGCCACGGCCGCGAACGCGCCGCCGATGGCGAAGGCGACGCCGACGGCGCGCCCGGTGTCGACGCCGCAGAGCGCCGCCATGCGGATGTCCTGGGCGCAGGCCCGCTGGGCCCGGCCGAGACGCGACCGGCTGACCAGCAGCCAGTGCAGCACGAGCGCCGCCGCCGTCACCGCGACGATCAGCAGGTGCCGATGGCCGAGGTGGACCGGGAACACGGAGCCCGGGAAGAACACGAAGCTCGTGCCCAGGATCGGCGCCGACCAGAGGTAGCCGGAATCCTGAACCAGCCAGACATATTCGCGCAGAAAGATGGCGAGCCCGATGGTGGCGACCAGGGGGGCGAAGCCCGGCGCCGCGGCCAAGGGCCGGTAGATCCCCCGGTGCAAGGCCCAGCCATGCACCGCGGTCAAGAGCGCAGCCAGCACGAGCGCCAGCAGCAGGCCGGCCGGCACGGCCGCCACGCCGAAGATCGCGGCGAGCGTCAGCACGATGAAGCCGAGGAACCCGCCGATGGTGAAGATCTCGCCATGAGCCAGGTTGATCTGGCCGATGATGCCGTGCACCAGCGTGTAGCCCATGGCGACCAAGCCGTAGATGCAGCCGACCGTGAGCCCGTTGATCGCCTGCTGGAGGAAATACTCCATGGCCGGTCAGTCGAGGCCGAGCCTGTTTTTCACGTGCGCGACCGAAAACGGCGACAGCTCGCCCGCGTCATCGGTCCAGATACCCAGCAGCTTGAACCGCTCGGTCCCGAAGCCGCCGCCGGCGAAGCGGCAGCGCACCTGTCCCGTGATCCGGCCGCCGTCGCGCCCGACGCCTTCGTAGGCCAGGGTGACGACGTGGGCCTGGTCCGGCGGAGTCTCGCCGAGCCGCGTGCGGCCCGGCTCGGCGGCATCGATCACCGCCCAGAGCACCCGTTCGCACAACGCCGCCTGACCCTGGTCGGGCCCGCAGCCGGCGAGGCATGCGGCCACGATGCCGGCCGGAAAAGCATGACGGCAATGCATCTGGAAACAGTAGGGAGCGCGGGTGCTGCGGGTCAATCGCGCCGCGCCGGCGTCGCTCCTACCAGGGGCCGGCGCCCATGCGCTTGAGCGCCTTTTTGGCCCCTTCCTTGTCGGGGTCCAGCTCGAGCGCCTTGCGGCAGTCGCTGGCGGCAAGCTCCTTCTGTTTGCGCGCTTCATAGGCCAGGCAGCGGCCGACATAGGCGTTGACATAGGCGGGATCGAGGGCGATGGCCTGGGAATGGTCGTAGATCGCGTCCGCGTAGGCGCCCCGCGATTGGTTGGCGATGCCCCGGTTGTTGAACGCCATGGCATAGTCCGGCCGGACACCGATGGCCCTGTCGTAGTCGGCCACCGCGGCGTCGAGGCGTCCGATGCGGCGAAAGGCCAGCCCGCGGGCGTTGTAGGCGATCGAGAGCGCCCGCTCGTCCAGCTCGCCGGACTCGATCGCCGTTGTGGTGAAACGGATCGCGTCCTGCAGCCGGCCCGCGTCCAGCGCCGCACGGCCCGCCTGGTATGCCTTGAACCCGTCCGCGAACGCCGGGCGCGCCAGCGCGGTCAGCAGCAAAAGCACAAGCAATAGCTTTGAGACGCGCACGGCCCATCACCCTCCTGGTTCAGCCGGGCGCCTGATATCGCATGGTGGGGCAATGATCTCAAGCTTTCCAAAGGCATAGTGACACCGCCGGGCGGAGCGCGGCGGCCATTGGGCCAGGCGAGAGAACCGATCCCCTCTGAGGCAATGCAGGCGTCCTTCATTCGGCGGATCGCCCTTGTGGAGCCAAGGCTGGCACAGGTATGCTCCGCGAGTTTTTCTCCCAGCACAGTCCGGGACGTCCGTCATGCCGAGCAAGTTCGACAAATCAAAGCTGCCCAGCCGCCACACCACCGTCGGGCCCGAGCGCGCCCCGCATCGGGCGTTTCTCTATGCCATGGGCGTCACCGAAGAAGAGGTGGCTCAGCCGCTCGTGGGCGTGGCGACCGCCTGGAACGAGGCCGCGCCGTGCAACATTTCCCTCGGCCGGCAGGCGCAGGCCGTGAAGCTTGGCGTGCGGACCGCCCAAGGCACGCCGCGCGAGTTCACCACGATCACCGTGACCGACGGCATCGCCATGGGGCACGAAGGCATGAAGTCGTCGCTGGTTTCGCGGGAGATCATCGCCGACTCGGTCGAGCTGACGATGCGCGGGCACTGCTACGACGCGCTCGTGACGCTTGCCGGCTGCGACAAGTCGCTGCCCGGCATGATGATGGCCATGGTCCGCCTGAACGTGCCGGCCGTCTTTATCTATGGCGGCTCGATCCTGCCGGGCCGGTTCAAGGGCCGGGACGTCACCATCGTCGATGTCTTCGAGGGTGTCGGACAGAACGTGTCCGACAAGATGTCGGATGAAGACCTGCACGAGCTCGAATTGAACGCCTGCCCATCGGCGGGGTCCTGCGGCGGGCAGTTCACCGCGAACACTATGGCCTGCGTATCCGAGGCGATCGGCCTGGCGCTGCCCGGCTCGGCCGGCGCGCCTGCGCCCTACGAGTCCCGCGACCAGCTGTGCGACCTTTCGGGGCAGGCGGTGATGATGCTCTTGGAGCGGAACATCCGGCCACGCGACATCGTCACCCGCGAGGCGCTCGAGAACGCGGCTGCCGTGGTGGCGGCGACCGGCGGCTCGACCAACGGCGCCCTGCATCTGCCGGCGATCGCCAATGAGGCGGGCATCAAGTTCGACCTGCATGACGTGGCCGAGATCTTCAAGAAGACGCCCTACATCGCCGACCTCAAGCCCGGCGGCAAATACGTGGCCAAGGACCTCTACGAGGTCGGCGGCGTCTCCGTGGTCTTGAAGGAGCTCCTCGACGCCGGCGTGCTGCACGGCGACTGTCTGACGGTGAGCGGCAAGACCTTGGCCGAGAACCTCAAGGACGTCACATTTCCCGAGGGCCAGGACGTGGTCTACCGCGCGGCCGCGCCGATCTTGCCGACAGGGGGAGTGGTCGGTCTCAAGGGCACGCTCGCGCCCGAGGGCGCCATCGTCAAGGTCGCCGGCATTCCCGACGACAAGCTGAGCTTCCGCGGACCCGCGCGCGTGTTCGACCGCGAAGAGGACGCCTTCGCCGCGGTGATGAACGGCCGCATCCAAGAGGGCGACTGCATCGTCATCCGCTACGAGGGACCCAAGGGCGGGCCGGGCATGCGCGAGATGCTGGCGACCACGGCGGCGCTCTACGGCCTCGGCATGGAACGGGTCGCACTGATCACCGACGGCCGCTTTTCCGGCGGGACCCGCGGCCTGTGCGTCGGCCATATCGGTCCCGAGGCAGCGGTCGGCGGGCCCATCGGCCTGTTGCGCGACGGCGACATGATTCGCATCGACGCCCGGGACGGGACCATCGACGTGGACCTGGACCCGGCCGAACTCGAGGCGCGGCGGGCGCAATGGACGGCGAGACAGAACAACTATCAATCCGGCGCGCTGTGGCGCTATGCTCAGACCGTCGGACCGGCCGCCGATGGGGCGGTCGTGCATCCCGGCGCAGAAAAGGAGACACACGTCTACGCAGAGATTTAGGTCCCGCTGACAGCAGGCCAGCGGGCCCTGCATCATTACGGGGGCGTGTCCGTATCTGGGGAACGGACATGGAGCCGCTCAAGACCGTTCGCAACGGCGAAAGGGTCACGCCGACCTTTTCCGAGCCGGAGATGGCGCGTCGCCAGGACGCGCTGCGGCAGACTATGGCCACGCGGGACCTGGCGGCGGTCCTGTTCACCTCGATCCAGAACATCAACTACTTCTCGGACTTTCTCTATTGCGGGTTCGGGCGGCCCTACGGCCTGGTCGTCACCCAGGACGAGGCCACGACGATCTCCGCAAGCATCGACGGCGGCCAGCCCTGGCGCCGCAGCTTCGGCGACAACCTGGTCTACACCGACTGGCAGCGTGACAACTTCCTGTTGGCGGTCAAACAGCTGTTGCCGCCGCATGGACGCGTCGGCGTCGAGTTCGACCATCTGACCTTGGAACTGGCCGGCAAGCTGCGCGGCGCTCTGCCCGACGTCGACTTCGTCGACGTGGGCGAGGCGGTGATGCACCAGCGCATGATCAAGTCCGCCGAGGAGATCGCCCTGATCAAGGCAGGGGCCCGCATCGCGGACGGCGGCGGCGCGGCCTGCCGGGACGCCATCGCCGAGGGGGTCTCGGAGCACGAGATCGCCTCCGCCGGCAGAAACGCAATCGTGGACCAGATTGCCGAGACCTTTCCGCATGCGGAACTCATGGACAGCTGGGTCTGGTTCCAGTCCGGCATCAACACCGACGGCGCGCACAACCCGGTCACCGCGCGCCGGCTGGTCAAGGGCGACATCCTGTCGCTCAACTGCTTCCCGATGATCGCCGGCTACTACACGGCGCTCGAGCGCACTCTGTTCCTGGACCACGCAAGCGACCGGGCGCTCGAAATCTGGGAGGCGAACTGCCGGGTGCACTGGCGGGGAGTCGAGCTGATCCGCCCCGGGGCGCGCTGCTGCGACATCGCGGAGGAGCTCAACGCACTCTATCGCGAGCACGATCTCCTGGCGTACCGCTCCTTCGGCTACGGCCATTCCTTCGGCGTGCTGTGCCACTACTACGGCCGCGAAGCGGCGCTCGAGCTGCGCGAGGACATCGAGACCGTGCTCGAGCCCGGCATGGTGGTCTCGATGGAGCCGATGGTCATGATTCCGGAAGGCGAGACGGGCGCAGGCGGCTATCGGGAGCACGACATCCTGTTGGTCACCGAAGACGGCAACGAGAACATCACCGGCTTCCCGATCGGTCCCGAGCACAATATTGTCAAAGCCTGACCGTTACGGCTGACACGCCTCGGAACAGCTCCCGCGAGTCCGCACCATGGCCCGCATCGCCGTCGCCGGCTTCCAGCACGAGACCAACACCTTCGCGTCCACGCCGGCGACCTTCGCGGATTTCGAGACGCCGGACGCCTGGCCGGGCCTGATCATGGGCGACGAAATCCCGAAAGCCGTTGCCGGCATGAATCTGCCGATTGCCGGGGCCTTGGCCGCACTCCGGACGGACGGCCACGAGGCGGTGCCGATCCTGTGGACCGCGGCTGGACCATCGGGCGCGGTGACCGAGGATGCCTACGCGCGGATCGTCGGCATGATTCGGGAGGGGCTCGGTCGATCCGGCTCCTTGGACGGGGTCTATCTGGACCTGCACGGCGCCATGGTCGCCGAAGGTGCGGACGACGGCGACGGCGAGACCCTGGCCCGGCTGCGCGCGGCGATCGGCGACACTCCGCTGGTGGCGAGCCTGGATCTGCACGCAAACCCGTCGGACCGCCTGGTCGCGATCGCGGACGGCCTGGTCGCCTACCGCACCTATCCGCACCTGGACATGGCCGAGACCGGCGCGCGCGCCGCGCGGCATCTGATCCGATGTCTCGAGCAAGGCCGGCCGACCCATCGCCTGCACAGGCTGCCGTTCCTGATCCCGCTGCCCTGGCAGTGCACCGAGACCGCGCCGGCCGACCGGCTGTACCGCCGACTGGCGGAGCTCGAAACGGGCGCGGGCCTGTGCCTCTCCTTCGCCATGGGCTTCCCCCCGGCGGACGTCGCCCATTGCGGCCCCGCGGTTTTCGCCTATGGCTGGGACCAGGACCGGGTGGAGGCCGCGGTCGCGGCGCTGGCCGCGGACATCGAAGCCGCCGAGGGCGCCTTCGCGGGGCGATTGTGGGAGCCCACCGACGCGGTCGCGCACGCCATCGACCGGTCGCAAACGTCGACCCGGCCGATCATCCTGGCCGACACCCAGGACAACCCCGGCGGCGGGGCGGAGTCCGACGGCACGGTACTGCTGGCGGAGCTGTTGCGCCAGGGGGCCGAGGGCGCCGCTGTCGGGCTGCTCTACGATCCCGAGGCCGCGGCCGCGGCTACACGGGTCGGGGCCGGCGGCACGATCACTTGCGACCTCGGCGGCCGGTCGAGCGGCAACACGCCTGTGTCAGGCACATTCCGCGTGGAAGCGGTCGGCGACGGCGCCATCGCGGCGACCGGGCCGTTCTACCAGGGCAGCCGAATGCAGCTCGGGCCGATGGCGCGTTTGCGCGCCGACGGCGTGCAGGTGATCGTCTCGAGCCGCAAACAGCAGGCCGCCGATCAGGCCATGTTCCGCCAGCTCGGCCTGGAGCCGACCACGGCGAAGATCTTGGTCGTGAAGAGCTCGGTGCACTTCCGCGCCGACTTCGCGCCCATCGCCGAAGAGATCCTGGTGGTGCGGGCGCCGGGCGCCAATATCGCCGATCCCGCGGAACTGCCCTATCGCAAGCTCAGGGACGGCCTTCGCTTGTCCCCGGGCGGAACGGCGTTCCTGCGCTCGTGAATGCCGTTACGGCCAGGTCTCGTGCTGCGGCAGCCCGTCGTCGAGCTTGAGCCAGTTCACCCGGCTGCGCGTGAACAGGTGGAACTCGGGCGCGAACCCGTCGGGCTCGTCCATGCCGCCCACCGTCAGATCGATCGTGTCGCGGCCCTCGATCGCCGACCAGGCCAGTAGCGTGCCGCAGTCCGGACAAAACCAGCGCTCCGCGCGGGCGGAGGACCGATGGGCCTTCGGTTTGCCTTCGGTGAATGCGACGCTGTCGCGGGGAAAGGTGGCGAAGGTCAGGAACGGCGCGCCGCTGGACCGGCGACAGTCGCTGCAATGGCAGCTGCTCACGCGCACCGGAGCGCCCCGCGCCTGGTACCGGATCGCACCGCAGAAACAGCCGCCGCTGTGGACTTCGTCGCTCATACCGTTTCTATAAGGCCCCGCGGGGACTGGCGCAATTGCCGACGCGCCGGCAGGGTGCTATCAGGGATGGACTAGAGGTCGCCTTCGGGCGGCAGGGGATTCCCGCAACATGCTGTCCATCTTTCTGACCGGGCTCTTCACCGGGCTCGGGCTCATCCTCGCGATCGGCGCGCAGAACGCCTTTGTCATCCGGCAGGGGCTGTTGCGCCAGAATGTGTTCGTCGTTGCCGCTGTATCCTCCGTGTGTGACGCGCTGCTGATCGCCGTCGGGGTGGCAGGGCTCGGCGCGGTGATCGCGTCGAGCACCTGGCTCACTCGCGCGGCCGCCTGGGGCGGCGGGGCGTTCCTGATCTGGTTTGGCCTGCGCGCCTTGCACAACGCGCTCCGGCGCGACCACAAGGGGCTCGCCGCGGCCGAGGCGGAGATGACGGCGGGCGGCGCTTCGCGCAAGGCCGCGGCCACGTCGGCGCTGGGGTTCTCGCTCCTCAATCCGCATGTCTATCTGGACACGGTGGTGCTGATGGGCGGGATCGGCGCGCAATACGCCTGGGACGGCCGGCTGGCCTTCCTCACGGGAGGTGCCGTCGCCTCGTTTCTGTTCTTCTTCACCATCGCCTATGGTGCCATGCTGTTCACGCCGCTGTTCCGCAAGCCGATCACCACGCGCCTGCTCGACGGTTTCGTCGCCGTGGTGATGGTCACCATAGCGGTCCTGCTTCTGACGGGGGAGCTAGGCGGGAACGGGTAGAGCACTCTCC
>JAAUXY010034191.1_pt1 | contig 20664 bp, 19 predicted proteins | sample 7278121 | NCBI WGS metagenome assembly JAAUXY01 (sample SAMN14350117, study PRJNA611818) | marine sediment metagenome | isolation source: surface marine sediment (1.8m) | place: French Polynesia: Moorea | collected 2018-08 | reverse complement strand
GCGACCCAACTTCCGCGCCAAGGTGCTGGAACACAAGAAAACTCGCCAGGTGGCCCTGGGCGAGCACGCGCGACTCTATTTCGAGGACGCGCTGACCATCAAGTACCAGATCCAGGAGATGCTGCGGATTGAAAAGGTTTTTGAAGCCGAGGGCATCATGGAGGAACTCGAGGCCTACAACCCGCTGATCCCGGACGGCAGCAACTGGAAGGCGACCTTCATGCTCGAGTATGACGATCCCCAGGAACGCGCCCTGCGCCTGGCCGAGATGATCGGCATCGAAGACAAAGTGTGGATGCAGGTAGAAGGTTGTGAGCGAGTCTACCCGATCGCCGACGAAGACCTGGACCGCTCCACGGCAGACAAGACCTCCTCGGTGCATTTCATGCGCTACGAACTCGACAGCAGCATGGTCACCGCCGCCAGGAGCGGCGCCGCCATCAGCATCGGCATCGACCACCCTGGGCTGCCCATCGACGGCATCACCGTGGACGACGCCGTGCGGCAGTCACTCGCCAACGACCTGCAACAGGTCGCATTGAACTGACAGCGGCCGGTGGGCGGGTAATCTGCCCACCGCTTCACACTTTTTCGATCCCATTCCACTCAAACCGGGTTTCTTGCCCGTCAAATGTGACAGTGCGGTTACAAAATCCGCGAACTCCGCCCGGGCGAGAACGGTTTTAAAGAACTCTCTCTCATAAAGCAATTTTCCGGTGCAAATCCGCCATTTTTTCGGCTGAATACACCGAAAATTTCGGCGCGCCCTTTTTTACACTGTGCTCGTCATTATTTTCCTCACTTTTTCAACTCCATGTTTTTCTTAAAGAAAAGAGGGAAAGTTTTGACTTGGCACGGTAATCGCAATTCTACAGACAGGTAAAAGCGGAACCGTTTCACATAACCAGGCCAGCGAGGTGAGCCAGTATGAAAACGACGCAGATTTGGATGAACCTGTTGGCAATTGCGGCCTTTGGGGCCCTGCTGCTGGCAGCAGTACAAGTCGCGGCCTGAGCCGCGGACACTACAACACGACAACAACCCGGGAACACAGCCCGGTCTACGTGACTCGAACAAGGTAGCGGTATGAATACCTTAAAGCTCTGGATCAACCTGGTGGCAGTGTCGGCATTTGGCGCCCTGCTGCTATTTTCCGTGCAATACGTCGCCAGACAGGGCGACGAGTCCTCTCGCACCGCCTATATCGTCCAGGGCGAATCCCTGGAGGCAGTGCGCGCAGCGGTGCTGCATGTCGACGGCATCATCGATCGGGAGCTGGGGATCATCAATGCCGTGGCCGCGCTACTTTATGAGGACGGCGTAGATGCGCTGCGCAGCGACCCGCGGGTGACACGAGTGACCGCCGACAGCAGTGTCGAGGTGTCCGGCCCCATTCTCGATACTTTCTACCCCTCGCAGGTGCAGGCTCATGAGCTGCACGGCCAGGGCATCGACGGCAGCGGCGTCACCGTGGCAGTGCTGGACACCGGGCTATGGAGTCACAGCTGGCTGAAGGATGCGCCCTACACCGGTTACCGCGTATCGGCGCAATACGACGCAACCCGGCCCAATAACGATGACGAGTTCGAGCAAGAGGACTACGAAGACGACATCGGTGACGACAATGGCCATGGCAGCCATATCACCAGCATCATCGCCAGCAGCGCAATGACCGATACCGGCCGCTTCAACGGCGTCGCACCCGGGGTCGACCTTGTCGCCGTCAAGGCCTTCAACGCCGACGGCATCGGCACCTACAGCGACGTGATCGGCGCCCTGGACTGGATTGTCACCAATCGACATCATCTGGACATCAAGGTGCTGAACCTGTCCTTCAGCGCATCCGTGCGCTCCCACTACTGGGAAGACCCGCTCAACCAGGCCGTGATGGTGGCCTGGCAGAAAGGCATCGTGGTGGTCGCCTCAGCCGGTAATTTGGGCCCAGCACCGATGAGTGTTGGCGTACCTGGGAACAATCCCTACGTAATCACCGTCGGCGCCATGTCAGACAACTTCACCCCTGAGGATTCCAGCGACGACACCCTGGCCACTTTCTCCTCCACCGGTCCTACTCATGACGGCTTCCTGAAACCGGAACTCGTCGCACCGGGCGGCCACATGCTTGGCCTGATGCCGGCGGATTCACGTATCGCCATGGATCACCCCGACTTCCTGGAGCCGATGTACCAGGAATACTACGAGATGTCCGGCACCTCCCAGGCGACCGCGGTCGTCAGCGGCATTGTGGCGCTGATGCTGCAGAATGACGCTACCCTGAGCCCCGATGACGTCAAATGCCGCCTGCTGGCCACGGCTAGCGCCGCGCGCCGGGGCGATGGCAGCCTGGCCTTCTCGGTATTCCAGCAGGGCGCCGGCCTGGTGAATGCCGCCGCGGCCCTCGACAGCGATGACAAGAACTGCGCGAACAGCTACCTGGATATCAAGCAGGATGTAAGGGGCAGGAAACACTACGCCGGCCCTGCCCGCCAGGACCCGCTGACCGGTGAGTTTTTCCTGGTCAAACCCCACAACAAGCATAAAGCCAAGTCAGATGAGCGCTACGCCATCTGGGACGGCAGCTACACCAGCGGCGACCCGCTGTTCTGGAACGACAGCTTTGTCTGGAATGACAGCTTTGTCTGGAATGACGGATTCGTCTGGAACGATGGCTTTGTCTGGAACGACGGCTTCGTATGGAACGACAGCTTCGTATGGAATGACAGTTTCGTCTGGAACGACGGCTTTGTCTGGAATGACGGATTCTTCTGGGCTAGCGGCAAGTTCATCGAAGACGCTGACAGCGGCAGCGAAACCGCCGGCATCAACGTCTGGGTAGAACGCGAGTAGCGCGCTACTCGGACCCCCGCGGCCGGGCCGCCGGCCCGGCAATATGCCCATAACGCGCCCGGCGCTCAGCCTGGGCCCGTTGCGCTTCACTGACCGACTCGGCAGACGGCAGCGAACGCACCTCATTCACCTGCCACTCGTGCCGATCCACACTCTCACCGTAACGACTGCTACCGTGGCTGCCGTCACTCCAGTGATGCTGGGCATAGTTGCCGGTGCGGTAACTGGTACCGCTGCCGTCAGGCCCGGTGTGGTAGGTCACATTGCCGGACTGGTAGCTGGTAATACTGCCGCCGTCGGAGGTGGTGGTGTAGGTATTGGGACCGACGCTGCGACTCATCGACGAGCTGCCGTCGCTGCAGTTGGTATAGGTGTAGGTACTGGTACTGGTGCTGGTGCAGCTCGCCCAGGCCTGGCTGGCGAACAGCGCCGCGAAAACTATTGTGAACCTCAAACCGTGCATACTAAACACCCCACCAGCCTTCACTGACAGTATAGCGGGATGTGTAACAGGATTTATGGCCGGGCGGAGGTTATTCAGACTGCGCCGGGGTCGCGTCTTCCAGGCCGAGCTGCCCCAGGTTGACGGTGGCGGCATCATAGTTGGCCCGGGCTATCCTCGCCTCGCGGATGGCGGCGTAATAGCGAATCAGCGCATCCGCCGCCGCCTCCTCACGCAGGTTGACCAGGAAGAAATCACTGGCGCCCTGGGCGAAACGCTGCTGCTCTGCGTCGCGCATGATATCCGCCTGCTCCACCTCCTGGCCCGCCAGCCGTGACAGTTCCTGGGCCACATCGAGATCCAGCAGGATGTTCTGCAGCTCCAGTTCGATCTGGTCCTCGACCTGCTGGCGCTCAAACTCCAGGGCGCTGCGGCGGGCGCGCTCCTGGGCGATACGGCCCTTGGCGAAGCGCCGCTCCAGCGGCACCTCGACGGTGAAGCCGACGATGAAGTCTTCGGAATCCTTGGAGGGGCCGCCGTCGCCCTGGTCACCCAGGCCGTAGGCGTATTCGAAGTTGAGGTCGAGACGCGGCTTAAGTTCGTTTTCCGACAGGGCGATGCGCTGCTGGGCGCGCTGCAGGGCGGTATCGATAATCAACAGCTCCGGGCGTCGGGCAAGGCTCTGCTGGATGATGCCTCCACTGGTAACGGCCGGCATTTCGGAAATCTGCTCCGGTGCCGGCAGCCGCGCCGCCGGCGGCAGGCTGATCTCACCGGAGGGGTCACGCAGGTAGAAGGACAGTTCGAAAGCGGCGGCGCGGAAATTGCGCTGGGCGCTCACCACCAGGGTGCGGCGCCGGACCAGGTTCTGGGCGTTCTCGGTAAGGAAGATGCGGGCGCGGCTGCCGTCCTGTACCTGCCGCTCGAGCCCCGACTCCCGGTCGATGGCCAGTCGCAGCAGCTCGTCGTAAATCCTCAGCTTGCGGCCTGCGGCTACCCAGCGCCAGTAGGCGCTCAGGGCCCGCTGCTGTACACCTACCCGGGTCAGGGTCAGCTCAAGCTCCGCGGCCTGGATCTGTAGCCGTGCGTCGACCAGGCCGGCGCGGCGAGCATCGATGGCGCGGTCGCGCAGCAGTGAGAACAGTGCGCCGACCTTCACCGTGCCGTCAGTGCTGGTGAAGTACTGGTCTTCGTAGATGGGGAACTCGTCCCGGGAAATACTGTAGCCGCCGTAGAGCTCGCCGCCGAATTCACGGAAGGGTCGGGTCAGCTCGGCGCCTGCCACGCGGCCGTCAAAAAAGCCATTGAGCCGGTTGAAACCTTCGGAATTGAACACTGTATCGAAGGCGCCTTCCGCCTCCACCGCCTTGCCCAGCGCCACCCGCTGCTCAGCCAGGCTCTTGAGAATCCCCGGAAAGTGCTGCGCCGATGATGCCAGTACCTCGTCCGGCAGCAGTGGCTCGATTACTCTTTCAGGTACCTGCTCGGACACCTGGGTGACAGGCGGGGGGCCCTGCTCTGCGGCCAGCTCGCCCACGGCCTGCCCCAGCACAGTCAGCGGGGCGGCGCAAAGGAAAGCAAGCAGGCAGAGTGAACTCGCCCTAGCCTGCACTCTCTGTACCTGCTGTACCGTCCGTACCTTCAATGCCGACTTCAGCCGGGAAGTTCGGCGGGAAGTTGTTGAGCTGGCGCCAGATCTCAAAACCCACCGACACGGTGTCGAGCAGCACCCACCCGCGGGCGCCGGAACCAAAGCGCACGTAGCCTTTGCTGGGCCACACAACACCCTCGGAGGTGTCTTCTGCCACCAGCACGCGGAAGCGCCCATTGGCCTGGGCAGAGGGGTCAACCGCTACCACGGTACCGGCGAAGGTGCCCACGGCGACCGAGGGCCAGCCGCTGATCTGGATGACCGGCCAACCTTCAAACTGCAGGCGCACCGGGTCGCCTTCGCGCACCAGCGCCACATCACGGCCATCGATGTACAGCTCGACCGCGCGGTCCACATCGTCCGGCACAAAGCTGGCAATGGACTGGCCGGCGTTGACGTAGGTGGCAGCGTCACCAGCATAGACGCGCTGGATCATGCCGTTGCGAGGCGCCCTGACAATCTGTACCGACTGTCGGGAGATATTGACGTCCACCCGGCTCAGCTGGGCGGCGGTTTCGGCGATGCGGGCAGTCAGTTCCTCAACCCGGATCTTGGCCTGTTCGTATTCCCGCCGCGCTGCAAGGCCGTCCTCGAACAGCTTTTTCATGCGGTTCATATCGATGCGGGCAATGTCGCGCGCGGTGGTGTCGGCACTCATCTTGGCCAGCACCTGCTCGCGCTCTGCCTCGAGGCGCTCCAGCAGCATCGGGTCGTTGTCGATGATCTTGACGATGGCGTCGCCTACACTCACCCGGCTGCCGTCCTGCACGTACCACTCCTCGATACGGCCGGAGACCAGGGCATTGATATCCTGCAAACGGTCGTTGGCATTGCGCGCGGTCACCGAACCGTAGCCCGCCGCAGTCTGCACCCAGGGCACGTAGGCGAGAAAGGCAATGATGCCCAGCATACTCACGCCCAGGATCACGCCCACCACCCGCATAACGCGCGGCATCTGGACCCGGTTCAGGGTTTTAAAACAGTGTTGGTGCTGTTCGTAAGGCATGATCTACCTCAGGAGGCCTGCACAATTTTCGGCCGGCCGGCAACTGGCTCCAGCGCACGTCGCGGCAACCCGGCGGCATCACACAGCTGGTGGTAGCCGTCGTACAGCCGCTGCTGGTCCTCGCCCAGGTAGAGGAACTGGTCGAAATTCAGATCCGTGTGCTTGTTGGAGAAATAGATGATCGTGGTGCGATCCGATTGCTGCAGGCGCTCGAAGGAGGCCAACATATACTCGTCCGGCATCATGTCGTAAATCTGGGAGAGCACCAGCACACGGGGATGGGCCACCAGCGCGGAGGCCAATTTCAACTGCATGGTTTCCAGCGTCGACAGGGGCCAGCCGGTGGCTGCGAGCCGGGTATCCAGGCCGTCGCCCAGCTGTGCGACCACTGAATCCAGGCCCACGGTTTCCAGCACCGCCAGCAGATCGTCTTCCTGTTCAGCACCCATGCTGAACTCGAGGTACTCGCGGAGCGAGGATTCTACGATCCGCGGTCTGTCCAGGACGATAATATCCTGGCGCAGGTGGTGGGCCTGGAAGCTGTCGAAGTCCTGCCCGCCCAGGGCGATATAGCCGCTGTCCGGATGCTCATGGCGCTTCATGAAACTGGTGAATACCCGCTGTGCGGCGTGATTGTGGGACGCGGCAAACACTCGGCTTCCCGCCGGAATCGTGAAATCCAGCGTCAGGCGCGTACCGCGCGACTCGCCCACCGCGTTGGCAAACGCAATCGACGCGCCCTGACCGGTCGGGCGCGGCGTCAGCGTCGGCGGGTCTTGCTCGATATCGTGGAACAGCGACAGTTCCTCGACTGCTGCACACAGGTCGTAGAAATAGGTCAGGTAGGTGCCCAGCTGCGCTATACCGGCAAACACCACCGACAGCACCAGCTCTGCCGCTACCAGCTGGCCCAGCGACAGCTGCCCCTGGATCACCAGCCAGCCGCCCAGGCCGAGCAGTGAGGCGCTGGCTGCCGCCCAGATGAACAGGAACATCAGCGTCTGCGAAAAGTGATGGCGGAAGTGCCGCTCGTGCTCGCGGATATAGTTCTCGGTCGCCTTATCGGTCATGTACAAGGCGTCGGTGACGTGTTGCGCACTTTTGAAAAACCCATTGGAACTACCGAGGCTTTCGAGCCAGGCGGCGGTTGCGTGCTTCTTGTGGGAGACCTCCATGGAGCTCTTGATGGCGCGCTTGCCCCAGATGGCCCAGACAAGCCACACCATCGCCACTATCACCAGGTTAAACACCAGCAGGTAGGGGTGGTAGAAAGACGTCAGCACAAAACCGACAAAAGTCTGCAGCAGGATGGTAAAACCGCCGACAAACAGCACCGGCAGCCGCTTCTGAACGATGATGATGTCGAAATAGCGGTTGAACAGCGGCGCCCGGCTGTCATCGTCGAAGAACGGGTTGGTGGCATAAATAGCGCGCAGGGCAATCTCGGAGACCATGCGGGCATAAAAACGACGGCCGAACAGGTCCATAAGATGGATGCGCATGGCCTGCAGCAGGCCTGCCAGGGTCAGCAGGCCGAACAGCGTCAGGGATAGCACCACCAGCGGCGTGGTCAGCCCGGTGTTGGCAACGGTGTTGATCAGCATTTGCACCGAGATCGGCGTGGCGAGCGACAACAGGCTGATGCCGATGCCGTACACGACGGCAAGGATGTAGTAGCGGTTCTCGGGGCCCATTATTTCAATAAAGAAATGAAACAGCTCCGCGAGGGTACGCGTTTGGATCACTGGCTGATTGCTCATTTCACTCTCTATTCGAAACCTTTCGACCGTCTGTTATCGAAGCTGTCTGCGTTCGCGACTGGCTGAGACCCGCTTTCCTGTTCTGCGTTTCAAACGCCCATAAGAAAACGCCGCAGTCCGGCTGCGGCGACCACGGCCACTGGCCGCACTATTCTACAAAACCTATACGTTTTGCGGGGGTATGCCAGATTACCGAGGGTTTAAGTATACCTGACAAAAATACTCGGGTAATCCGAATTTTTCGAACCGCGATCCAGGCCTCAGAAGCGGTAGTCGACGCGCAGGTAGCCGTTGGCGCCCAGGCCCGGCAGCTGCTCACCCACCGCCAGGTCGGGATTACCACGCGCCCGGTTGCGGCCGGCGAGGTGATCCACGTAGTCCTCATCAAGCAGGTTGTCGACGCCGGCGGCCACCCGCAGGGTGGGACTGACATCCCACCACGCAGACAAATTGACCAGCTCGTAACCGTCAGTAGTCAGCTCGCCATTGGTGTCGCTGACCCGGTCCTGTTCGGCGTAGACAATGGCCTCGATGGAGGCACCCCAGCGCGAGGCGGTGTAGTCCAGCGCCAGGCTGGTGTTGAAGGGCGCTAGACGGTAGAGGTCGTCATTGATGTCATCGCGCTCACCGCGCACGTAGTTGACGAGGCCGCGCAGCTGGTAGTGCTCGTTGAGTCGCAGGCGCCAGTCCATATCCAGCCCCCAGAACACCGCGTCGACATTGGCAAACTGCAGTGGTGCAAGGTTTCCCATCATGCTGGTGAACATCTGCGCCGCGGGCAGCTCACTGGGCACGCCCTGGATAAAATCATCCACCTCCCGGTAGAACAGGCGCGGTGACATCGTCAGGCGTGCGCCGTTCAGATCGAGGCCCAGCTCGACCTCGTGGGCTTCCTCGGGGTCGAGATTGATATCGCCAGTGTAGCTGAAGCCATCCGCCAGGCCGCCGGTCGCCTGCAGCGGCAGCCACAGGTAGCGCTCCTGGTAAGAGGGCGAGCGTGTCTTGCGGCCGACACCCGCGTACAGGGCCAGCTCATCGCTGACGTCCAGCCACAGCTTGGCCACAGCATCGATATTGTGATCGACCTGGGAGCGGTCAGCGCTGTTGAAGGCATCCCGCAGCGCCGCCGCCGGCGGCATCATCATCGCCGGGGTAGCATCCACCTGGTCGGCGTCCATGTCCACGCGGTTGTAGCGCAGGCCCAGTTCGCTCCGCAGCCCTGGCGCCAGGCGCCGCCGGCTTTCCGCGAACAGGCCCAGCACCCGGCGCTGCACATCGTTGTAGTTCTCGACGAAGAAGGCCGGGTTGTTGGGATTGTCGATGTCGGAATTGTGGGTTGAATCGAGACCGTCTGCCCCAAACACCCACTCGGTGTCGTGGTGAGTATGGGTAACCGCCAGCTTGAAACCGCGGTTACGGGAATCGGTGGTATTGCGGCGCCAGGCGGAACCGGCAGCCGGGGCCTGCCGCAGGTGGTAGTTGGTCATCTCGTGGTCGAGATCGCTGGCGAATGCGCGCGCCTCGACCAGCCAGCTACCCGCTTCATAGCGGTAGGCCAGTGAGCCCAGGTCGCCCTCAATAAAGTCGATATCCATTGGCAGTGCAGCGGTTCCGGTATCACCGGTATCGCTGTGCACGTAGCCCAGCTCGATGCTGTGACTGCCGAAACGGTAGCCATAGGCGACATCGAAGCGATCACGCTGGTACTCGCTGGGCAGGATTTCGCCTTCTGGAAACTCCGCGTCATTGCCGCTCTCGGTGAGGGCCGCCAGCCGCAGGCGGTGGCTGTCATTCGCGGCCAGCCAGCTGCCGCCCAGTTGCAGGCCCTCGTTGACGGTCTGGCCGGTGGCATAGAGGTGCCCGGTACTCTCGAGTTCACCGCTGCCGGCAAATCCCTGCTGGGCGGTGACCGCCCGCACTGCGCCACCGATGGACTCCTGCACCACGCTGACCGGGGCAATACCGCGATACAGCTGCAGGGATTCGAGTTGCCCGGCGGCGGCGTAGGAGAGCGGCGGGTCCATCCAGTTGGGGCCGGCCGGTGCCAGTTCCACGCCGTCCAGCAACACCCCCACGCGGGGCCCGAACATGCCCCGGTACTGGGGAATGCCACTGAGCGGGCCGTTGCTGTTGACGTTGGCGCCCGGCGCCTTCTTCAAAAGCTGCGCCGTGTCGGGAGAAACCACCAGGGCTTCAGAAACCTCAATCGTGCGGGTGTCGTGCACGCCGCGAACTATCACCTCTTCGATGTGATCGGCGTACAGGGGCGTGGACAGGCAGACAGCAAAAAGCGTAGGCAACCGGGGGATGGCGTATTTCATGGGGATACCGCTGGGAGTTGAGGCGCAGGATTCTAATGTCTGCAACGTCGCTCATCAATACCCATGAATTGCACATGGTTATTATTCTCATTTGGGAAATTCCAGACATTACCCGGGAGGCCCCTGCGAGGTGGATGCGTTAGACTAGGCGCTTCATTGACGAGGTATTACCGATGTACAAGCCGCTTCATTCCCTGTTGCTCCTGCCCTGCCTGTTGCTGGCAGCTGCACTGGCCCAGGGCGACGAACGACCGCGCTGGATGTCGCCGGAGGCAGGCTGGGTCGACGAGGAAACCGATACCCGAGTAGAAAAGGTCACCCGCGACGAGGAGAGCGGCGGCTACCGGGTCGAGATTTCCGTGCCGCAGATCGAGAAGCCCATCGAAGAGGTGGTGGTCGTCGGCGTGCGGGAAGAGGAGCCGGACGTCGGGCTGCCGATTCGCTACGAAGTCATCGATGATTTCGAAAGCGGGCGCCGCGGCATCATTCTCTACATGGGCACTGACGATCCCTTTGCGCTGCGCATCAACTACGATGAAGGCTCACCGCAAAAGGCCAAGCCCAAAGATCCCGGCCTCATCAAACGCTAGCTGATCTGGCGCCAGCCGCCAAGGGTCAACACTCCACGAAGTTGACCGGTACTTCCACCACGTTTACGGCCAGTCCCCCGCGGGCGGTCTCCTTGTACTTGTCCTGCATGTCGCGGCCGGTATCGCGCATGGTCTTGATCACCTGGTCCAGCGACACATAGTGCTGGCCGTCGCCGCGCAGGGCCATGCGCGCCGCGCTGATCGCCTTCACCGCGGCCATCGCATTGCGCTCGATACAGGGCACCTGCACCAGGCCGCCAATCGGGTCGCAGGTGAGCCCCAGGTTGTGCTCCATGGCAATTTCAGCGGCGTTCTCCACCTGCGCCGGCGTACCCCCCAGGGCATCGGCGAGGGCGCCGGCCGCCATTGAACAGGCTGAACCCACCTCGCCCTGGCAACCGACCTCGGCGCCGCTGATGGAGGCGTTGATCTTGTAGAGAATCCCGATGGCGCCGGCAGTGAGCAGGAAACGGCTGACGTCGCCCTCGTCGGCACCGGCGCAGAACTCCATGTAGTAGCGCAGCACCGCCGGTATGATGCCTGCCGCGCCGTTGGTGGGCGCCGTAACGATGCGACCCCCGGCGGCGTTTTCCTCATTCACCGCCAGCGCAAACAGGGTCGCCCAATCCAGGGTATTCAGGGAGGGATCGCCGAGGCGGTCGGATTCGCTTTTGAGCTGGCGACGCAGCTGGGCGGCGCGGCGCTTGACCTTGAGGCCGCCGGGCATGATGCCCTCCTGGTGGCAGCCCTTCTCGATGCTGGCATTCATGACCTGCCACAGCTCCAGCAGTTTTTCCCGCACCTCTGTCTGGGGCCGCCAGGCGGTTTCGTTTTCCAGCATCAGCGCACTGATCGACAAACCGGATTTGTCACACTGCTCCAGCAGTTCCGCCGCGGTGCTAAACGGCCAGGGCAGCTCGGTCGGGTCTTCCACCAGCGGGCTGTCTCCGGTGGCGGACTCATCCACCACGAAGCCGCCGCCGATCGAGTAAAAGACCTTCTGCAACAACTCCGCACCATCGGCATCGAGCGCGGTAAAGCGCATACCGTTGGCGTGGTAAGGCAAGGACTCGTCCCGGTGCATGACCAGGTCATCGCGGTGGTCGAAGTCGATTTCGTGCCGGCCCAGCAATGCCAGGCGTCCGCCTTCGCGCACGGCTTCCACGCGCGCGGGGATACCGTCCACGTCGACCCCTTCCGGTGTTTCACCCGCGAGCCCGAGCATGACCGCCTTGGGCGAACCGTGGCCGCGACCGGTGGCGCCGAGCGAACCGTACAGGTCGGCCCGCACGGTGGCGACCCGCGCCAGCACACCGGCTGCCTCCAGCGCCAGGGCGAACTCCCGCGCGGCCTTCATGGGGCCCACGGTATGGGAGCTGGAGGGGCCGATGCCCACCTTGAAGAGGTCAAAAACGCTGATCGACACTGCCGGGTTTTCCTGTCGCCTTGGCTGGCGATAGTCTAGCCTAGAAAGTGATGAACACGGTGAAGGAAGCGCATTTCTAGATGTCTATCCGCATCAAACAGATGCTGATCATGCTGGCAATCTCGCTGCTGCCGGTAGTGGTGTCCGGGGCCCTCTCACAGCGCAAAATTGACGCCATGGCCATGGACATCGAGGCCACCACCCGCCACCAGGAACTGGAGCGGGAACGCCACTACCTGCTTGAAAAAGTCGCCGACCTGGGGACCGGAGTACGCTTGCTGGCGCGCCTGACCGAACAGCAGCTGGCGCAACAGCAAACCTTGCTGGAAGCGGCGCTGGCACTGCCATCTGCCGCCCCTCTACCTGAGCTGCAGCGCGTCGCTGCAGGTGAAGCCGCCTTCAGGGTGACGGAGGCCGAATGCGATGAGGCGTGCCGCGAGACCCTGCGCCAGCTGGCGAGCGCGGCGCCGGCGCTGGGGGAGATGCACAATAATGCCAATGGCTTCAGCCTCTGGCGCTACGCGGGGCTGGAAAACGGCGTGCACATGGTTTTTCCGGGTCATGGCAATTACCCGGCGGACTACGACCCTCGAGAACGCCCGTGGTACCAGGCGGCGAAGTTGGCAGGCAGCGGCTGGCTACCACTTACCATCGACGCCTCGACGAGCCAACCGGTCATCACTGCAGCCGCACCGCTCATTGCCAGCGACGGAGGCATGCTGGGTGCCACTGCCATCGATCTGCCGCTCAACCGGCTGATGTCGCTGCGCAGCGACTCCGCACCCTGGCTCAATGCTGCACACCTGGCATTACTACGTCTGGGCCAGGGCGGAAATCTGGAATTCCTTGCCCGCAAGCAGGCGCCTGATATAGAGCAGGACTGGCGCAGCCCCGGCCGTACCGAAGCCTTTGACGCGCTGCCGGCAAAAGCTCTTGCCGAGATACTGGCGCTGGAGAGAGGCGACAGCCTGCTGTTGGAGAATCTGGACATGGCCGGCGAGCGCTGGAACATGGCGATCACTTCGGTGACCGAGAGGATCGACAACGGTTCGAGCGGTAGCTGGCTTGCTCTGTTTTCTCCGCACAGCGCTACGGAAGCAGCCGTGCAGCAGGCAGTCAGCGTTATCGAGGAAGCGCGCATCGCATCGCTACAGGAACATTTCTACGTGGCACTGGCACTGGCCGCGGTGGCAGCGCTGGTGGCACTGTACGCCGCCGACCGGGTAACCAGGCCGCTGGTGCAGATGAGCACCACTGCCCGTGACCTGGCCCGCGGCAAGCTGCACAGTCGCACCGGGCTGCGCCGGCGGGACGAGATCGGCAGCCTGTCGAGGAGCATCGACAGCATGGCCGACAGCATCGAGCAACTGCAGCTCGAACAGGAGCAGGCCTACCGAGACATGATCATGACCCTGCATCGGGCGCTGGAGAAAAAGGACGCCTACACCGCCGGCCACTCCGGCCGGGTCGCGCGCACCTCGCTGAAGCTTGGCCAGCATATCGGCCTCGATGCCGACACCATGGAGATCCTGCGCTTCGGCGCTCTGACCCACGACCTCGGCAAGATCGGTATCGCCGACGCTATCCTCAACAAGCCGGCGCCGCTGGTAGGAGAGGAAATCAAGATCATGCGCCAGCACCCGACCTTCTCCAAGACGATCATGAAGCCGCTGGTACGCTTCAAGGAATATGCGGAAATCGCCGGCAGTCACCACGAGCACTGGAACGGCAGCGGCTATCCCGAGGGCCTTGTGGGTGAGGAAATTCACCTGCTGGCGCGCATCGTCGCCATCGCCGATGCCTGGGACTCCATGATTGGCGACCGCGTGTATCGCAAGGGAATGCCCGTAGAAGATGCGCTGGCCATACTCGAGCGGGAACTGGATGACGGCCAGTTCGACCCGGAACTGCTGGCCGCGTTTATCGGCATGATGCGCGAGGAATACCCCGCCGACGCAGCCGCCAGAACCGGTACGATACAGTCATGATTCACTACCAGGGAGCGAACGCCATGACCCTACACAAATGGAGCTTCGCGGCCGTCGCACTGCTGCTGGGCGCCTGCGCCGGCAACCCGGAATCCGCGCAGGAGGAAGAGCCCAACCCGCTGTTGGATATTACCCAGTACGATCCGGAGGCCGGCGAGCGCTGCATCCAGATCGCGCAGATTCGCTCAAGCAGGGTAATCGACAGCCAGAGCATCGAGTTCAAGATGACGGGCAGACGCACCTATCTCAACGTGCTACCCAACAAGTGCCCCGGGCTGCGCAAGAACCAGCCCTTTGGCTACAGTACCCGCCAGAGCACCCTGTGCAATGTCGACCTGATTACCGTGCTCGATACCGGTCTCAGGCAACCCATGGGCCGCTGCGGTCTGGGGCTGTTCTACCTGGTGCCGGAGACCGGCCCCGGTCCGGTGCTGGAAGACGACGGTGAGAGCGACGAATAGCTCAGGCCGCGGTCGCGGCGTTGTCCACCACCATCTCTGCGCCGTTTACGTGCTTCGATTCGTCCGAGGCGAGATAGACCACCATCCAGCCGATATCTTCGGGTTCACCCATGGTAGTGGCGGCATCGGTCATCAGCGTCAGGTCTTCGGCGTCGGCGTCGTCCAGGGCCTTGGCGCCCATCGGGGTGTTGATGCCGCCAGGGTGAATCGAGTTACAGCGAATCCCGTAGCCCTTCTGCTGGCAATACAGCGCCACGGTTTTGGTCAGCGAGCGCACCGCGCCCTTGGACGCGGTGTAGGCGGCGAACAGCGGCACACCGACGAGCGCGGCCAGCGACGACATATTGATGATGCAGCCGCCGCGCTCTTTCATGGCCTGTACCCCGTACTTGCAGCCCAGGAACACGCTGGTGCTGTTGATGCGCTGCACTCGCTCCCACTGCTCGAGGGTAGTGGATTCGATGGTAGCCATGACCGCGATGCCGGCATTATTGACCAGCACATCCGGTCCGCCCAGTTCCTCGGCCTTCGCCATCAACGCCTGCCAGTCCGCCTCGCTGCCGACATCGCAGTGCTGGTAGCTGGCATCGGGGAGCGAGGCGGCCAGCGCCTCGCCGGCGGCGTCATCGATATCCGCCAGCAGCAGCCTCGCGCCCTCAGCGGCGAGCAGCTCGGCGCTGCATTTGCCAAGCCCGCTGGCGGCTCCAGTAACGATACACAGCTTGTCTTTGACTCGGTCCATGGGCGCTCCTTGTTTGCATTTACCGCCGGCTGGTGGATCATACGCTTCCGACTTTGATCGCCGACGCTAGCAGATGCACCGGGACAAAACAATCAGAGCTGACGGTTATTGGTTTTACCCGGCATTGCTGGTCGTATCCCTTGCCGGATGTGCGGTGGAGTCAGCGCCGCCCTGCCCGCTGCCCCCCTCCCAGGTACAGGCGCCCAGCGCCGGCTGCCTGGCCATCCTTGATGGCGGCGTGCTGCTGGTGGAGAGTATCCAGGGTCAGCTGAGCCCGCCCGGTGGCAGCGCCACCGACGGCGAAAGCGCACAGTGCACGGCGTTTCGGGAAACCTGGGAGGAAACCGGACTGCTGCTGGAGCCCGACCAGCTGCTGGATGTGTTTGAGACCGGCTTCCATCTTTACAGCTGCAATCATCACGCCACCTCCGGCGACATCGACCCGCCCAACCGCCTGGAAGTGCGCGATGCCTTCTACCTGGCGCCGACGGATTTCGATCGCTGGGAGTGGCGCTTTCCCGGCCAGCAAGAGGACATACGCCGGCTGGTGGACAGGCTGCTGGCGGGCGAATTCGAGCCTACAGCGCCAGCCCCCGCAGACCTCGCACCACCAGGATGACACCCAGCAGAACCAGGAACACGCTGATCACCCGGTAGTAGAAGCCCGCCTCGGAGCGCTTCACGAGACGGTGGCCGATCGCCACACCCACCGGCGCCAACGGCATCAATACCAGCGATAGCACCAGGTTCTCCAGCACCAGCTGGTCCAGGTAGTAGTAGGGCACCAGCTTCACCACGTTGACCACGGCGAAAAAGATACCCGCGGTACCCGCGTATAGCAGGGGCGTCAGGCCCTTGGGCATCAGGTACATGCTGAAGGGCGGGCCGCCGGCGTGAATACTGAAACTGGTAAAGCCGGCCACCGCGCCGAACAGCCCGCCGGTCACAGGCTTGTGGGAGGCCGCGGCACCGGCCCGCAGGGTGAACAGTGACTGCAGGCCAAACAGCAGGGAGATGGCCCCCACCATCAGTCGCATCAGGTCATCATTGAGCAGGTCGGCGGACAGGTAGCCGAGACCGATGCCGACAATGGCGCCGGGCAGCAGGATCTCGAGTGCCCGGCGGTCGAAAATACCCCAGTAGGTCTTCACCACCAGCGCATCCATCACCACCAGGATCGGCAGCAGGATCGCCGCCGCCAGGGTCGGCGACATGACCAGCGCCATTAGCGGCACCGCCAGCACCGCCATCGGGCCGCCAAAGCCGCCCTTGGCGATGCCGTAGAGCATGACCGCCGGTACGGAGCACAGATAGAACAGGGGATCGGTGAGCATGGGCGGGCATTCTCGACTACGGCGATGGCAGTGTCGAGTTTTGCTGGCGATTCCGCGACAATGGCACGCCCGCCAGGAACAACAACAGGAACAAACCAATGCCGAAGATCGCCGGGGTGCTGGGCGGCCTGGGCCCCGAAGCCACCGTAGACTTCCTCGCCAAGCTCGTCGCCGGCACTGACGCGGACAGCGACCAGGACCACGTCCGTCTGCTGATCGATCACAACCCGACCGTGCCGAATCGCCACGACGCCATTGCCGGGCGCAGCCCCAGTGTGGCCCCGCAGCTGGTGGAGATGGCCACCGGCCTGGAACGCGGCGGCGCCGACTTCCTGGTCATGGTGTGCAATACCGCACACGCGTATACAGAAGACATTCGCGCCGCCGTCAGCATCCCGTTCGTCAGCATCGTCGACGTCACCGTGGAGGCGGTGACCGCGGCCGGCCATCGTACGGTAGGCGTGATGGCCGCCGAGGGCTGCCTGCAGGCGGGCCTGTACCAACAGGCGCTGGAGGCCGCCGGCTGCGAGCCGGTGCTGTGGAGCGAGGATGAACTCGCGACCTTCATGGAGCTGGTGTACCGCATCAAGGCCGGCGAGCGCGACGACGATATCGCCAGCGGAATATCACGACTGGCCACCTCGCTGGTGTTCAGCGGCGCCGAAGCACTGATCGCCGGCTGCACAGAAATTCCCCTGATGCTGGCGCCCGAAAATGCGCCGGCACCCCTGTATTCATCCACCGACCTGTTGGTGCAGCGCACCATCGAACTAGCAAGAGAAGGAACACCCTGAATGCACCTCGCAAGATTCCCCCGCACCCGCCTTGCCCACCTGCCGACGCCGCTGGAGCCGATGCCGCGGCTTTCCGAGGCACTGGGTGGGCCAAACCTTTACGTCAAGCGTGATGACTGCACCGGCCTGGCCAGCGGCGGCAACAAGACCCGCAAACTCGAGTTCCTGATCGCCGACGCCCTGCAGCAGGGTGCCGACACGGTGATCACCCAGGGGGCGGTGCAATCCAACCACGCCCGCCAGACTGCGGCCGCGGCGGCCCGGGTCGGCCTGGCCTGCGAGCTGCATTTCGAGAACCGCATCATCGACCCGGATGAGGATTACCTGAACTCCGGCAATGTGTTCCTGGATCGCATGTTCGACGCCAACATCCAGCACCATCCGAGGGGCGCCGACATGAACGCCATCATGGAGGCCCAGGCCGAGGAACTGAGGAGCGCCGGCCGCAAGCCCTACGTGATTCCCGGCGGCGGCTCCAACCCGGTGGGCGCGCTGGGCTACGTGAACTGCGCCATCGAACTGCTGACCCAGGCCAACGACATGGGGCTGAAAATCGACCGGGTAGTTCACGCCACCGGCAGCGCCGGCACCCAGGCGGGCCTGGTGGCAGGACTGTGCGCCACCAACGCCAACATCCCGGTACTGGGTATCGGCGTGAACGCCCCCGAAGACGTGCAGGTACCGCGGGTCTACGACCTGGCCTGCGCCACCGCCGAGCTGATCGGCGCGCCCGGCTGCGTGCGCGAGCAGGACGTGGCCGCCAACTGCAACTACATTGGGGACGGATACGGCATTCCCACCGAGGGCATGAAAGAAGCACTGCTGATGCTGGCGCGACTGGAGGGCCTGCTGTTTGACCCGGTATACAGCGGCAAGGGCCTGGCCGGCATGATCGACATGATTCGCCAGGGGGAATTCCAGGGCGAGAACGTGGTATTCCTGCATACCGGTGGCAGTGCCGCCCTGTTCGGCTACCTGGACGAACTGCTGTAGAGCTGTACGCAAACAAGGAGACGCCACACGATGAGCGACTGGGATTTCCTGAAATTGGAGCGCGACGGCCGCGTGCTCACCGTGCACTTCGACTCGGGCTCCAAGGTCAACAGCCTCAGCAATGCGCTGATGCGAGAGCTCACTGCCCTCGCCCGGGAGATACAGGACGACAGCGAGCTGAGCTGCGTGATCCTCACCGGCCGTGCCGACACCTTTACTGCCGGTATGGACCTGCGCGACCCGGAGCTGGCCGCCCTTGGTGAGATGACGGTCGCCGAGAAGCGCACCCTGCTGAAAGTGGGACCCAACATGTGCGCCGCCTGGGAGGCTATCGAGGCGGTCACCGTGGTGGCCATAGAGGGCATGTGCATTGGTGGCGGCATGGCGCTGGCGGTGTCATGCGACTGGCGGGTGGCCTCCCGGGAAGCCACGCTCTATGTGCCGGAACTCAAGCTTGGCATGAACATGAGCTGGCAGAGCGTGCCGCGTTTCGTGAACCTGGTCGGACCGGCGAAGACCAAGCAGCTACTGCTGCTGGCCGAGCGCATGCCGGCGGACACCAGTTACGACTGGGGCCTGGTGGATTACCTGGCAGAGCCGGGGGAAGCACTGGCGCGCGCCAGACTGCTGGGCAAGCAACTGGCGGCGATGCCGCCGGTGCCCCTGCGCATGGCCAAGCGGGCTATCAATGCCAGCGCCAACGCCCTCAACGAGGCCACCAGTTTCATGGACGCGGACCAGTTCCTGCTGGCCCAGGGCATGGCGGATGCCACAGAAGGCGCGCGTGCCTTCTTCGAACAGCGGGAGCCCGAGTTTAAAGGGGATTAATAAAGGGGGACCAGGCGTCAGGCAGTAGCGCGCACAAACCAGGTCGCCCCCTCCAGCACCAATACTTCACCGTTGTAGTAGGGTGCCAGCACCTCGGCGATAGATTCGCGCACCTTCTGCCGCACATCGCCGGGTTGATCCGCCAGCAGCCGGCCCACCGGACCGATCTGCACCAGCTCCCTCACCTTGTCGGCCAGGGTGTCCCCCTCGCCCCAGTGCAGGGTGACTTGCTGGGCGTGGATATCGACGTCACTGAATCCCGCGCTGCCGAGAACGGACTGCACCCGCGCCGGGTCGGCGAAGGAGAACGGCCCCGGTTCGCCCGGCTGCGGGGGCGGCGGCGCGGGCACATGCTCGAGCGCCGCCTGTACCGCCAGCCAGGTCCAGGGGTTGTCCTTGAGGGACTGCCAGCAGGCGAATAGCAGGGGTGCCCCCGGCAGCAGCGCGCGACGCAGGTTTGTGAACGCCGCCTCAGGGTCATCGAAGAACATCACCCCGAAACGCGAGAACAGCAGGTCGTAACTGTCCGCCTCAAACGGATGCACAGCAGCGTCCGCCTCCAGAAACTCAAGGTCTTCCGCTACCTCCGCCGCGCGGCGCCGGGCCACCTCCAGCAGCGGGCCGGAGATATCGACACCCGTCACCTTCGCACCCTCACCCAGGCGCTGCGCCAGCATCAGGCTCTGGCTGCCGCCGCCGCAGCCGACGTCGAGGGCCGAGCGGGCGCCCTCGGGTGGAGCGTGATCCAGCAGCAGTTCGGCGATCGGCGCCAGCAGCCGCGACATCATGTCGTCGTAGCTGGCCCAGCGTTCGCCGGCCTCACCGTTCCAGTATTCGATCTGCTCGCTGTTTGCTGTCATTACAACTCCGTCAGGCTGTTGTCGGGGTCATCGACTTCCCAGTAGCCGCGCAGGGCCATCAGCTCACCTGCTTCATTGACCTCATAGGTGAAAATCCCCTGCACTTTCTGCAGAAAGCGCTTGCCCTGGCCATCGTCGATGGTAGTGCTAATGATGATGTGGTTGGCACACTCCAGCCCGGCGGCGTAGCTGTGGAGGATCTCGATACTGATATCCACCGGGGCGATGAAGGTATCCCAGAACGCTTCCCGCGCCGCCCGGCCACGGTGGCCCTTGCCCTCCGGGTCCAGCGGTGAAATACCGATCGGGTCCTCGATACTGGCGTCTTCTGAGTACAGGCCCAGCCAGCCCTCCCGATTGTGGGTCTGCACGTATTCGCGGGACAGCAGCGCTGCCCGACGTGCGGGATGCTCATTCTCGAACACGGTGCTTTCCTCAGGTCATCAGCCTGACTGCAGTGTAGCGTCCAGGGAGCGTGCCACCAGTTCGATCCAGTGAACCACCGGGGTCTCGGTGCCGGCGGACAGGTGTACCTGGCAGCCGATGTTGGCGGTGACGATCTGAGCTGGGTCACTCGCCTGCAGGGCCTCCAGCTTGCGGGTCCGCAGCGCCCGGGCCATG
>JAAUXY010148421.1_pt1 | contig 20669 bp, 14 predicted proteins | sample 7278121 | NCBI WGS metagenome assembly JAAUXY01 (sample SAMN14350117, study PRJNA611818) | marine sediment metagenome | isolation source: surface marine sediment (1.8m) | place: French Polynesia: Moorea | collected 2018-08 | reverse complement strand
CACATAGATTGCTCAATGCCGCGGCTTTCTGGCGGCGACTGGTGGTGTGCTCAATGCCATCGAGCGTTAACCGCACCCCGGATTCGTAGTCCTTGAAGTGCAGCGCCTGAACACCGGCCGTCAGGGACGGATGCGGCCCGAAGAACGTGCTGCTGCTGTTGTCCGCCGCGATTGCAGCGGGGCCTGCCGTCAGACCGGCGAAGAACCACACTAGTGCGATGCAGCGAAAAACTGTGACACGACCCATGGTCGGAGTATACGCCAGTCCGACGCTCCCCGGCGCCCCGGCCAGCCGGACTGAGACCACAGTCACACCGTTGGCAGCGCCGGCTTGGGAACATAATCGGTGGGCTGCGCGTCGCACTATGGACAAGGATAAGGACACTCTGAGCCTGCCGCAGCGGGACATCGGGGAGAATCCAGCTTGGATTCGCCGCGAACAGCTGCGCCTGCTCTTCAGCAATTCGACCATTGCGCTGGTCGGCACCATGCTGTGCGCAGTCGCAATGGTCATCCTGTTGTGGCCGGTGACGCCGCTCACGAACCTGCTGGTCTGGCTGGGAGCGCTTGGCCTTCTGACCCTGGCAAGACTGGTCTTGCAGCAACGCTATGGCGCCGTTGCCGGCAACCTGGAGGATCCGACCATCTGGGAGCAGGCTGCCCTGGGCGGCATTCTTGCGTCCGGCTTCTTGTGGGGCGCTGTGTCGATCTGGCTATATCCGCTCGACAGCCCGGATCACCAGACTTACATTGCTTTCGTACTGGCCGGGATTTCCGCCGGCGCCGTGACGGTCTATTCGCCATTGCAGGCCGGTTTTCTGCTGTTCGCTGCGCCGGCACTGTCACCCTATTTGATGCGCCTGCTGACCGGCGGCACCACCCAGGATCAGGTGCTCGCGGGTATGGGCGCCCTGTTCCTGCTGATGCTTCACCGCATCGCCAGCGAGACCGGTCGCAATCTGCGCAGCCTGTTGGAGCTGCAAACGCAGAATGCCCGCCTGACGCATGCGCTGCATCACCAGGCTACACATGACAGTCTCGTCAACCTGGTCAACCATGGTGAATTTCAGCGGCGCCTGGAGCGACTCGTCAACAAGAGCTCTGCACCGCACGTGGATTTTTCGGTGATATTCATCGACCTCGACCTGTTCAAGGACGTCAATGACACCGGGGGCCACGGCGCAGGCGACGCCATGCTGAAAGAAGTGGCCGAAGTGCTTTGCATGCACACGCGCTCACGCGATACCGCCGCCCGGGTCGGCGGCGACGAGTTCGCGCTGCTGCTGGAAAACTGCGCTGGTGAGAAAGCCCTGCAGATTGCGGAGCACGTGCGGCGCGACATCGCGTCGGTGCGGCTCGACTATGAGGGCAAGATCTATACGCTCGGCGCCAGTATCGGCGTGACCTACGGGCAGACCGGCCTGCAATCGGCCAATGGCGTGCTGAAAGCCGCCGATGCCGCCTGCTACGCGGCCAAGGAAAGCGGTCGCAACCGGGTCCGAATGCTCCCGGCGGACGAGATGTTCAAGACCACCGGGCGTTTTAATATTGCGCAGCTCGCAACCGGCTGAATAGGCCTGCCTCTCCCGCAAACGGTTCCGTTTCCGCGGCCAATGCGCAACTTCCCGGGGAAAATCGGGTTCCGGCCGGGCAGTTACAAAATGTTACACCGCAAAAGCGCCCGGTTGACGCCGCGCGGCATCCAATAACATTTTGATTTAAATAATTTTTCTATTCAATTCCGCGAATTCTCCGCAGGTCGCGGGCGCAGACCGTGACGTACATGGTGGTATTGGTCACGGAGCGCCCACTAGAGTATCAACCCGATACAAACCATCGGCCCGATATATCGGCCGAATCCGAAACCCTGACCCGCGCGGACGTAACAACATGGATGTCAAAACACTTTGCCTTGGCCTGCTGAGCGCCAGACCGGCCAGCGGCTACGACCTCAAGAAGGAGTTCGAGTCGCTGTTCAAGCATTTCTTCCCGGCGGGTTATGGCTCGATCTATCCTGCGCTTGCTGATCTGGCCGCCGCCGGCCTCGTGAGCTGCGAAGAGATTCCGCAAACCGGCAAGCCCGACCGTAAGGTCTACCAGGTAACGCCGGCGGGACGCGAGGCATTCGCGCGTGCCCTGGAGGAATGCCAGCCCCAGCACAAGATGCGGTCCGAATTCCTGGCCGCGCTCTACTTCGCCGACCGGATGGAAGCGGATCGGGTGCGCGAATTACTGGAACAACGTGTCGCCGAGCTGCGCGGCGCCGTGCAGCACATCGAGAACATCCAGGGCAACTGGTCCGGCGATGCGCCCAAGGGCGCCCGGTTCGTGGCCGGCTTTGGCGCCGCTGTTGCCAAAGCCGCGGCAGCATATATCGAGCAACATAAGGGACTGCTGCTGGAGGATTCTGCCACCGCCCGTAAACAGCGGCACGGCGCGCCGCGGCCGTCGCTCGAGAATCGCGCATGAGAATTCGCCAGACAGTATCGGATCGCCCGTGGATACTCGCCGTTGTCGTCACTGCACTGGTCGCTGCCTGGCTGCTGTCCGGCATGATCGGCCGGGAAGGCCCCGGCTCGCCGCTGCAATTCGCCGACGACGTGGGCGTTGCCGCAGATCGCTCGAGCGCTCCGCGGGTACAGGTGAGCAATCTTTCCGCGGAACAGATCGATCGCCTGATCAGCGTGAAGGGGCGTTCGGCGCCGGCGCGCGAGATCGAGATCAAGGCGGAAACAGACGGCCGCGTCGAACGCATCGCGGCCGAACGAGGCCAACAGCTCAAAGCCGGCGCTCTTGTTATGCGCCTGGATCTCCGGGATCGGCGGGCGCGCCTCGAGCAGTCGCGGGCCAGTCTGCTGGAGCATCAGACGCGTTACGACGCGCAGCTGAAACTGCAGACCGAGGGGTACGTGTCCGAAACCCAGATGGCTGAGACGGTCGCGAAACTCGAGGCGGCTCGCGCGGAAGTCACGCGCGCGGAACTCGATTTACAGTACATGGAACTGCGCGCACCGTTCGACGGCGTCATCCAGGAACGCGAGGTAGAACTCGGTGACTTCGTCAAACGGGGCGACGCCGTAGCGAGTTTTGTCGACAACACGGCCTTGATCGTCACCGGCAGTATTGCCGAGCAGGAGGCGCGGTTCGTGAAACCGGGCACGGCCGCCGCCGCGCGGTTGGTCACTGGCCAGACGGTCAGCGGGATCATCCGCTATGTCGCGCCGGTTGCGGACCAGGCCACGCGCACATTTACCGTGGAACTCGAGGTGGCCAATCCGGACGGGTCCCTGCCGGTCGGCGTTACGGCCGAAATGCAGATTCCCGGCGGCGAACTGCAGGCCCAGAAGATCTCGCCCGCGCTGCTGACCCTGGATACGGATGGCGAAATCGGCGTGAAAACCATCGACTCCTTCAACCGCGTGCAGTTTCATCGCGTGGACATCGTGCGGTCGGATCCGGACGGCATCTGGATCGCCGGTTTACCGGCCAACGCCAACGTGATCGTGGTCGGCCAGGGATACGTGGATGTCGGTGTCGAGGTCGAGCCGGTATTTGGTGACTCGGAGCCTGCGCTGGCCGAGAAAGCGCAATGATGTCGGTCATCGATGCGGCCATTGGTCGCAGCCGCACCATCATTATTGCTTTCCTGGTGATAGTGATCGCTGGGGTCGCATCGTATCGCTCAATGCCCAAGGAAAACGAACCCGACATCGCGTTCCCTTATATCAATGTGCAGGTGTTCCTGGAGGGCGTGTCGCCGGAGGACTCAGAACGTTTGCTGGTGCGACCGCTCGAGCAGGAGCTGCGGACGCTGGACGGCCTGAAGGAAATGGTGGGGTCGGGGGCCGAGGGTCGCGGCACCATCACCCTCGAATTTCAGCCGGACGTGGACGTCAATGTCGCCCTGCAGGATGTGCGCGAGCGCGTGGACCTGGCCAAAGCCAAACTCCCGCGGGATGCTGAAGAACCGCGCGTGAACGAAATCAAATTTTCGCGCTTCGATCCAATGCTCGTCATGACCCTCGGCGGCCAGGTTCCGGAACGCACGTTGCTCGCGATTGCCAAGGATTTGCAGGACCGCCTCGAAGCCCTGAACGGCATCCTCGAAGTCAATATCGTCGGCGCCCGGGAAGAGGTGCTGGAAGTCATCGTCGACCCCCTCGCAATGGAAAGTTACGGCCTGTCGCCGGCTGACGTCCTCGGCTTCGTCGAACGCAACAACCGGCTGGTTGCCGCCGGCGCGCTGCAGACGGAACGGGGTCGCTTCGCCATCAAGGTCCCGGGTGTCATCCAGTCACCGGAAGATGTACTGAACCTGCCGATCAAGGTCGACGGCGAGCGCGTGGTCCGGTTCCAGGACATCGCGTCCGTGCGCCGCACCTTCAAGGATGCGGACAGCTACGCGCGTCTCAACGGCACGCCGTCGATGGGCCTGGAGGTCGTGCAGCGAACCGGCACGAACATGCTCGCCACGGTCGAGGAAGTCCGCGAGATCGTCAACGCCGCGGCCGCGCTCTGGCCGCAGGGCGTGCAACTCAATTACACCCGCGACAAATCGGTCTGGGTGAAGAAGAACATCAACAGTCTCGTCAACAATGTCGCGGCGGCGATCGTGCTCGTGTTTATCGTGCTGATCGGGATCCTGGGCTTCCAGAATGCACTGCTGGTTGGTATCGCGATTCCCGGTTCTTTCTGTGCCGCATTCATTGCGCTGAACGCGCTCGGCCTGACCATCAACATGGTGGTGTTGTTCGCCGGCATCGTCGCGGTTGGCCTGCTGGTCGACGGTGCCATCGTCGTGACCGAACTCGCCGATCGCAAGATGGCCGAGGGGCTGCATCGCCGGTATGCCTACGCAGAAGCCGCCAAGCGCATGGCGTGGCCAATTATCGCGTCCACGGCGACCACGCTCGCGGCCTTCCTGCCGCTGATCTTCTGGCCCGGTCTGGTCGGCAATTTCATGGTGTTCTTCCCGATCACGCTGATTTGCATCCTGAGCGCTTCCCTCGTGATGGCGCTGGTGTTCGTGCCGGCCATGGGCACGGTGATTGGTCGGCCCGGCCATTTCAACGAACAGATCCGCCGCGATCTGCTCGCCGCCGAGACCGGCGACCTGAACAGTATCGGCGGCATGACCGGTGGCTACATCCGACTGATGAGCGCCGGCATGCGGCGGCCGTGGAGCGTCGTCGGCGTCGTGACTTCCCTGCTGGTCGGCCTGTATCTCACCTACATTTTTTTCGGTAATGGCATCACGATGTGGCCGGAGGTCGAACCCAACCAGGGCTCCGTCGACATTCGCGCGCTGGGCGATTTGTCAGCCCAGGAAAAAGACCGGCTGGTGCGCATGGTCGAAGAACGCGTGTACGGCATCGACGGGGTCGACAATATCTACGTGCGCTCCGGTAAGTCCAACCAGGGCGCCGCGCCGGACCAGATTGGCTCCGTGCGGCTGAATTTTTCCGATTGGCGCGAGCGCCGTCCCGCGGCCGAGATCGTGGAAGACATCCGGGAACGAACCGCCGATATCGCCGGGCTGGTAATCGAGGTGCGACTGCCGCAGGAGGGGCCGGACGAAGGCAAACCGATCGTCATTGAAGCGTCCGGCCAGAACATGGAGGCGCTCTACGATGCCGTAAACCGAATTCGCGCCGAAGTCGCGAGTTACCCCGGCGTGTTGAACGCCGAAGATACCCGCCCGATGCCCGGAATCGAATGGCGCCTAGAGGTCGATCGCACGGAGGCAGCCAAGTTCGGTGCCGATGTCACGCTGGTTGGCAACGTCATCCAGCTGGTCACCAACGGCATCAAGCTTGGCGAATACCGGCCGGACGACGCGGATGAGGAAATCGATATCCGCGTGCGATTCCCGGCAGACAAGCGCAGCCTCGATCGGCTGGGTGAACTGCGGGTGCCAACGCCGGGCGGCCTGATTCCGATCGACACCTTCGTCGCGCGCGAACCGGCGCCGGCGACACGCAACATCATGCGCACCGACGGTCGGCGGACCTTGCTCGTGCAGGCCGATCTGGCCGACGGCGCCCAGCTCAAACCGATCCTCGAGAGACTCGAGGCGCGGTTGCCGGAGCTGGGCGTGGATCCGGGCATTTCGCTGCGCTTCAAAGGTGGCGCCCGGGATCAGGAAGAAACCCAGCAGTTCCTGGGTCGCGCTTTCCTGCTGGCGCTGGCGCTAATGGCCATGATCCTGGTGACACAGTTCAACAGCCTGTTCCAGGCCAGCCTGATCCTGACGGCCGTCGTATTTTCGACCGGTGGCGTGATGCTGGGTCTGCTCGTCACCGGGCAGTCGTTCAGCCTGGTCAATTGCGGCATTGGCGCTATTGCACTGGCCGGCATCGTGGTCAATAACAACATCGTGTTGATCGACACGTACAACAAGATTCGCCAGACAGGCATGCGCGCCCGGGAAGCGATTGTGCGCACCTGCGCGCAGCGCTTGCGGCCGGTATTGCTGACAACGGTGACCACGGTGCTGGGCCTGTTGCCGATGGCGCTCGCGATCAACATCGACTTCCTGAACCGGGAAATCTTCTTTGGTGGCCCGGGCACGCAATGGTGGCGCCAGATGGCGTCTGCCATTGCCGGCGGCCTGGTCTTTGCGACCCTGCTCACCCTGATGCTGACACCCGCCCTGCTGATGATCCAGGCGAACATCTCCGAGAAATTGCGCAGCCGCCGTCGCAGTCGCGAACAGCCGATCATGACCAATCCACAACTCTGATATCCACAAGGGGTCGAACCGAGGTTTTCCGCGTGAAGACCCTGCCTTGACCGCAGATCCGGTAGTCTTGCCTGCATGAGCGGCATCATCACGCTGACCTCGGATTTCGGGCCGCAGGGACCGTTCGTCGCCGTCATGCACGGCGTCATCCTCCAGCGTGCCCCGGCTTTGCGCATCGTCGACCTGACCCATGACATCCAGGTTCACTGGCCTGCAGAAGCGGGCTTCTGGCTCAGCCGCGCGTATTGCTATTTTCCGGCCGGCACCGTGCACGTGGCCGTCGTCGACCCGGGCGTCGGCACCAGCCGCGACATCATCGCGGCGGAATTCGACGGGCATGTGTTTCTGGCGCCGGACAACGGCCTGCTGGCGCAGGTCTTCGGCGACGCCGCCAGCGTGCGGGTCCATCGACTCAGTGAGCGCTGGCGACAGCGCCAGAACTGGCCAACGCCGAGCCACACGTTTCATGGCCGCGACATTTTCGCGCCTCTGGCAGCGGACATTGCGACGGGTCGCGTGCAACCGGGCGACATCGGGCCGGCGATCGCGGAAATCGTGCCATCGCTGCTGGAACCGCCGCAGCTGACACCCGACGAGATTCGCGGCAGCATCGTGACCATCGACCACTTCGGCAACCTGATTACGAATATTGAAAGTAGCCTGCTGGCGCGTATCGACGCGGCGCAGGTTCAGGCGGCGGGCCGTTCACTGCCGTTGCTCGAGACCTATGGCCAGGCCGTGCCCGGCGACTTTCTGGCGCTGGTGAATTCCTTCGGCATGCTGGAACTGGCCTGCGCGGAGGGCAATGCCGCGGACCGACTCGGGCTCGGCCGCGGCGCGCCGGTCGTGGTCAGGGGATCGGTTTCGTGACACCGAGCCCCGCTATTTCTCGAGCGCCTGCAGCGCCGCCTTTTCCTGTTTCGCCCACGAATCTCGTAGTGTGACGACGCGGTTGAATACAGGGGCGCCCGGCTGCGAGTGTTCCTGGTCGACGACGAAGTAACCGACGCGTTCGAACTGGAAAACGTCGCCGGCCATAGCGTCGGCAAGTGCGGGCTCGAGCTGCGCGTCGGTTTTCTCCTGCAGCGACTCGGGGTTGAGAAACTCCTTGAAGTCGCGACCGTCCTTATCCATGTCCGGGCGCGGTATCGTGAACAACCGGTCGTAGAGACGAACGGGCGCCGAAATAGCATGCGGCGCCGAGACCCAGTGAATCGTGCCTTTGACCTTGCGACTCGCGCCCGGCAGACCGCTGCGAGTATCGGGATCATAGCTGCAGCGTAATTCCGTGACTTCGCCGGAATCACTCTTCACTACTTCGTCACAGCGGACAATGTACGCATTTCGCAACCGCACTTCGCCACCCGGCTTCAGACGGAAGAACTTTTTGGGCGCGTCCTCCATGAAATCATCCCGCTCAATCCATAGCTCTCCCGAGAACGGCAGGTCCCGCTTACCGAGTTCCGGTCGGTTCGGGTGATTGGCGGCGGTCATTAATTCGGTCTGGTCGGCCGGGTAATTGGTCAGCACCAGTTTTAGCGGATTCAAGACGGCCATGGCGCGTGGTGCATGCTCATTCAAATTTTCGCGCACGCAATTCTCCAGCAGCGCCATTTCAATGAGATGGTCTTTCTTGGTCACGCCGACGCGTTCGCAAAAGTCCCGCAGTGCGGCGGGCGGATAACCGCGGCGGCGCAAACCGGCGATCGTCGGCATGCGCGGGTCGTCCCAGCCGCCGACCTGGCCCTGTTCGATCAGCTCGGCAAGCTTGCGCTTGCTGGTGATCATGTACGCCACGTTCAGTCGTGAAAATTCAATCTGCCGGGGTCGGTACGGGAGATCCAGGTTGTCCAGGACCCAGTCGTACAGCGGTCGATGATCTTCGAACTCGAGCGTGCACAGCGAATGCGTGATGCCTTCGAGCGCATCGGAAATCGGATGCGCAAAGTCGTACATCGGGTAGATCGGCCACTCGTCCCCGGTACGCTGGTGCGACGCATGCCGAATGCGATAGATGGCCGGATCGCGCATGTTCATGTTCGGAGAGGCCATGTCGATCTTGGCGCGCAGCAAATACACACCGTCAGGAAATTCCCCGGCGCGCATGCGCTTGAACAGGTCGAGGTTGTCGGCGACGGGACGGTCACGGTACGGGCTGTTCTTCCCTGGCTCGGTCAATGTGCCTCGCGTCGCGCGAATCTCGTCAGCAGTCTGCTCGTCCACGAATGCCTTGCCGGCTTCGATCAATTTGACCGCGCAGTCGTAGAACTGCTGATAGTAATCGGACGCATGCGTAAGCCGGTCTTCCCAATCGAAACCCAGCCAGTGTACGTCGCGCTCGATCGCATCGGCGAAGTGCTGTTCCTCTTTCAACGGATTGGTATCGTCAAAACGCAGGAAACACTGCCCGCTGTTTTCCAGGGCGATGCCGAAATTCAGGCACACAGCTTTGGCATGCCCGATGTGCAAATAGCCATTCGGTTCCGGCGGAAAACGGGTGCAAACACGACCGTCGTGCTTACCGGACGCGTTATCGTCCGCGATGATCTGCCTGATGAAATCCAGCCCGGCGGTATCGTTCATGCGCGCCCCTGGGGCCCGATCGACTCGGTCAGACTCGCTTCGTACTCGTCCACGAGGCGTCGCTTGCGGTACTTGGGCACGAGAAACCGCACGAAAGCCTTGCCGCGCGTCAGCCATTCGATGCGTGCGCCGTTCCTGTCATTCGCCAGCGCCTGCTCGGCCAGCCATGGCGTCACCGTCTCGACCTTGTCGCCCAGTGTGTTCATGATGCGCTTGGAACGTTCCCATTGAGCCGGATCCTGACTCCTGGACGAGTAGATCAACAGGTCAGTCGGCACCATGCCGGGGCTGAGCGAGCCAATCAGCACCGGGCTGTCGGCATATTCCTTGGCCAGCGAGTCGGTGAAATACCGGACCGCACGCTTGGTCGCGCCGTAGATCGTGAGACCGGGGTTGGTCATGCCATTGCTGCCGAACCCCTCAAAGGTGTAAATCTTGCCGCCGCCCTGTGCCAGCATGCCCTGCAGCGCAACCTGGGTGCCGTAGACCGTCCCGGTCAGATTCGTGTCGACCGTTGCACCGATTTCTTCGTCCGGCACGTCGGCAAGCAGATTGTGGTTCGTCGCCAGTGCCGCGTTGTTGATCCAGATGTCGACTCGACCAAAGCGCTGGATGGCCGCGTCCCAGAGCCGCTGCAGGTCGGCCCGGCTGCGCACGTCGCAGGGTTGCCCGAGGACCTCGCCGAGGGGCGCCAGTTCAGCCACGGCGTGATCTACCGAGGCCTGGCTGCGACCGGTGACCACGGCGTGGTGGCCCATTTTCAGGAACTCTCGTGCCAGCCCGAGCCCGATGCCGCGGGTGCTGCCGGTAATAACGATCGTCTGGGGTGAATGGCTCATTGATCTATGGGTATCCGTATTGTCCGGGGCGCCAGTGCGCGACCCCGATGTTGCTAAAACACTACACGTTGACCGAATCTGCTGCTAGCCGTAATCTTCGCGCATCTCTAATTCGCCACGGTTGACCGGACAACCGCATCCGATCTATAAACGGCAACGAAATACGAGGCATGGGGCCGGGCGCTGGGCTGCCTGACCGTGCCTTTGTTCATTCACTCGGGGGAGGAAACAACCCAATGCTGTCATCCCAACACCAATTTTCGCTGCTGCGCGCAGGCTTTGCCAGCGCCGCCGGCATCGCTGTGGCTGCCACTGGTCTGCTGACACCGGCACCGACGTTTGCGCAGCAAATGGAAGAAATCGTCACGACCGCCCGTGGTCGTGCGGAATCGCTGCAAGACGTACCGGCCGCGGTCACAGTCATTGATTCGGATACGATTGACCAGAAAGGCATCCAGCGGGTCGAAGACTTCGTGCAGCTGGTACCCGGCATGACGATCGTCGACTCCGCCGAGGTGGCCGACACGCAGGTCAACATTCGCGGCATTAACGGCGCGCGCGATGCTGAAATCAACTACGCGCTGATCGTCGACGGCATCCTCAAGACCAACCCGGCGGCACTGAACCGGGAATGGTCGAACATCAGCCAGATCGAAGTGCTGAAGGGACCACAAGGCGCACTGTATGGTCGGAATGCTGCGGCTGGCGCGATCATCATGTCGACGATGAAACCGCAAAAAGAGCTGGACGGCCGTATCCGCGTCAGTGGCGCGCAGGATGACACTTACACGGTAAACGGCATGATCGGCGGCATAGCCAACAATGATGCGCTGACCTGGCAGATCAGCGGCGACTACCGCGATACCGAAGGGTTTTACGAAGATGTCTGGAACAACGGTACCCAGCAGGCGCAGAAAGGCGTCATCGACCAGGCCGAAAACTGGAGTCTTGGCGGCCGCCTGATCTGGCAGCCGAGCGATGCGCTGAGTATCGACACCAAGCTGCGCTACGGTGAAGTCGACGCAGCGTCGATTACGTTCAATGCCGCATTCCACCTCCCGGATCTGAATTTCCTGAATCCGGCCTTCGGCGAAAACGTCAACGACCACCCGTTCCAGTTCAATCCGAACGTGCCGTCCTTCAACGAACAGGAATCGACCGAGTTTTCGGTGAAAGTCGACTACGACCTGGGCTGGGCCGACCTGGTGGCCTGGGGCCTTTATAGCGACGTCGAGAATAATCTCGGCGCGGACGGCACCAGCGGTTCCTTTGGGTTCTTTTCCAATTCTACGAACCCGGATCCGGACTGTATTCAGAGCAGCACCGATGTCGGGAACTCAGGCTTCCAGCTGCCGCCACCGCAGTTTGTGATCCCGGGCGATCCGACCAACAGTGTGCTGGGCCCCTACACGCCACTGACCTGCGACGGCACGCAGTACCAGGAGCGCAACCAGGAGGACATCAGCTTCGAGGTACGCTTGCGGTCAAAGAGCGACCAGCGGTTCCGCTGGGAAGGCGGCCTGTACTTCCTGACGCTGGAGCGTGAGGTCGGCGTGAACCTGGGCATCGACCGCGGCCAGGGCGCGATCGTCCGCGAGCTGTACACCACCGATCCGAGCAACCCGACCGAGCAGTTGGTCCACGACCAGTTCGACACGGACGTTTACGCGGTGTTCGGCCAAGTCGCTTACGACATCGTTGACAACGTGGAGCTGGCATTCGCGCTGCGCTACGACCGCGAAGAGCGCGAGGTCACCAACCTCGTCCCGACTCAGTCGGAAGGCGCGGTAACGGAGTTCATCAACTGCGCCGGCACGCCGCCGTTCGACGGCGGCGACCCGATCAACCCAGGTCTGTGTATCGACCCAACCGGGGCCAGCGCTGACAAGAGCAAGAATTTCGACCAGTGGCAACCGAAGGTGTCGCTGCGCTGGGACGCGACCGACCGGCTGAATATTTTCGGCAGCGTCGGCGTCGGCTTCAAGAGCGGTGGCTTCAACAACTTCGGTTCCGAGGCCACGGTAGAAATCTTCTTCAACCAGTTCCTCGGGCTGTGTGATCCGGCAACTCCCGGATGTCAGTTCCCCGAGATCAACATCGATGACGAGTATCGGGAAGAAACGTCCACATCAGTCGAGGTCGGTTTCAAATCGCAGATCGGTGACCGGTTCCGCTGGGAAGGCGCGGCCTACTATATGGAAGTCGAGGACATGCAGTTCTTCGAGTTCTTCGTGGGCACGTTCGGCCTGCTGCGCGTGGTCGGCAACATCGACGAGGTCGAAATTGCCGGTGTCGAGCTGTCGGCCAGCTGGGCTGCGACCGATTGGCTCAGCCTGTATGCCAATGGCAACCTGCTGGAGTCGGAGATCAACGAGAACCGGGTTCGCCCGGACACGGTTGGCAACGAGTCGCCGTACACGCCGGAATACACGCTGGCGTTCGGCGGCAACGTCCAGGCACCGATGACCCCCAGCATCGACTTCATTGCCGATCTGGGCGTGAACTCGGTGGGCAAGACCTGGTTCCACACAGTGCAGAACCAGATGCGCCCGAGTGTCTTCGGCTTGCCCGGCGACTTGAGCCTGGCCCGGCGCGATTCCTACACCACGCTGAATCTCCGCGCGGGCATTGCCGGCGAACGCTGGTCGCTGGTGGTGTTCGGTAACAACATCACCGACGAGCAATACCTCGAAGAGGTTATCCCGGCGCCTGAATTCCCCGGCTCGTTCATTCACCCGGGCACGCTGCGGCGATGGGGCGTCGAGGCGACTTATCGCTTCTAGGACGCAGCGCGGTTCGGCGTCAGTCGAGTCGGCTGACCAACCCACTGAGAGGGCAGGTTCTACCTGCCCTCTTTTTTTGCCGACTGCGCGGCAGACCGGGCCGGCCGAGTTAACGATAATTGGAGTATGCGCAGCGAGTTCTTGCAACGCCTGGCTTTGATTACGGTGATGGCGGTCGCCAGCGCCGGCTGCGCCAGCCGCAATGCGGCCGAACAGGAGGCGCCGGACACTGCGCCCTCTGTCACGGCCCCGGTCGAGGCGCACACGTCCACACCGGTGGCAACCGCAGCCGTGGGCGCAACCGCCACCAGTGGCGAGCCGACCGCCAACCTGAGCGACGTGATCGAAGGTGCTTTCGACCTGGAGAAAGACAGCCTGGAAGACCCGCTGCCGCCGGAAGCGCCGGTCGAGGAAAGCGTCGAAGATCCCTGCGTGCCGCGCACGCCCGGTGAAGACACGTGGTTGGACAAGGCCCAGCAGCGGGTTTCCTGGACGGTCTGCGGCACAACCCGGTGGTTTGACGGGTTTTTCGGCGACCGGCGCCGCTACGAGGCCGACATCACCGAAACCTACGGCCGCCTCGGCGTATTCGGCTTTTACGACGACCGCAACGGCTTTGATCCGGATTTTCGCTTCCGGGCGCGGTTCGCGCTGCCGGCACTGCGGAACCGGGGCCGGTTACTGATTGGCCGCGGCGACGAACGTGAGCTGATCGAGGAACGTGGCACGACCGACGGTGAAGCGGTTGCGCAGCCGCGCCCGCCGGAAGATACGGAGACGTCCTGGCTGGTTGGCCTCGGGTTTCAACGCGGCATTGATGCGCGCCGCGGTTTCGATACCAGCTTTGGCGTGCGTCTGCGCAGTCCGCCGGACCCGTTTGCCAAGCTGCGCTACCGACACACCTGGGACATTACCGACGCCACGGTAACGCGGTGGGTGCAGACCGGTTTCTGGACCAATGACCGCGGCTTTGGCACAACCACGAGTATCGATGTCGACCACGTCCTCGCGAGGTCATTGTTACTGCGCTGGGCGAATTCCGGCACCGTGGCCGAGGACCGCGACGGGCTGGCCTGGTATTCCTCGTTATCCTTGTTCCAGGGCCTGTCGAATCGTCGGGCACTCACCTATCGCAGCTTCATCAACGGCGAGACCGGCGCCGAGGAATCGTTGAACAACTACGGCTTCAATCTGACATACCGGCAGCGCATTCTGCGCAAATGGCTGTTCGTCGAACTCGTCGGCAGTGTCAGCTGGCCGAAATACCTCGAGGCCGAACCGCGCGAGACGAACCTCGGCGCCGGCATCGGCTTCGAGATGTACTTTGGGCCGGTACCCGACCGGGAACTCCGCTGAGGCCCGTTTCGTGATCAGCTGCGCGGCGATGGCGCGGCATCGCGCATCAGGAACAGGCCGCCGATAATCAGTCCCAGCGCGAGCCACGCGATCAACGGAATCTTTTCCCCGAGCACCAATGACCCCAGGCCGACGGCCCACACCGGCACCAGGTAGTTGAGCTGCGACGTGAAGCGCGCCCCCGTCTCCGCGATCAGGTAGAAGTAGATGATCGACGCCAGGCCCGTGCCGAGTACGCCCAGAAAGGCCATCGCGCCGACCGTGCCCGGAGTCGCGTCCGCCAGTGCCTGGACACCCGACGCGCTCGCCGGACCCATGATGACCGTCGCCAGGATCATCACCCCGGCTGAGGTTACTACCGGGTGAGTCGGCGGGATGAACCGCGCGCCGACGGTCGCGACGGCATAGCAGAATGCCCCCGCCAGCACTGCGAGTTGGGACAGCAGCCGCTCGCCGGAACCGCCCAGGGCCGCCAGCGACTCCGGGCCCAGCAGCACCACGACACCGCCAAATCCGGCCAGAAACGCCAGGGCGTGACCCGGTCGCAGCCGCTCGTCGTCCAGCGCCCAGTGGGCCAGGAGCAGGGTAAAGAGCGGCGTCGTGGCCGCCAGGATGCCGGCCAGGCCGGATTCCACCCCCTGCTGGCCCCAGGAGATCAGGTAGAACGGTGCCGCATTGCCGACCACGGCAATGACCAGAAACCAAACCCAGCTCCGCAGGTCTCGCGGGAGGCTGTGCCGGCCCAGCCAGGCGGCGATCAGCAAGACTACGGCACCCGTAGTGATCCGCAGCCCGGCGATCTCCGCGGGTCTCCAGAGCCGCAGGGCGACCTCGATCATCAGGTATGACGAGCCCCAGAGCACGACCAGGGCCAGCAGAGCGGCCCAATGGCGCAGCCTCACGCGCATTGCGGGCCGTTTTTAGAAGGAAGATTCAAAGGCGCGCCTAAGTAAGTGTTGTATTTTCGCGAAAACGTTATATATTTCACATATTAGCCGTGCCTATCGCGACTAGAATCTTGCCATGAAGAGCAGGCAGACAGTGGCGCAGGAACGGGCCCGCCGACGGGCGGATTCTACAGGCCCAGAAGAATAAGAAAGAGGGTCGCATGTGCCAGTTCACTGATCATTTCTACGCAGCCGTTCGACGGCTCGCCGGTGACGGTTCCGTTAAGGAACGCTTACTGAGCGCTTACACCGAAAACCTTGAAATGCTGCCGGACCAGGATATTCCGGAGAGCATCCGCGAACGCTTCGATAACCTGCGCAGCGCCATGCACAGCGCCAAGCCGATCAACGGCGAAACACCGGCGGTAGCCTCGATTCGCAAAATGGCGTTGGGCGACGCCACGCGTCATTCCAAGACCATCGTCGCCATGTTCAGCGAGCTGGTGCGAGTGAAAGCAACGGGCGAACGCCTCGGCAAAAGCAAGTCGGCCGACCCGATCAAGAGAAAGCCGCGCAAGTTCGTGCGCGCCACACTGAACTAGAAAACCGCGGTTCGACCCCGTGTAAATAAGTTTCAGGTCGGTCGCTGCAGGTACTGACCAGTCGCTTTGCCGACGACGCGACCATTGTCGTAAACCTTCTGTCCGCGCAGAAACGTGGTCTTGACTTTCGCCGTCAGTTCCATGCCCTCGAATGGCGTGTAACCCTGCTGCGATTCCGAATCGGCGGAATTCACGGTCCAGGTTTCGTTCGGATCGAGAATGGCGAGGTCAGCGTCGAGGCCCTCCTCGATATCGCCTTTGCTGTTCAGACCGAAGCGCCGCGCTGCCGTATAACTCGTCAGCCGTGCCATGTCGTTCCAACTGAGGCCCCGCTTGCGCCCCTCGGTCGCGAGTGCCGCGAGCAGGTATTCCGTGCCACCGAAACCCGACTTCGCCAGCCAGATGTCAGTCTTGCGCCGCCGGTCCACCTTCATTTCATGCTTGCAGCACGCGTGGTCCGAGCACACCCAGTCGAGCTCCCCGGCCAGCAACGCGTCCCACAGGAACTCGACATCCTCACGTGGCCGGATCGGCGGGTTCACCTTGGCCAGCACGCCGGTCCTGGCGTCCACGTCGAGGCACAGATGACCGATGGTGACTTCCCGCCGGAAGTCGATGTGCGGAAATACCTCGGCCATTTGCAACGCGGCCACCACCGCCTTCCGCGAGGTCAGGTGCAGCAGGTTGATCTTCGGCAGATCAGTCTCGTTGGCGAGGTACGAGGCAATGAAGATTGCCAGGCCCTCCGAATGCGGCGGCCGGGCCGCGTGGTAGGCATGCAGGCCCTTCAGCTTGCCGGCGCCCTCCACCATCTTGGTATAGGCCGCCATGATCTCGGCGGTTTCGCAATGCAGGCTCAGGCTGATCTGGTCGGCCTTGTCCGGGTACCGGGCCCGGGCCTTCTGGATACCGCGCATCACGAATTCGAAATGCGCGTAGTCGTATTTCTCGTCCTTGCCGATCATCAGGAACTCGGCCTGATTCGAGGAACTGCCGTGCAGACCGTGGCCGCCGTAGAACATGAATATCTTGAACGAGGTCACACCATGCTTGTCGACCAGCATCGGGATTTCGCGAATGTGCTGCTTCGACATCGGCGCCAGGTGGTAGGCATAGTCGACATGGAAATTGTTGCGCGACAGTTTCAGGACTTCCGGGTAGAACTTCGCGTACGGACCGCCCTGGTTCAGGTAGTAGCCGCCGGTGCGCATGTAGTTGATGCTGGTTGTGACGCCGCCCTGCGCCGCGGCCCGACTTTCGGTGACGGCATCCTGATCCAGCGGCGAGTAGATGCCGGTGTGCATGTGTGGATCCACCAGCCCGGGGAAAACCAGGCGGTTCTTTGCATCGAAAGTGGATTTCGCCCGGCTCGCCGCAATGCCCGGCGCAATTTTTGCGAATTTGCCCTTGCTGACAGCGATATCGACGTCGTCGACCATTGCGGCATTCGGCCGCACCACGCGGGCGTTCTTGATGAGCAGGTCGAATTCTTTTCTTACAGAGGCTCTCTTCTTCGCAGGCATGATCCCCCCTCGGTGTGACGGCGAACCGTCGTCCGAGAATACCGCTAAAAGCGAGCCGAGGAAAAAATCGTTGCGGTGTCAGTCAAGTCCGAGCGCGCCAGGATTCATCAGGCCGTTCGGATCCAGCAGTCTTTTCAGACCCTGCACCAATTCACGCACTGCCGGTTTGCGCGTCTGCAGATATGGATAGTCCTTGCCGACCTGGAAATGACTCGCCCCGTTCTTGATGCACAGCTCCTGGATCCGGCCCTTCAATTCCTTTACCAACGCGAGACCTTCGGGGTTCGGTTCGTGGATCGGCTTCTCCGGCAGCAACTTCGCCGGGTAAACACGCTGGTGGTAAATGCTCTGAGCGTCTTCCCACATGAACGTCGGCTCGTAAATGAAAGCGTTCGTGCTGAAGAACATCAGCATCCGGTTCAACGCCACACGGTGCTGCTCCATCGGCTCGCGGTATTCCGCCAGCAAGGCCTCGAAATCGGCGTGGTGTGTCAGCACCTGCGAGAACGGCAGAATGCCGTGCGTTGGCTTCCAGCGTTCGCCGTTCGGACCGAGAATCGGCGTGAGTTCCATAAACGGCGCGGCATTGAAAAATGTCGGGATCGAATTCGCGACTTCGGCGCCGTATCGGGATACCACGCTGCGCAACGCGGCCAGTTTCTGGCGGGCCTCGGCATTGTTCACGCCTTCCGTGCCGAAGTGTGCGGAGTACACGGCGTTCTTCAGAAAGCCGCGTCCAGCCAGGCCCAGCTTGGCAATCTGCAGCGCGCCGTCGACCGGGTTGCGCGCCGATTTGAACACTGACCAAGCGGCCTCGAAGGGATCGGTCGACTCCATCTGCGTCAAGGCGGTCTTTTGTTGCCGCGGATCCAGGCCAAAATTCTGGGCGACGACGCCGAGCCGGGCAGCTTCGATCAACGCACGAATACAGCTTTCACCATCCGGGAACCCGAACGACGCTGCGGCAAATCCCTCCGGCTTCTTCAGCAGGCGCAGCGTGATGCGCGCCTTGATGCCAAGCGCACCCGCATCGCCCACGAACAGGCCGGCGAGGTCCGGGCCATAGAAGCGGAAGAAGGGTGAATGACCCTCGCCACCCGCCGAGCCGGTCGACAGCATCTCGCCGTTGGCGAGAATCACATCCATCCCGATCAGCGATTCGGCCGATACGCCGTAGGTCCCGGAGCCGTAGTTCACCGCGTAGTGCGACATACCGCCGCCGACGGTTGCTGCGAGTCCGGAAAACGGCCCCCACATCGGCGTGCGCAACCCGCGCTGCGACAGTTCCTGGTACAGCGCAGCCCAGGTCACACCGGGTTCGACGGTCACGTACATGTCGTCCTCGTGCACGTCGATACCCGTCAGTTGCGACATATCGAACATCACCGTGCCCGGCCGGGTCGGCAAATAGCCATCCGTATAGGATGCGCCGCCGCCCCGCACCACCATGGGTGCCTCGTGTGCAGCACAGACCTTCACCGCCGCCTGCAGCTCTTCGACGGTGACCGGCTGCACGACGACGACGGCCAACTCGTCAGCCTCGCGAAACACATCGGTGGAGTAAAAAGTCAGATTCTCGGCATCGGTCAACAGTCGATCGCCATCGATTACGCCGGCAAGGTCATTGATGACCGCGCCCGTATCGGGAGCGGCCGGGGCAGCCTGGGTCATGGTCGGAGTCCAGTTGATATCTCCCCGAATTCTATACCGCGACAGCGCTGACGGCGCGCCGCCCGTGGCGGCTTCGGCACGGGCTGCCACACGGCGGCCGCCGGCGGCTGCATTCCCGCACGGCTGCCGTCATACTCGCGCCCGGCATGGACCGTCTTAATCGAATCATCGCGTTGCTCTTGCTGCTCGGTGCAGCGCCGGGCGTCCTCGCTGAGCGGCCGAGCCCGCTCGCGGCCTTCGATGCGGCCTGGGCCGGGTACCAAGCCGGGATCGCGGACGTGGAACTGCAGTTCGGCTGCCGGCCGCGTCGCTATCGGCCCCCCGCCGATGGGCCCCGCCGGGGGGCAATTCTCGCGCTGCACGGCTTCAGCGCCTGCCCGCAACAGTTTTTCCAGCTAGGCCCGGAGCTGGCGGCCCGGGGATACGACGTGCTCGTGCCGATCCTGCCCGGTCACGGTCTGCTGCCCGACGAAGCCGGCAATGAAGACTTGTCGACGGTGCCGACCGCCGAAACCTGGGCGCAAGCCTATGGCGGGCTCGCCGTACAAATGAACGACATCATGCTCCTGAGCCCGGGCCAACGGGTCGTGGTCGGCTACTCCCTGGGGGGCACGCTGGCGATCAACGCGGCCTTCCGGGATCGGGAACTTTACGAACGCATGCTGTTAATTGCGCCGTTGATCGCCATTCGCGGTGGCGAATTCGTCGAATTTCTCGGCGACCTCGCCGGTCGCTTTCCCGGCGTACGCGACTGGAAAGTGAAACCGGCGAGTTACCAGGAAATCTGTGATGCGTGGACCGCGGCCGGGCGGGCCGGATTCTGCGACTACCGGTACGAACATGTGCCGGCCCTGATTCAGCTCACCAACCAAAACCGCGACTGGGGGCGCAAGCAACGTTTGAGCCTGCCAATCCAGGTGATTGTGGCCGATGCCGATTCAGTCATCAGCAATGGTGCCATCGAAGCACTGGTTGCCGATCAGCGGCAATACGGGCCGGTGGAACTCTGCATGCTGCGAGGTGGCGTGCCCCATGAAATCCTGACGCCCTACGAAAACGTCGAACGTGAAATGCACTGGCTGGATCAGTTCGTCAGCGTCGCGGCGGCATTCGCCACGCAGGGCGTCACGGATGATTGCCGGATCTAGTTTGCCGCGAGGGCCGGCTCGGGTTCGAGCAGCGTGGCATCCCACTGCGGCAGGTAGTAAGCCAGCTGCGGGTGAATAGTCCGCACAAATCCTTCCAGGCGCGCGTCGGCGTCAGGCACCAATGCACGATCGGGCACAAACGTCGTCACGCGCACGAGTGCGCCGTCCGTGCGATTGCGTGTTAATGCATCCCAGAAGATGTACCACTTCACGGCATACTCGTTCGTCTGAATCCGGCCGCGCTCGACAAACCAGTAATACACAAGTTGCACCGCGTTACCCTTGCCGATGACCGCGCGATTTACAGTCATAGCCTCGCCCGCAGGACCGACGTCAGTGATGGTGTGCTGATCGAAATTCTGGATCTCCCAGCCACCACCGGGCAGACACGACCGTGGGGAGTGCACCGATGCTCCCTTGCGCTGATTGGCGTAGTACGCGATCCACAGGTTCACTCCCTGCATCGTCTGACTCGCATTCCTGAAATCGGCCATCAGGTAATCGTCGGTCTTGAGCGTGTCCAGGACGACCGGAT
>JAAUXY010144684.1_pt1 | contig 20692 bp, 14 predicted proteins | sample 7278121 | NCBI WGS metagenome assembly JAAUXY01 (sample SAMN14350117, study PRJNA611818) | marine sediment metagenome | isolation source: surface marine sediment (1.8m) | place: French Polynesia: Moorea | collected 2018-08 | reverse complement strand
TCGATACCCGCTCGGACGTCTACGCTTTGGGCCTCGTGCTCTACGAGCTGTTGGTCGGAGAGCTACCGTACGGTTCGAGGAAGGAGAGCTTCCTGGTCGCTATGCGGCGTGCGGCCAGTGAGGAACCGCCGGCCCCCAGCGTTCGATTCGGCAAGTTGGATCGGACGGCGCAGGAAGCGCAAGCGAACGAGCGCGGGACATCGCCCGCGGGCCTGAAGCGAAAGTTGCGCGGTGACCTCGATTGGATCGTGCTCAAGGCGATCGCCAAGAAACGCTCGGATCGCTATGTCTCGGCCGCTGAGCTGGCGGAAGATATCGGGCGCTACCGGCGTAACGAACCCGCCGTGGCGGGCCCGCCGAGCCGCCTCTACCACACCGCCAAGTTCGTTCGCCGGCATCGGTTGGCGGTGACGGCGGCAACTCTTCTGGTAGTCGCTCTGAGCGCCGGTATCACGGCCCGTACTCTGGAGGCGGAGCGGGCCAACCGCGAAGCGGCCCGGGCCAATCGCGAGGCCGAGGCGGCGCGACAGTATGGCGCCGAGGCGGATGGGGTCGTGCGCTTCTTGACCGAACTGTTCGACGTCTCGGATCTCGGGGAGTCGCGGGGGCGGACGGTGACGGCGCAAGAGCTGCTCGAGCGCGGAGCCGGCAAGGTGCGCCAGGAATTTCGCTCTCAGCCTCTGGCTCGAGCTCGGCTGATGGATACCCTGGGCGTGGTCTATCGCAAGCTGGGTCTTTACGAGGAGGCCGAGCCCTTTCTGGCCGACTCCCTGGCGCTCCGCCAGCAACTGCTGGGCGACGGGCATGTCGACGTGGCGAGCAGTCTCGCTCATCTGGCGACCCTCTTCTGGCAGCAGGGGCGCTACGCTGACGCCGAGCCTCTGGCCGAGCGTGCACTCCGGATTCGCGAGCAGGTGCTTGGAGACGAACATCCCGATGTCGCCACCAGCCTCGACGATCTCGCCCTGATCTATCGGCGGCAGGCCAGATACGAGCAGGCGGAGGCGCTTTTTCGGCGCGCCCTCGCGGTGCGCGAGAAGGTCCTCGGCGCCGAGCATCGCGACGTCGCCGTCACCCTCAACGGTCTCGGTATCTTGTACTGGAATCAAGGGCGTCATGACGCCGCCGTGCCGCTGCTGGAGCGCGCGCTCCAGATCTGGGAGAAGACACTGGGGGCCGATCATCTCGAGACCGCTGCTACCGTCAACAACCTCGCTGGCGTTTTTCGCGATCAGAGGCGGTTCGGCGAAGCGGAGGCGCTCTACCAGCGTGCGCTCGAGATCCGCGAGCACACGCTGGGCGGCGATCATCCGGCGGTCGGTTATAGCCTCAGCAACCTGGCTTTGCTCTACCGCCGTCAGAGTCGCTACGACGAGGCCGAGCCTCTCTACCAGCGTGCGCTCGAGAATTGGCAGCAGTCCTTAGGCGCGGAGCATCCCGAGGTGGCCTTCCTGCTCAATAATCTGGCGCTGCTCTATCATGAGCTCGAGCGTGATCGCGCGGCCGAGCCGCTGAGTCGGCGGGCGCTGGCGATCAATGAGAAGCTCCTGGGCTCGGATCACCCCTCGGTGGCCTCGAGCCTCAATATCCTGGCGATGGTGACTGCCGGGCTGGAACGCCCGGATGAAGCGGAGCCCCTGCACCGGCGAGCGCTCGATATCTATGAACGGGCTCTGGGGCCCGACCATCCGCGCGCCGCCTGGGCACTTCACGGTCTTGCCAACCTATGCCGCGACCAGGGACGCTGGGTCGAGGCGAAGTCTCACTACCAACGGGCGCTTGAAATCCGCCGGCGGGCTCTCGGCGAGGACCATCCGGACACCCGCGCGACCGCTGCTGATTATCAGCAGGTACTTTTGTCTTTTTGACTGGCGCCGGCAGAACGGCGCCGGTTTCTACGTCTGTACTCCTATGTGGAGACAGCAAGCGAGAGAGATGCATTCGCGGCGCGCGCCACCGCGTCGCCGGCGCTGGTGCCGGCGATTGGCGCCGTGTTGGGAACCTGGTCAGCGCCGTACCTGGGCTATCTGCCACCGGTGTTGGCGGCTGGCCTGATCGGTCTGTCGCTCGCCCTTGGCCGTCGTGCTGGCTGGGGTCTGGCAGCGCTGGGAATCGCATGGTTGAACGTTGCGATGCAGACCGAGGGTGAGCCGAGGCTGCCGCCGCGGCGTCCAGTCGAGGCGGTGGCCGCGGTGGCCGGACATCCGATCCGGCACGAGGATTCGACGTACTTTCCAGCACGGGTTCGAAGCTGGCAAGTGGGGGAGGAGGTGAGGTCGGCTGACTTCCGGCTCCAGGTGACGATTCCACCGGATGCGTCGCCGCCGGCCATCGGTTCGATCGTGCGTCTGCGGGGTTATCTGAAACGCTCGAAGGGTTATGCCAACGAGCCGCCGTCGAAACCTGGTCCGTGGCGGATGAGGCTCAAGAGTCATCGGTTTCTGAGGGTCGAAGAGTCGCCCGGCGGGCTCACCGCTCTGGCTGGTAGTTTGCGCCAGCGGGTCGAGGCGGCGTTTGAGCGATCCGACGCGCTCAGGCCGGGCCCGGCGCTGGCCCGCGCCCTGGTGCTCGGTGACCGCTCTTGGCTGCCGGCGGCCTGGCCGCCGGCCCTCCAGCGATCCGGCTTGTCGCATGTTCTGGCGGTGTCGGGTCTACATGTCGGCCTGTTGGCCCTGACGCTCGCCGTGTTGGGTGCGATATTGCCATCGCGTTTGAGGTATCTGCCAGCGATTCTAGGCATCGTTTGTTATCTCTTACTGATCGGGCCGCGGCCAGCGGTGTTGCGAGCGTCGATCATGGGTCTTTTAGCCATCGGGGCGCTGGCTCTTCACCGACCTCCCCAGGCGCTCAATGCCCTGGCCTGCGGCGCCGCGGGTCTGGCGCTGGTCGTCCCGCGTATGGTCGGCAATCTGGGATTCCAGCTCAGCGTCGCCGCGACCGCTGGCATCCTGGTCCTGGCGCCGGTCTTTGACCGGCGATGGACGGCATTGCCGCGGGTACTGCGCCAGCCGCTTGCGGCAACGGTCGCGGCCCAACTCGCAACCCTACCTTGGACGGTGTCCCTGACCGGCGGTGTCCACCTTCTGGCGCCGCTTCTCAACCTCGTCGCGGTGCCTCTGCTGGCAGTCTTCCTGCTCTTGTCGTTCACCTGGCTGGCCCTGACCTGTGTCGTCGGCGGGATAGTCGACAGCTGGTTCCTGCCTCTGCTGGATGCCGCGGCCTCACCGGTTGAGTTCCTGGCGCGCTTGCCTCCGTCACCAGCGTTCTACCAGCCGATGGCTCTCGCCGGCTTGCCCGCGGCCGCGATCATTGCCGGAGTTCTCTGGCGTCCGACGTGGGGTGCTCGGATCGGATTGGTCGCTGGCCTGTTGCTCCAGACCGGGGGAACGGGTGCCAGGCCGTCAGACACTTGGGCAGCGGCTGTCGAAGTGATCGTCCTCGATGTCGGTCAGGGGGACGCGATCCTTCTGCGCGACCGCTCACGGGCGGTCTTGATCGACGGCGGCGGCTGGCCCCACGGCGACTTCGGCGGTCGCGTCTTGCTGCCGGTCCTGGCTCACCTGGGGATCGGTCGTCTCGACGCCCTGGTGTTGACGCACCCGGATCGCGATCATTGTGGCGGCCTCGTCGACCTCAGCCGCTATCTGCCGGTCGTGGAGATCTGGAGCGGGCCGGGGTGGGCCGATGAGGGTTGCGCCGCTGATTTGCTCAACACTCCAGCGAGCCGCTGGCGCGTGCTTTGGCAGAACCAGAGCCTCTCGCTCGGCCGTTGGCGATTCGAAGTGCTGTCTCCGCCCGCGGGTTTGCGTCGCGGACGCAATGAGCGTTCGCTGGTGCTGGCCGCGACCTCCGGCCGGCACCGCTTGCTGCTGACCGGCGACATCGGAGAACAGACCGAACGGCGGTTGGTGAGGGAGATGCGACCGGCGCTCGCCGCCGACCTGCTGAAAATCGCCCACCACGGCAGCAAGTCGTCCACCAGTGCGGAGTTGCTGCGCGCGGTTTCGCCCCGCCTCGGTTTGATTTCGGCGGGGCCGGACAACCCCCACGGCCATCCCCATCCCCGGATTCTTGATCGCCTGCAGGCGGCTGGCATTCGGGTACTGCGTACCGATCGCTCGGGAATGCTGCGACTCAGGCTGCTCGCGGGTGGGGCGATCTCGATCGAGCTGCCGGGGGCTCCGAGGGCGTTTCTTGGATAGACTGCCGCGATGCAACCGCTGATCGCCGTCCTGGGACCCACCGCCGCGGGCAAGACGAGCCTGAGCGTTCGTCTGGCTCGGGAGCTCGGTGGTGAGATCATCAACTCCGATGCTCTGCAGGTCTATCGGCGTCTCGAGATCGGCACCGACAAACCGTCTCCGGAACTGCGCCGCGCTATACCCCACCACCTGGTCGATATTCTAGAGCCGGAAGAACCCTATTCGGCTGGCGAGTTCGCGCGTCGCGCGCGACCGCTGATCGACGATATCCGTCGGCGCGGCCGGGTGCCGATCCTGGTCGGCGGCAGCGGGCTCTATTTGCGTGCGGTGCTCGAAGGCTTGAGCCCGATGCCGCCGAGCGATTACGAGGTCCGTGAGGCGCTCGATCGGCGATGCGCGGAGGAGGGCTTGCCAGCACTCTACGAGGAACTTCTCAAGGTCGATCCGGATACCGCGCGACGGCTCGCTCCGCGGGATCGTCAGCGGATCCTACGAGCCCTCGAAGTCGAACGGTCGAGTGGCCTTCCGCTGTCCGCGTGGATCCGTCAGCAGCCTTCGGGAGGCCGGCGTCTGACCGCGATCAAGCTCGGTTTGACGGTGCCACGAAGCATCCTATACGATCGCATTTCCGCGCGTGTCAACGACATGCTCGAGCGGGGTTGGGTCAACGAAGTGGTGACCCTGCTCCAAGACGGTATCAACCCCGGCGTTCCCGCGTTCCAAGCGATCGGTTACCGGCAGATCGTGCGATACGTCCAGGGTGGTTGGAGTTTGAGTTCTGCCATGGAGGATACGATCCGCGCGACCCGGCGCTATGCCAAGCGCCAGATGACCTGGTTTCGTAAAGAGGACGACGTGCGGTGGATTTCAGCTTCGGATCTGGAGCAGGACATGAAGTCCTGGCTCCCACAGTTAACCTTGGAGGTTCAGTCGCTCGATGAGCAGGCATAACATCAACATCCAGGACGGCTTTCTCTTTCAGAGTCTGAAAGAAGCCAGGCATATGAGTTTCGATTTGATCAGCGGCAAGCGGCTGCAAGGGCGGCTCAAGCGCTTCGATCGATTTGCAGTGGTCGTCGATACCGGAGTGCAGGAGATCCTGGTCTATAAACACGCGATCTCTCACATCTCTGACGCGGGCGGCCACCACAGCTGACCGGGCTCGCGGTGACGTTTCCAGATCGAAGCGCGGTTCGTGTGTTCGCCGCGTCGATGCTGCTGTTCTCGTGCGTCAGCTCGGGGCCGCCGCCACCGGACACCCGGGTCACCGTTCGGGATGACCCTTACCTACTGCCGCCCGGGGACAGTTATCCGTTAACCGGTACGCCCGAGTTGATGCAGCGTGTCGAGCAAGCGTTCGGCGCGTTGCACCAAGGCGGAGATCTCGAGCAGATCGAGTCCGACGGTCGTGAAGTGCTGGCGGAAGATCCTGGATTTCATCCCGCCACGGTTCTGGTGGCTCAGGTCGAGTATCTCAGACGCAACGACGACGCGGCTATCGAACTGCTGTTGCCGGTGATCAGCGAGTTGCCCGGATATCACGCGGCAAAGCTGCTGTTTGGGCGGGTGGCAGAGCGCACGGGCGATCTGCCCGCGGCTCTCGAGGCGTTTTCCGACGTTCCCGGGAACGACCTGGCCATGGACCGCGCTGAGAGACTGCGACCGCGGGCGATTGAGATCGTGTTCAATCGACTGCGCGACGCTGTCTCTCGCGGCCGTCTGGAGGATGCCGAAGGGCATCTCGATTGGCTCGTCGACCGGGCTTCAGACAGCCTTGAGGTGCTGGAAGGCACACGCCTGGTAGCTCTGGAACGAGGCGATTCCGAGGCCGAGCTCGAGGCCGTTCGACAACTCGCCGTGCAGACCGGCGAGCGGGGCTATCGACAGCGCGAAGCGGAGCTCGAAGTCGAGATCGGCGATCTTCGTTCTGGACTCGAGATGCTCGAAGAGCTGAATCGGGAGTTCCCGGACGACCCGCAACTCGCTGAGCTGCTGGAACAGGCCGAGTTTCTCTGGCGCCTGCAGCTACTGCCGCTGGAGGTGCAGGAGATCGGGCGCAAGGTGGAGATCGATCGTGCCGATGTCGCGCTCCTGCTCTATTGGTTGATTCCGCGGGTTCGCTACTCACAGATCACCAATCCTCCGATCGCGGCCGATATCCTGGATCATCCTCAGCGCGACGCGATTCTAAGGGTCCTGAATCTCGGCCTCATGGAGATCGATGAGACGCTCCATCGATTCGAGCCCATGGAGCCGGCCGACAGGGTCGTAGTGCTCAAGTCGCAACTCGTTCTGCTTGGGGCCTCACAGCGTCGATTCAGCTGTCTCGAGGATGCCAGGGGGCTTGAGTTTGACATCGCCTCGAATTCCCTGTGTCGCCATGCTGCTCGCTGTCGGTTGATCCCCGAGGAGGCCGACTGTCGGCCCGCCGCGTCGATTTCAGGAGCGGAGGCCCTGGAGCTCTTCCGCCAGACGTTGAATCTGCTCGGCTCGGGCGGATGACCTGGCCCAACCTGCTATCCGCGCTGCGCATCGCGATTGTACCGCTGTTCATCATCGCGGTGATCGAGGGGCGGCCGGGTCTTGCCTTCGCGCTTTTTAGCCTGGCCGGTATCACCGATCTCCTGGATGGCTATATTGCTCGCCGTCACCAGCAGCAGTCTATTCTCGGTGTTTACCTCGATCCCGCCGCCGACAAGCTGCTGGTGACCGCCGCGTTCATTCTTCTCTCCTGGCCCGGAGTGCATCAGGGTCTTCAGATTCCTATCTGGGTGACGGTGTTGGTGATTACCCGCGACGTCATTATCGTCACCGTGGCGCTCATCGTCCGTCTCACCGTCGGGCTCAAGAGCTTTCCGCCGACGGTACTCAGCAAGTGGAATACCGGATTCCAGATCGCCGCGATCCTGGTCTATTTGCTCACCGGAATGACTCGTGAGGTTGATCTATTCGCCAAGGGAGTGCTCGCGATCATGGTGTTTCTGACCGCGGTTTCCGGACTCGAGTACGCCTACCACTTTATCTATCGGGCCAACGAACTGCCGGCGCGTGCCGAGGCCGAGAGCGAAGGGGAGGCTCCGGCCATCGTGGATGAAGGAGAGTCCGGCGATCGGGTGTAGACTTTGGGGCGATGCTGGTCCCCGTCGGCGGCTTCAGCCGTCCATCGTCATGTCTTCTGGCTCTTCTGAGCTTGGCGCTCCCGGCTTTGCCGCTTTGGGGCGATAATCGAAGTACCGAGGTCTTGCGCTACGAGTGCTCGAGCTCCCTGTCCCGGCGAGACATCACTCTGTTCGCCAACGGTACAGTGCGGTTGCGGCAGGGGCCGTTGGGCGAGCAGACGCTTTATCTCGACGAGTTGCTGCCAGAGGAGCTTGCCAGTTACCTGAAGAGATTGCGTGAGGTCCAGCGATCATCCGGGGCCGCGCCGGTGGATCTGGGGGCAAATGCACCGAGTGGCGATTGGGTCGAAAACTGTGAGGTCGAACTGGCCTTGCCTGACTCGGCGCCCGCGACCTACACTTTTTCGACCTACGAGATCCCGCCCCTGGTCGTCGCCGGGCTGATTCATATCGCCGAGGATCTGGCGGACTTTACCCGTTCACCGGAGCAGGTCGAGCGACTGCCCAAGGGCTACCGACCGCGAGCCGGCGATGTGCTGCACGCCCGGGAAGGGGGACGTTTTCGAGTCGTGTCTCTGACCAGCGACGAGCTCGGTGTCGAGCTCGAGGAGCTCGGGACACCGGTGATGATTGTGGTGCCAGTGGCGGAAATATTCAATTTGTTCTCGACTCTGGAAGATCCCGACCGATGATGGGAACCGGTCGCGGGCTGCTCGAAGCTCTCTCGGTCGCCCCCTCTGGGAGCGGGCGCGATTCGAAGGGCCGCGATCGGCGTAGTGGCGTCGGCCCGCGGTCGGCCTCGACCCTGAGGATCGCGGGCGGTCAGCTCAAAGGGCGCCGATTGCCGGTGGCGAACGGCGTCCGGCCCAGCTCGTCGCGGTTGCGCGAAGCCCTGTTCTCGATCTGGCAGGGCCGTGTTGCATCCTGTCGTTTTCTCGACCTCTTTGCTGGCAGCGGCGCCGTCGGTCTCGAGGCGATCAGCCGCGGCGCATCCCTGGCGGTCCTGGTCGAAAGTGCGCCGGGGGTATTCAACAACCTCAAGGCCAGTGCCCGGAAGCTCGCACCGGACGCGACAAGAATCGTTCGCGCGACATTGCCCCGTGGCCTCGACCGTTTGTCGGGCGAACGCTTCGATCTCATCTTCGCGGATCCACCCTATGCCTATCAGCAGGTAGGCGATCTACTCGAACGCGCCGCGTCTCTGTTGGAGTCCGGTGGCGAGATGGCGCTCGAGCACTCGATCAAGCTCGAGGTCACCGCGCCGGCGCCCTGGCGGCAGCGAGAGAAGCGCTGCTATGGTGATTCTTGTCTCAGTTTCTTCAGACTGGACGGGGGGCTCGCGTCATGATCGCGCGGTTGCGTGTCGAGCGAGGCGATGAGGCCTCCTACGAGGTCGAGCTCGGTGCCGAAGACTTCGACATCGGTCGCGGTCCCGGCAACGCGTTGCATTTTCGCGACCCCTGGCTGTCGCGATCCCATGCCCGCATCTCGTGGCGTGCAGAGCGTCACCACCTGGAAGATCTCAGGAGTCGCAACGGGACCTACTTGAACGGGTCGAGGCTGGCGGCGCGCCAGGCGTTGGTTCACGGCGATTCGATCGTCCTGGGGGACATCGAGCTCAGGTACCTCGAATCGACCCGTCACGGCACCGCCAGCGATGCCCGATCCTTCATCGCCGGCGATTCGACGGTTGTCCTGTCGACCGACGAGCTGGTCTTCGAGCGCTATCGCGAGCCGGCGACGAGAGCCGGCGATACCTCGGTGGGGGAGAGCCTGTTGCCGTCGCTCAACGCGGCGGCGGCGGCGCTGATCTCCCACTATCCCCTCGACGAACTGGTCGAGCGCATCTTGAAAGTGGCGGTAGAGGCGGTCAAGGCCGAGCGGGGGACGCTCCTGCTGAGCTCGCGCGACGGCCAACAGGAGCTCGAGATCAAGGCGTTTATGGGCTTTGCGAGCGATCAAGACGTGCGCATCAGCCGGACGATCGTCGCCGAGGCGCTCGACCGCAAGAAGGCGATCCTGACCCTCGACGCTCAGACCGACAAGCGATTCGATGAGGCGGTCAGCCTTCAGCTAGAGGGCGTCCGATCGTTGATCTGCGTACCGCTATGGAACAACCGCAAAGTCACCGGGCTGATCTACCTCGACCATCGGATCATGGGCCGCACATTCTCGGCGCGTGACCTGCGCCTGGCAGGTCTGATCGCCAACATGGCGGCGGTCAAGATCGAAAACGTCTACTTGCTCGAGGATCAGATCGAAAAGCGACGGATGGAGGAACAGTTGGCGGTCGGTGCCAAGATCCAGCGCAAGCTGCTACCGGCCCGCAGCCCGAGTCTCGACGGCTACGAAGTCCGCGGCGCCAACCGCTCCTGCTTCGAGGTCGGCGGCGACTACTATGACTTCATCCAGCGAGAGGACGGCAAGCTGGCGGTGATCATCGCGGACGTCGCCGGCAAAGGGGTCGGCGCCGCGCTCTTGATGGCGGCGCTTCAGGCCTCCCTGCGCGCCTTGGCTCTGACCTCGCAAGAGCCCGCGACGCTGGTCAGCCAGGTCAATCGAGCGCTGCTCGAGAATACGCCGGACAACCGATTTGCGACTCTTTTCTACGGCGAGATCGATACCGAGAAACACGTGCTCGAGTACGTCTCGGGCGGCCACAATCCGGGCCTGTTGCTGAACGGGAGCGAGGTTCAAGAGCTGATGCCGACAGGTCCGATCGTCGGCCTGGTGTCCGAGGCAACCTACACCAGCCGGCATGTCGACTTGGCCCCGGGAAGTACGCTGTTGCTCTACACCGACGGCATTACCGAACTGATGGCACCGTCGCGTGAAGAGTTCGGTGTCGAACGCCTGGTTGCCATGTTGCGCGAGCACCATTCCGGCCCGGTGAAAGGCTTGCTGCGCGCGATCGGCGACGGCATGACCGCGTTCAGCGAAGGCGAGCGCTTCGACGACGACTCGACCGCGGTGATCGTCCGGCGGGCTTCCGAGATCAATTCTCCTCAACCCAGACGTTGACCGGAGCCATCTCGGTCAAGCCGTCCGACCAGACGGGCTCGCCGTCGACCCGGGGGAATGTCTTGAAATCAAGAGCTTCAAGACGCTTGCTCAACCTCTCTTTGACCCACTCGGTCAGGCACCCGGCTCAGGACGGGGTGCTTGTCGGCCGGCGGAGTCGCTGGTAGCATGAATCTCTGTTCAAGAGTCACGTCACCGAACTCTTTTCGTTCTCTTCCATGTCGCCTTCTACTACCCAGAACTTCTTCATCGAGCGTAGGCCCACCGAGCCGGGGACGAAAGCGTGAATCGCGAAACCAAGACCGACGAAACCACGGTAGATCTAGACTCGGTCCTGGAGATGGAGCGAACCGCGCTCGCTGAGCCAATGCCGGCGAACGAGTTCGCGGGTCGCGGCGCGGTCGAAGCGAATCTCATTCTCATCGCCCACCCGCACGACGAAATGCTGGGGACGCGTTATCGGCTCAGGCCGCGCGGCGAGCTATCGATCGGCCGCTCGTCGTCGGCCGATATCTCGATGCCCGAAGTGCAATCGCTGTCGCGCCATCACGCGCGACTTCGCCATCGCGGCGCGATGGTGGAAATTGAAGACCTGCGATCGACCAACGGCACCTTCGTCAACGACCGCCGGATCCTGTCGTCCAAGCCCCTGCACAGCGGCGATCGCTTCCAGCTCGGTGCGGCGCATTTCAAGTTCCTGCACGAGAAGGACCCCGAGCATGCCTATCACGAGGCCATCTACCATCTGGTGATGACCGACGGCTTGACCCAGGCCTTCAACAAGCGCAAGCTCGATGAGGAACTGTCCCGAGAGTTCGCCCGCGCTCATCGTCATCAGCGACCTCTCAGCATCGTGCTCTTCGATATCGATCACTTCAAGAAAGTCAACGACACCTACGGGCACCTGTGTGGCGACTTCATCTTGCAGCAGATCGCGCGGCGTACCTTCGATCACTTGCGACCAGAACAGGTCTTTGCTCGTGCCGGCGGCGAGGAATTCGTCATCTTGAGTCCTGAGACGGAGATCGAAGGGGCCTTCGAGATGGCCGAGAAGCTCCGCGAGCGAATCGCCTCCAATCCGTTTTGCTATGCCGAGCTCGAAGTCCAGATCACCTGTTCTTTCGGCGTCGCCACTCTCGAGCCGACGATGGAACGAGCCGAGGACCTCTACGCGGCCGCTGATCGCGCCATGTACCAGTCCAAAGGCGCGGGGAGAAATCAGGTCAGCAGCAGCAGGCCTGGGGTTCGTATGTCGCGCGATACGCCGATCGCCGGCAACTGATGACCGCTGACACCAGCGATTCATGGGCCGCCCTCAGGGGCAACCAAAAGCTCATCGGCCAGCGTCTCGGCCGCTACCGCATCTCGGCGAGCCTCGGGCACGGCGGCATGGCCGAGGTTTTTCGAGCCAGCGACGAGCGCCTGGGCCGCGAGGTCGCGATCAAAGTGGTGCTGCCGGCCTTTGCCTCGGACGCACAGCTGTTGCAGCGCTTCTTGCGCGAGGCCCGGGTGGTCGCATCACTCGACCATCCAAATATCCTGCCGATTTATGATTTTGGGGATCACGAGGGATTGCCATACCTGGTCCTGCCGTTGATCCGTGGCGGCACCCTCGCCGACGTGCTGGACGAGCACACGCTGGAGCCCGCCAGAATAGCCGGCTGGGTTCGTGAGTTGGCCCAGGCGCTCGATGCCGCTCACGCTGCCGGTGTACTACATCGCGATATCAAGCCCGGCAATGTGCTGGTCGGCCGCGATGAGCACCTCTTTCTGGCCGACTTCGGCATCGCTCGATTGAGCGACGCGACGCGCCTGACGCGTACCGGGACGGTGGTCGGTACCCCGGTCTACATGGCACCTGAGGTCGCTTCGGGCAAACCGGCTGAGGCTGCTTCCGACCTTTACTCGCTGGCGGTGATGAGCTACGAGATGTTGGCCGGTCGAGCGCCGTTCGAGGGCGAGAACGTGCTCTCGATTCTGCACCAGCACGCCACCAGCCCGGTGCCACCGATCACCGGTTATCGGCAACATCTCAGCGCTGGGGTAGACAGAGTCTTCGAACAGGCAATGGCCAAGCACCCGGCGGAGCGGCCGGCCAGCTGCCGGGTTTTCGCCGATCTGCTGACGGCGCAGTTGCCTGCCCACGGTGCGGTAGCGCCACCGAGCGATCTGGTACCGACGCTCGCGATGACCCGGGAACCCACCGCGGCTCCAGCGGCCGGTGGGATCACCCGGCCAGCGGCGTCCCCGGCGTCGGCCACGGTGGCCGACGATTCGGCAAAACGCTCTCCTGGATCTTTCAGCAGAATCCCTCAGCGGGCCAAAGCCGTGCTCGGGATCGCTATGGTTGGACTCGTGGCCCTTCTGGCGCTCAAGGCGATGGAGCGACCGCCGGCGTCATCGACTGTGTTGCAGGGGGTCGAGGACGAGGCGTTCGGTGCTGTCGACGGCCGGCCGGCCGATCCAGCGTGGTCCGATCGACCGGCGCCCGATCTACCGTCGTCCGATCTACCGTCGTCCGATCCGCCGCCGAGCGAGGAGTCGGGCGAATCGCCACCGGCCGGGGCGACAGGGCCCACGATCGCGTCGCCACCGGTCGAGCACGAGCCGACCCAGCTCGAGCCGCCACCCGTCGAACGACCCGACGGCGCTTCTCCCGCGCCTGATGAGGCTGATTCAGGACAGGCTGCCGATGTGGATTCGGGTCGGGGCCGGCTTCGTTTCAACGACTTGCGCTCATTGACCGAGCGGTCGAGCGAGCGTGACTTCGAAAGAGCCCGAGAAGCGGCTCGGCGGATGCCGGCGAGAGGGCCTCTGGCGGGACAAGGAAAGGCGGTGGAGATCTACGCGCGCGGCGGGCTGGCATATCTGGCCGGCGACGATGACGCTGCCGCTGCCGCATTGCGCCAGGCACTTCGCAATCCACGATTCGTCAAATTCTGGGGCCCGGGCCCGCTGATGCTCTTGGCTTCCGAATCGGATCGAGACGGCTTTGAAGCTTGGGAGCTGGCGTTGGGTTATGGCGATGCGCGCGGCACCGCGGCGGATACCCTCGATGCGCAACTGCTCGAGCAGCCCGAAGATCCACGGCTACGCGTGGGCCGTGCCCTGATTCACCGGCTGGATGGTGAGTCCGGGGCGGTGATCCGCTATGCGGTGCCGGTCTACCAGCAACTCGGCGCGAAGGATGCACCGGAAGCCCGCGGCTATCTGGCCCAGATCATCGGCGACGCCTATCTCGATCTCGACCGCGGCGATGAAGCCCTGGAATGGTACCGCAGGGCGTTTGCGGCCGGTGGTTCTTTTCGCGGCGTCGCCGCGATGCGCGGTGCCGAGGCGGCGCTCGAGCTCCGGCGCCCCTCTGACGCGGAAGAGTTCTTGACGCGCGGGTGCGAAGCTGGTCTGCAGGCTGCCTGCAGGCGCCTCGAGGCGAAGCCTAGATGGTTGCGGGATTGACCATGAGGTCGCGGGCTCAGGGTCGCTATCCCATGGGGTAGGACGTGTCCCGCCCCGGCGATGCATGGCGACTCTCCCTAGGGGCATCGCCAGCCGCCGTTCATGAAGATAATGTGAGCCTCAGGAGGGTAGCGACATGCGGCCGAAGCGCTTCGAGACTTTCGCCCGGACGGTACAAAAGACCAACGAGTGGCTCACGGAGCTGCGCGGTGACTTGGGTTGGGACGACCAGCATCAAACCTATACCGGGTTGCGTGCGGTGCTTCACGCCCTGAGAGACAGATTGACCGTCGAGGAGGCGGTCGAGCTCGGCGCCCAGCTACCCATGTTGGTCCGCGGTTTCTACTTCGAGGGCTGGCGACCGGCGGGTAAGCCGCGCAAGGAGCGCCACCTGGAAGAATTCCTGACTCATGTCGAGCGCGAGCTGCCGCGGGGGCCTGCCATCGATATCCAGGATCTCGTACGCGCCGTCTTTCGGCTGCTCGATCATCGCATCACCGGCGGTGAGATCGAAGACGTCAAGGCTATCTTGCCGCGTGAAGTGAGGGTCTTGTGGCCCGAATACACGACGGCGTGAGCCGGGGGAAGGCCAGGTACCCGTTCCTAGCGTCCCGTTTGCCTATTTCCTTCAGCTATCCTGGTCCTTCTCGCGCCTGACGTTGTTACGCCTCCTCAGAAGAACTCCGCTATTCCTGCGTCGGCAAGCCTAGTCAGGCACAAGAAATCCTCAGGATATCTTGAAGGAACTCGTCAAACGGAACACTAGGCCGCGGGTAGACTCTCAGCCGAGCCGCTGACCGGACACGTATCGGTGACACCGGCGCCTGACTGGCCGCCGATGATGACGGGATTTGCTAGACTGTGATCCCCAGCGGGAGCCCTTCCGTCCCTTTGCTCTAGCGCTCAGCGATCTCCGCATTCGCAAATCCTGTCGGTTCCGGTCTCTGACGACTCATCGTGTTACGCGATCTTCACATCCGCAATCTCGCCGTGCTCGAGGAGGCGTCGATCGAGTTCGGGCCAGGCCTGAACGTGTTGAGCGGCGAGACCGGTGCCGGAAAGTCGATCGTCGTCGACTCGCTGACCCTGCTTTCCGGAGGGCGAGCGTCGAGTGATCTGATCCGAACCGGTACCGAGTCGCTGACGGTGACCGGCTTTTTCGATGCGGATCCGGCCGTCCACAAGCTGCTCGGCGACTCCGGCCTCGAGCCCGACGGCGAGGAGCTCATGATCCGGCGCGAGGTGGCTCGCAACGGTCGCAACCGGGTCTTTCTGAACGATCGACCGGTGACCTTGAAGCTGATCGCGGAACTGGCGCCGGCACTGATCCGTATTCACGGCCAGCGTGAAGAGCTGGGACTGGTCGCCCCTGAGCTGCAGCGCACCTGGCTCGATGCGACCGGAGGCCGCGCGGCCGAACGGCTGTTGCGCCGGGTCGCCGACGCCTACCGCGTCTACCGTCGGTCGGCGCAGCGCCTGGAGCGCCTGAGCGGAGACGATCGGGCACGCCACGAGCGCATCGACTTTCTGCGCTTTCAAGTCTCGGAAATCGACGGCACCGAAGTCCGCGCCGGGGAAGAGGATGAGCTGCGCCGCGATCGCGAGGTGCTGCGCCACAGCGAGGCGATTCAGCAGGCCCTGGCGACTGCTGGGGAGCTTCTCTTCGATCAGGACACCGCTGCCTACGATTCCCTGGGCAGCTCGCTCCAGGCCTTGCGTCGGGTGGAGTCCTGGGAGCCCGAAGCCGCCGGCTGGGTGAGCGAGCTCGAAGAGCTGCGTATCCGTCTGGGGGAGATCGAGGCGTCTCTCAAGCGGCGTCTCGAGGAAGTCGAGGCCGACCCCGATCGTCTCAACGCCATCGAAGCCCGGTTGGCGGTCCTCGAGCGGCTGTTTCGCAAATTCGGGGCGACCAGCGCCGAGGTCCTGGAGCGGCGTGCTGCTCTAGCCGCCGAGCTCGCCGAGCTCGAGAATGCCGAGAACGCCCTCGAAGAGCTCGAAGAGGAAGTGCGGCTTGGCCTCGAAGCCTATACCGAGATCGCCGGTGAGCTCTCGGAAGCCAGGCGCACGTGGGGCGGGCGTCTCGCCAAGCGCGTCAAGAAAGAACTGCGCGATCTGGCCCTGGGCAAGGCACGCTTCGCCGTTCGCCTCGAACGGCGACGGCGCGCGGACAGCCCTTTACGCGTCGGCGGCGAGGGCGTCGACTTTTCGGAGCTGGGCTACGACCAGGTGGTTTACCTGTTCTCGCCTAACCCGGGCGAAGAGCTCAGGCCGCTCAGCAAGGTCGCGTCGGGCGGCGAGCTCTCCCGTCTTTACCTCTCGGTACAGCTGGCGTCACGGCGTCGCGGTCACGGCGGCGCGATGACCCTGGTTTTCGACGAGGTCGACGCCGGGGTCGGCGGTGCCGAGGCGGCGGTACTCGGCGGCAAGCTGAAGAGCCTGGCCCAGGGGGGGCAGATCCTGGCGGTGACTCACCTGCCGCAGGTCGCGAGTTGTGGCGACGTGCACTTCAGAGTCCATAAGCAGGTCAGAAAGGGGCGCACTCATACCGCGCTCAGTCGGCTGACCGACGACGGCCGGGTGGAAGAGGTCGCCCGGATGCTCGCCGGTAACAAGGTGACCGAGCTGTCGCGCTCGCACGCTCGCGAGTTGATCGGCGGGGCGGAGGCCCGCGGATGACGGCCCGCGGTCTTATCCAGGATGTCCCGACGACGCCATCGGCTGAATCCGGCGGCGCGACCCTGACCGAATGCGTCCCGGCCCTGCGGCCGGAGTGCCGACCTCGGGCCGGCCGTAGGATCTGGTACGACCGCGACATGCGGTCTGGCAATAAGTGATGAAAACGATGTTTACCAACCCTAGAACCCGAATAGTCGGGTGGACCGCAGGCTGCCTGGTCTTCCTCGGGGCGCTCGCCCCGATCACCGAGGCTCAGGAGCCAACACACGCATCAGCAGGACCCACCATCAGCGTCGACGAGGTGAGCCGTGGTCAGAAAGGCTACGGACTGTCGGTATTCGCCGGCACCGAGCCGGAACGATTCGAGGTCGAGGTGCTCGGGGTCTTGCGCAACTCGACCGCCGAGTTGAGCTACATTCTGGCGCGACTGACCGGCCACGACCTCGAACGCAGCGGTGTCGTGGCAGGTATGAGCGGCAGTCCGGTCTACCTCGACGGTCGTCTGGCCGGGGCGGTGGCCTTCAGCTATCTCTTCGGCCTGGACGCGATTGCCGGTATCACGCCGATCGGTGCCATGCGCCAGCTCTCGGATCTACCGGCCGTGCCTATCCGGCAGGTGTCGGCACCTGCCGGTCTGGCGCTCGAGGTCGAAGACTTGGTCGAGCGCAAGTTCTCCTCTGATCTGCTGGCGCGCGAAATCGAGCGCCTACAGCCAGCGAGTCACGGTGGAGGGAGTCCGGCGGTCCAGTGGACGTCATCGGGGTTCGGTGAAGCGGCGACCGCGCTGCTCGGTCGGGCCCTCGGCCAACTCAGCCCCGCGGGCTCAGGCCTGCCTTCGGCTGTCCCGACCTCGAGATCCGGCCCTTCCGGGGGAGGCTCGGTGACGGCCGGTGGCGACCTGGTGCCAGGCAGCTCGGTCGCGGCTGTCCTGGTCAGCGGTGACCTCAACCTGGCAGCGCACGGAACAGTCACTGACCGCGAAGGTGACGAGGTCTTGGCCTTCGGCCATCCGATGTTCTCCCTCGGCCCGGTCAACCTGCCGCTAGCGCCGTCAGAGGTGATCACGGTGATTGCCAACGCCGCCAACTCTTTCAAGGTATCGAACGCCGGCGAGGTGATCGGAGCTTTCGATCAGGATCGGCAGGCGGGGGTTCGTGGCCGCCTGGGGGCCAGCGCGCCAACGACGCCACTCGACGTTCGGCTACGCGGCCTGACGCGACGCGACTATCACATGGAAATCGCCAATCTGCCGCAAATGCGTCCGATCCTGATGGCGATTTCGGCACTCGGGGCCCTCGACTCGGGCAGCTATGCCGGCGGCTTTCAGGGCATCGACCTCGACGCGGTGATCGCGCTGAAAGGGTACGAAGATCTGCGCATCCGCCAGAGCTTCGACGGTGACCAGGCAGGTATCGGTAGCGTCGTTCACCTGCTGGGGTTCGCCGCTTTCCTCGAGTTCAATACGATGGTCGACGTCGAGATCGAGTCGGTGGAGGTCGAGCTCACTCAGGTCGATCGGCCACACTCGGCGACTCTCCTGGCAGCCTATCCGGAGCGGACCCGATGCGAACCGGGACAGACGGTGCCGGTCACCCTCGAGTTCAAGGCCTTTCGCGGCGAACGCTACCGTCGCGAAATCGACGTCAAGATTCCGGCCAACCTGCCAGACGGGCGCTATCCGGTGTTGATCGGCGACGGCACGAGCATGGACGCCGTGCGCCTGTCTCTCGAACGCCGGCAGCCGACGACTTTCGATCAGGCGCTCGACCTGATGCGTTCCCTCAGATCACGGCGGGAGCTGGTGATCTATGGTCTGACACCCGCCCCGGGCCTGGCGGTCGCGGGGGAAGTTCTGCCCAACCTGCCGGGCTCGATGCGCTCGATCTTCGCCGCCGGCGGGGAGTCTACCGGCGCTCCCCTGGGGTACGAGATCGCTGATGAAGCGAGTGAAATGCTGGAGCGTCCGATCGACGGCGCCGTGCGCATCGACCTTGAAGTCCGCCGCCGCTCCCGGTAGCGGCCAGTTCTATCTTTAAGAGGAATCCATGACCGCAAGATATCTATTCGTCCTGTGGAGTGTGTGGGCCGTTGCCGCTGGAGCGGCCGAGGTCAAGATCTTTCGCGCTGACTCTCGGGAGGCGATGCTCCAGGGGACCCTCGAAGGTCTGAGCGTCGATCCTCTCGGCGCCCTCGAGCTGGCACAGCGGATCGAGAGATTGGCGGCGATCGACGAGCCTTTTGCCTTTACCGGCGCGGCCCATCCCGACGGCTGGGTGGTCGGCACCGGCAACGCCGGTAAGGTCCTGATGATCGAGCGCGGCGGGGGAGTCGAAGAGCTCGCCGCCCTCGCTGAACCGGAGATTTTTGCTCTTCGGGCTGACGACGACGGCACCGTGCTGGCCGGGTCGTCGCCAAATGGTCAGGTCTATCGCATTGCCGCCGGCGAAGCTGAGAGCATCTTCGAGCCGGAGGCGACCTACATCTGGGATCTGGCGCGCGACCCTGAAGGACGCCTGCTGGTCGCGACCGGCCTTCCCGGCCGCCTCTTTCGAGTCGACGCCAGCGGCGCCAGCGAAGTCCTCTATGAGAGCCGCGACAGCCATGTGCGCTCGATCGCCGTCGCGAACGACGGCACGATCCTGCTCGGTACCGCCGGCCAGGGCCTGATCATCCGTCTGGATCCGGACGGCGATGTCACCACCCTCCACGACGCGCTTCACCCGGAGATCCTCGACATCGCTCTGGCGCCTTCGGGCAAGGCCTACGCCGCACTCCTCGCCTCAGAGGCCAGTTTTGTTGACCTGTCGTCGACCGCTGCCAGCGGCTCGGGAAGCGAGTCGAATGGCGATAAGGGAAGCGAAGGATCGGTGAGCGTGGTGGTGCAGTCCGCGGATACCGTTGGCTCGCGAAGCAGCAGCTTCAGCGGGCCCCGGAGCCTGGTCCTCGAGATCTCGTCCGACGGTGGAGTCGAGGAAGTTGCCAGCTTCCAGAGCGAGACGGTTCATTCACTGCTCTGGTACGAAGACGAGTTGTGGATCGGTACCGGCCAGGAAGGCAAGCTCTACCGCTGGTCCGAGCAGCGCCTGGTCCACGAGGCGATGATCGAGGACCGTCAGATCGCTAGCTTGATCGCGGGGCCGGCTGGAGCTGCCGCGATCACTGCCAATGCCTCGGCCCTCTACCTCCTGCACTCCGAGACCGAGGCCGAAGGCACATATACCAGCTCGGTGCTCGACGCCACCCAGGTCGCCCGCTTCGGTTCTTTCCTCTGGCAGGGGAGCCTGCCCTCAGGAGCCGGCGTCGAGGTCGCGTTCAGGAGCGGCATGAGCTCATCGCCGGACGCCACCTGGACTCCCTGGAAGCCGGCAGGCGGTGTCGACTGCATGGGCTGTAGCAACGGCAAACGTCGTGATGTGGCGTCGGCCGACATCGCTCATGGCCGATACGTGCAGTGGCAGGCGAAGCTGATGCGCCAGCGCCGGGGGAGCGGACCTCGCTTGCAGAGTGCCGAGCTCAGCTACCGGCAGGAGAACCTGAAACCTCGGATCGAAAAGCTCGAGGCGCTCGAGCCGGGGCAGATCCTGGTCCCGTCGAGCTTCAATCCCCAGAATCAGACCTTCGAGCCCTGGAGTCCCGACCGTCAAGGCATCTTCACGACGCTGCGACTCGAGAAGCCGAAGAACGGTACCCTGAAGAATCTGTGGAAGAAGGGCTATCGCACCCTGCAATGGGTCGCCAAGGATGACAACGCCGATCCGCTCCTCTATCGCCTGGACTTCCGGCGCGAGACCACCACCCGGGACGGAGGGCAGAGTGGTTCCGCCGAGGAATGGCTGAAGATGGCTGAGGAGATCGACAAGACTCACTACAGTTTCGATGCCACGGTGCTACCGGATGGCGTCTATCGGTTTCGCCTCACCGCCAGTGACGGCAAGCAGCGATCCCGAGCCGAAGCCCTGACCGACGAAGAGCTCAGCGAATCCGTGGTGATCGATCACTCACCGCCAGAGCTCGGGTCGATCCGTCGAACCGGTTCGCGGATCACCGCGGAGCTCCGGGACGCACTCTCGCCGTTGCGCGATGTCGCGGTATCGATCGACGCCGGCGAGTGGCACCCGGCCACCGCCGCCGACGGTTTGCTGGACGGGCGTCGCGAGACTCTGAGTCTGGAGGTGCCGGAGGACGCTCGGCTGGTTCTGTTGCGGGTCAGCGATGCCG
>JAAUXY010206071.1_pt1 | contig 20699 bp, 19 predicted proteins | sample 7278121 | NCBI WGS metagenome assembly JAAUXY01 (sample SAMN14350117, study PRJNA611818) | marine sediment metagenome | isolation source: surface marine sediment (1.8m) | place: French Polynesia: Moorea | collected 2018-08 | reverse complement strand
TGAGCCATTTCTTCGATCGACGGATCGCCTCGTAGTCCAGGTCGTCGAGCATCTCACGCATCGGCGAGGTGGAGACGAAGCTCGAGAAATTGACCATCTGGACCAGGCGTTCCTCGAACGACTCGGAGTTGCCGGTGGCTAGGTGGATGCCCCGGTGCAGCGCGTCCCAGCCGAAATAGGCGCAGTCGCCCAGAGATCGCCGGACCTGGGCCAGGGGATCCGAGACCAGCTCCGCGAGGTCCAGGTACTCCCGGGGATTGCCGCGGATCCTGAAGACACCGTTAGTGTGCCAGCCGCCGGCCAGGCGCTCCATCCAGAATCGCTCCAGGTTAGCCACGGACGCGGCCCCATAGCGGTCCCACTGCGACACCAGGAAGGCGGCGTTGAAAGAGCCGATGGACGTGCCGGCAAAAATGTCCGGCTCGAGCGGTCGATATTCGGTCACCGGCGACTGGCCGCTGCACAACGCCTTCAAGATGCCTACCTCGTAGGCGCCGTTGGCGCCGCCGCCCGAGAGCACCACGGCCGTCAGCATGCGGTCACCGTCAGCCATTGACGCCCCCCTCGGGCAGCAGGCATCCCGAGGCCCGGCAGTCGTGTGCCACCGCGTCGTTATAGCCTTCGGCGATCAACCGATCGATGAAATCGAGGCTGAAGTCGAGCAGGCCGATGCCGCCGCCCAGGTCGTTGTTCGGGCGATAGCGGTGGACGGTCAGCGGCCGGTAGGGGCGTCCCTTCCGCAATCGTCGCAGTACCCGGCTGTTGGAGCCCATGTCGGCGAGCACTTCGAGGAAGTCTGGGCTGATCATCCCCAGGTCCCGGTGAAGCTCGAGCTCGCGCTGGACCGCCATGGCGTAGGTGATGTCGCGCCTCATCAGCGCCGCCGAGGTGATCATGAACATCCGGTAGACAGTAGAGATGGTATTCGCCGGCTCGCGCAGCGGAACGTCACACACCTCGGGGTCAAGGTAGATGACGTGAATGACCTCGGCGCCCTCCTCGATTGCCGGTTTGAGTGGCGTGTTCTGCAAGACTCCGCCGTCTTGGTAGGGCACGCCGTCGATGTAGACCGGCGGCAGGATCCCGGGGATCGCGGTCGAGGCCGCGATCCCCATCGGGCCGACCGAGCCCGCGAGCTCGGCTTTCGAGAAGATTCTGAGCTTGCCGGCCAGCCAATCGGTCGCGGGCACGGCCAAAGCCTTGTGCGAGGCCGCGAGCCGTTCGCGGTCGAGGGTCTCTTCGATCAGCTGGTAGAGGGGGGTCGGATCGAAGAAAGACTCGAGGTTGATCGATTCCAGGGCGCGGAACTCGATCGACATGGCAGGTGGTGCGGTGAGGAATTCGGCGCCACGGGTGGCCGCGTAACTCGCCCAGTAGGTCGCGTCTTTGACCGTATCCTTCAGAACTTCGAGCGGGCGGATGAAGCAACCCGGATCGCGCAGGTGAAGAGGCGAGTCGCGAAGCCGGAAGACGCCGTTGCCGCAGTTCAACAGCCTGTTGGCGACCCGCTCTCGCCACACGGTTTCGAGGCGATTTGCCGCTTCGCTGGCCCCGACGTCGTTCTGTGACGCCAGGAACGCGGCGTTGTAGGCCCCCACCGAGGTGCCGCTGAAGACCTCGACCTCGACCGGCTGGTAGTCGGAGGCCGGCGAATGACCGCCAAATAAGGCTTTGAGCACGCCGATCTCATAGGCGCCTTTAGCGCCACCTCCGGTCAACACCACACCGTTTTTGCGGCCGAGCGCCGGAGTCATGCGAGCCCCCTGGACTCGTCGGTGGCGAAACCAGGGGTCGCCAGAAGGTTCCCGATCTGGTCCTGGTGCCGGCACTCACGGCTCGCGATGAAGCTCAGCAGCCCGCTGAAGTCGGTCCCGGCCGCCTGCCGCTGGCAGAGATCCGTGACGAGACCCAGGGTCTGGCGGCGGGTGGCGACGAAAGCTTGAAGCTCTGGATGAGGCATGGGAGCCCGAATCACGAGGTGTCAGCAGTCCGCGTCAGGGCTTATCCACAGTGATCCCGAAATTTCCCATCGGGATCAATGATGCGCAATGTATTCAGCAGTGACAGCGCATGGGGCTCACGGCCGATGGCTGAATTGACACAGAGCAGTCCCTGGACTCCTTCGAAGATGCCCGTGCCGCCGATGATTGGGCCGATACCGCCGAAGCGTAGGCCGGGCTGGCCCGGAGCCTCGGCAAATTTCAAGTCAAAAGACTCGCCGAGTTGTACGTTGGCGCTCACGGTTCCGACCACAGCGCCGTCACTGTCAAAGTACGTGTAGACGTTCTCGGTGGTAAATGGAGCAGGACGTAGAGCAGTGCCCGGCGGCGCCGCCACGTTGGTGAAAATCGTTGCATTGATCTTGCCAACCAATTCGCCGAGACTGAGATTGCTCCGCAACCCGAGATATCCTTTGGTCGAATATCGATAGTCGGCGGTTCGCATCTGTCCGGAGGTGATCAATCCGTTGGGAAACCCGTTGTCATCAAAGCTGTAGAAGGTCAGCTGGTACTTGTCGCGTTTCTGTCCCCGCATCACGATATAACTGACCGTCGGCTCTGGGTCCTCGATCGCCTGCAGTTGGGGGATCTCCCGATCCGTCCTGATCTTGCCGTCCGGATCCATCGCCCGAAAAGAGATATTGCCAATGAAGCCCAGGCTGGGCGTGATTTCTCCGTTCAGGACATAGGTGCATTCCAGCCCTGCCAGCCGATCCGGCGGCTGCATGACGTTGCCCACGGCGCCGGCGAGAGTCCTGACCTTGCCGTCGATGGTGACCGGATAGGTCTGACCGATCCCATAGCCTCGAAAGCTGTCGCTGGATCCGGGAAGCCGGTAGTCGCAGTCGAGCATCACGAATCTCTGCGACACATAGGGGTTGAATGCGACCGGTGGCGGCTCCTGTCCGACATTCCACTGGTAACCGTCGGGAGCGATCAGCCACCGACTGGTGAAAGTGCCGCTTTTCTCACCAGTCGCCTGGTTGACCTGAACCTTGCATCCGGGATCAGGTTTGAGAATCCGATTGCGAAACCGGTGCAGCACACCGTGAATGTCGAAGCCGAATCCCCCGTTGATGCCGAAAAAATCACTGGGATCGTCGGGAGTGAGGCTGGCGTCGGCAGTTTCAGCTGGATCCGGGACCGCGGTCATGTTGAAGTAGGCGGCCTGGTCCAAGAGAAACTGAACCATTTCGAAGGGATAGGTTTCGGCGTTGATGTCGGGAAGCTGGAGTGACCCGCCGGGATTTGGCGGAGGTGCCTGCTGTTGGGTATTCATTCTTTTAACCTCTCTTGACTGAATTCAGGATGCGCGAAGCCGTCGTGCCGGATCGATGATTCTCGCCACATAAAGGTTTGAGAACACGTGAGGGCCGATGGCCACGCCTGCCGTGCCGTAGAGGATCCCGCCGATGCCCTCGAGACAGCCGGTTCCCTGGATAATCGGGCCGAAGTAGCCGAATCTGAGAGCGGGCTGCTGCGGTGCTCCCTTGAGCTGCATGGCAAAAGTGCGGCCTTCGATGAAGTTGGCCGTCATTCCGCCCACGGTGTGCCTATTGCCATCCATGAAGGCATATCGACTCGAGCCCTGAAAATAGAATGGAGAGTCCGCGGATCCCTCACCGGGGCCGGGGTCGAGCGGGTTGGTCGCCGTGAAACCGACTTCCGTTCCCATGTCCTCTTCGATCGAGAAGTGGCTGCGCAGACTCCCCTCGGTTGTGAAGTTTGCGCCGACTCGACGCAACTGCAGAGGAACATTGATTCCTCGAGGTTGGCCGTTCGCGAACAGGCTGAAAGTCGAGAGCTGATCAGGCCCCTCTTTTTTGTGAGCGGTAAGCGACATAGGTTGCTTCCGGGTCGGGATCGAAGAGGGCTTCGACCGGCGGCAAAGACTCGTCGGTGTGAATCTTGCCGTCCGGATCGACGATCCGGATCGTGATGTTGCCGACAAATCCTGTGCTCGGATCGAAATCGCAGCCCAGAACGTAATTGCCTTCCAGACCGGCGAAGGCGCCGAAGCCATCCATGACGTTGCCGACCGCCGAGGCCATCCATTTGGACTTGCCGGCGACGCGGATAGGAAAGATACGACCGGTACCGAAGCTGCTGAATCCGTCACGCCCATCGGCGAAGGAAAAGCTCGCCTCCTGCATGACAAATCGCTGGGTAGAGGATGGATCGAACGGTGTCGCCGGCGGGGTCCGATCCGGCCGTGCCTGAAAATCTTCCGGGATGATCAGCCATCGATAGCTCAGTGCACCCGAAACTTCCCCGACGATATTGGCCGACTTGATGCCCGTACCCGTCACCCGAGTATCGATGGCACAGCGATGGAGCTTGGCCTCGCCGCCGATGCCGATCACCTGCCCGGACTGTGTGAGAGCGGCGTTCTTGTTTTCCGGAACTGAGAAGACGGTCAGCCAGGCGGCGCGGTCGACCATCTCTTGCACCACTTCGAAGGGAAGAGGTCCGGCGTTTAGATCCGGCAATTGCGGCGGCGTCGCTGGACTGGACGTCGCCGCACCTGAGGAGGTCGATGAACTCTGTGCTGTGCTCATAGTGTGTGCCTTTCTTGGTTAGGACTCAGGTCGGTTTCGGACTGAGCTGAAGCCCTTCAACGTTTCTCTCGCAAAGCGGTCGTCAGCGCTTTTTCTCTGAGAGGCGGCGAGCTTGTTCAGGCCACGTCGTTGGATCGATGATCTGATAGCCCCTGCCAGCAGCGGCCAGGATTTCTTTCAACCGGTTCGGATCGATCGTCGCCAACTGCCGGAAGCTGGAGAGACCAGCGGCCTTGAGCAGGTCGGAAATCCGGGGTCCGATGCCTTTGATCCGCGTCAAATCATCCTCTTCAATGGGCGGTTCAGGATCCGGCTTCGGTTCGAGCTCGATTAAGGGAGCCTCGGGCTCAGCTTCGCCTGCACCGTCATCGTCACCATCCCCCGAAGAGTCGATCTGCCGCCGGCTCTCGTCGGTTGTGAGGATTGCCAGAACGATCTCTTCGAGCCGCTCCAGCTGATTCGATTCGTAATAGAGTGGCGCCTTGGGCCACCTGCCCAGGACACGGTAGGCAACTCGCAGGAACTTCTGAGTGGCTGGGTCAACACGGTAGCGCCGGCAGTAGTCGGCAACGATCCATGCTTGGAAGTCGCAAGGATTCATTTTGTCAGCGAAAACCTTGCATTTGTTGCAGACGAGGACTCGCTCCCGGCCCCTTTCGATCGAGACGATCGAGTACCTGACGAGCTTCACCAGGTTGTCGTTCAGGTCATGTTCGGACATTCAATATCCTCCGAAGTGGACGCCAGCAATGTTTTTGAAACCTGCTCTGGCTCTGTTGCTCCTGATCAGCGTTCGTCAAGGACTCATGGCCCGGCTGAACCATCCGTCCAGAACCTGGCTCAGGACGAGCAACGTCGGGGATCGACATGTGTCGACGGGATCGGAATCTGACGAGTGGTTGCTCTCAGAGGGCAGGAAGCGAAACATCGATCCGAGCGATTCATCTCGAGGGCGTTGGCTGAGAGTGCTCGTCACCGGCCGAATCACCATTTGTTGCCAACTCTCGTTCAATGACGCACGCGGCCGATGTCGGAAGAGATTCTCCAAGTGGCTCTCTCGACCATTCGCGACAGCCCAGAGAAGAGCCGCTGAACTGACTCCGTTGGCGAACGCGGGGAGGTCAAATATCGCACCGCGGTGACCCAACACCAGGCTTGCCAGGATCTCCGGATGACGGAAGTTGACCAGAGTCACCGCCCAGGAAAGACCGGCGAGGGCGTTCTGTCGGCCGATCGTATGGTCAGATTCCTGACCGGCCTTGGCAAGCATCTGTCGCCAGGTGATGACGCCTGGCAGGGCATGAGTCGGCGCGAAGTAAAGGGCGCGTCCGACGCCATGCCAGTAGCAGGCGACGAGCTCGGGATCGATCGCTTCGAGCGCCCGATCCACGCGCTGGAGAAGATGGGGATAGAGGGTTCGGATGACCAGGCCGATCGCCTCAAACATCATCAGCTCACAACCGGGAGCGGCGCTCGCTCTACAATCGGAACGGAATTTCTCCAGGGCAGTGCCCAATGAGTCGCATTTCCCCCACGGATCGATCGCCTCAAGAGCGCGCATCGCGAGGGAAAGCCCGGCCCCGGTGTGCAGTGGGATCAGGGCGGGCGCCGGGTCATCGAGCTCGTGCAGGACGTCCTTGACCGCGGGGCCACGACCGGTGCCCGGCGCATGGGAGAAGCCGATGCCCTCCAGCGCCCACAGCCGGTCGTATGGGCTGAGCCGCGTCGCTTGCTCGATCCGAGTCGGCAATGATCCGTGATCGATCCCGCCGAGCAATTGTTCGGCTTTTTGAAACGTCGAGAAGGCCTGGACTTTGTTGGTGAGCTCGAGAGCATTGCTTCGTAGCCCTGGTACCTCCGCCAGAGTCCGGGCAGACCTCGAGAGCAAAGCAAGGCCGAGCTCGATGGACTGGCGAGAGCCGGGCACGAACCGGTCAACGGCCTTCGACTGCAACTGATCTACGGCACGAAAGACACGGTCCCAGTCCTCACCAAACTCGTCACGGATCGTCTCGGTCAGGTTGTCGACAGCCGACGCCGCCCGATCCGTGTCCGCGAGGATCACATTGCGGATCTGTTGGGCGCCAAAAAGCGTCATGGCCCAGGAAGCGGTGGCTATCGATCGCACGACTCCACTCATTCGTCATATCCAGCGGTCCCAGTGGGGATAGGTCTCCATTGATCCACCGCGAGACGTTCAGTTTTCGAAGCTCGGCACCGAGCGGCTGGCCGCGCGCCAAGCTGACGCGCGGCCGGATGCCGCCGGCAAGAGCTTCTCGGGCGAGAGGAGGGTTGCCTCGACTCGCTTAGTCGCCACTCTTGGTGATCTTGTTCTTCTTGTTGCCGTCTCGGATCGCGTCGCTGATGTCTTCCAGGCGCTCGAGCTGCTTGACCTCGAACTGGAGATCCGGCTTTTCCCAACGGCCCAAGACTTCATACGCAACGCGGAGGTACTTCCGGTCGCAGCGAACGCGATGTTTCTCGCAGTAGCTGGCGATGACCCAGGAGTCAAAGTCGCAATCGGTCATGTTGTCTGCGAACAGCTCGCACGCATTACAGAGCAGCACTTTCTCGTTACCGCGTTCGATACAGACGATGCTGTAGGAAACTAGCTTTAACATGTCGTCACTAAGGTTTTTGTCAGCCATCGATTCCTCCTTGGGGTTGTTGGGGGCAACACCTGACGGTATGCCCGAGGATTTGGTTTTCGGATCTTCTTGACCGAAGGTTTGTGATTTTTCGTCTTCGTGTGCCGCTCGAGCCGGCGTCGCGCTGGGCCGCGGTTGCGGCGGGGTCACGGCTGGAGCCGGAGACGTCGGGGGCAGAGGCGTTGGAGTGGTCTGATCGACTCTGGCGTTGAGTGGCGCGGTTTGATCCAGGAAGCGGCGCGCCGTCTGGCCGAACAGATCCATGCCAAAAGCGGCCATGGCGAACGGCAAGCGGGCCAGCTGCCCGAACGTCTCGACCCATTCGTCGATCGTCATCGGCTTGCCGGTATCGCGTCGGCCAGTGTCTTCGGTTGCCATCGTGTGCGGATCCCGTGCGGTCTCGGCTCAGGTTCAGGGTTTGGGGCCCCAACCCAGATCGCTCGACGCTCCCGGAGTAGGGGAGGGCTGGCTTTCAGGAGATGATGGGGCCGAGGTGCTTGGCGCGGCCGGTTGGACCGGCGGCGGCGCCGAGGGATGAGCCGGCGGCGGTGCCGCGGAAATGGGCGGTGCCGCGGGAATGGACGGTGCGGGAATGGCGTCGTCGTCTCCACAACCCGAACATCCTCCGTTTCCCGGCATCCAGCGCGCGGGGTTGAGCATGTCGAGAAACATGACGCCGAAAGCCGCATCGACCGCGCCGCGTTGCAGCCGATCGCCGGTGGCGTAGAGCTCGTCGAGAGCGCCCCCGAGCTCTTGCTGTGCTGCCGCGCTGACGGCGTCGAGCGCCAGGGCCGTTTTCTCCTGATTGGCCCCGCTGGGCACTATCAGGTGGGTCATCTGTTTGACGCCGAAGAGTGGCAAAGCCCAAGACATCCTCAGCATCGACTTCGTCAGCTCACGCATGGGTGGCCTCCTTCCTGGTTATCTCGATGAGGCTAAGGTCTGTCCATCGCCTCGCCATCCGTGAAATTCTTTCTGTATCCGAGTGTGGAATCGTCATTCGCGCCCTCCCCGCCCCAGAGCCCACAGCAGCGCGCCGCCGACCGCCAGGAACAGCACCGCGCTCATCTGCTCGAGCCACTCACCGCCCTGACCCATCTCGCCCAGCTGGATCGAGATCAGCACCAGGCTGCCGAGCATCAAACACAGGCAGATAGCCAGGGTCGACTGATCTTTGCGCCGCTCGGCCGGGCTCGGCTCGCTCACCTGGACCTGGAACTGGGGCTCGTCCGAGGTCGCCATGTTGAGCACCTGATCGATCTTCTGCGGCAATTCGAGCAAGCTCGCCAGGTTGGCCTCCAGCGACTCGCCCATTTGTCGTGGATCGGTGATCTGACGGAAGTGGATCCAGCCGGCGAGCCAGCGCATGTCTTCTTGAGCTTCGCGCAGGGCGTCGGCATGGGGTGCCAGGACCTGGCCGATCTGTGCGGACCAGAACAGGCCCTGGTAGAAAGCGACCATGTGTCGCCGGGGGGTGAAGCCATTGGCGCGCGCCACCTGCCAGTGCAGGATCAGGTACTCGGCGAGGGTGTCGCCGCGTTCGCTCCAAGCGCCGTCCCGGAACGGCACGACCTGACGCAGGTGAAGCAGGAGCTCGCGCTCGTTGGCGTCCTTTCGCACCGGCTCGAGCTCGCGAGCCAGGCTGTCGCAGGCGTCGTCGGGCTGGTGTGCGGCGGTCGAGCGCAAGTATTGCCAGAGGTTGGAACGCGAGGCCTCCGGGATTTCCGCGAGCTCGCCGCCGACGAGCGCCAGGTGACCGTCTGAGGTCAGCACGACGTCGGCGTCGACCGGGAAGATGCCGGCCACCAGCGCTTGCTCCAACCACAGCAGGTGGAGCCGCCGGGCGACGTCGCGGCGCTTCGCCGGGCCGCGGTCTTCGAGGGGCGATTCGCTGTCGAGGCGGGTGCCGCCGATCCAGTCGAGGGTGAGCACCGCCGTCGCGCTCAGCTGCCGATGGACGCGCGGTACCGCGAGAAGATCGGAATCCGCCGCGTGACTCGCCAGCTCCTGCAACTGATCGGCTTCGACGGTGAGATCGACTCGTTTCTCGAGCCAGTCGCGGAAATCGCTCCGGGCTTCGCCGAAGTCGAGGGTCGGGTGACGGGCGAATGCCTTCTCGAGCAATGGTAGGAGCGGCAGATCGCGAGCCATCCGCGCCTCGAGCTCGGGACGCCGGACTTTGACCAGCACCGGCTGGCCGTCCTGGAGCAGCGCCCGATGGCTCTGGAATAAGGTGTCGACTCTGTAAGGGGTGGCTTCGAAGCGGCTGAAGACTTCCCGGGGCGGTCGTCCCAGGGCGTCGGCGACGGCTTCGGTGACCCTCTCGGCGGACATCGCCGCGGGCTGCAGCGGCTCGGCTCGGATCAGTTTGCCGAGCTCCAGGCATTCCTCGGTCGCGAGCAGGTCGGGACGACGCGAGAGATAGAGACCGAAGGAGGCGAAGACCGGGCCCAGGCGACTCAGGGTGGCGTGAAGCCGGCGCGCCAGCTCGCGGCCGGTCGGCGTTGTCGGGTCCGAAGGTAACTCGGTCGCCCGCAGGCGACGCGGTCCGCGAACCAGCCCACCGTCGACCAGCTGCTGCTCGACTTCGCGCCGGCGCGAGCCGCCGCGACGATGGAGCTCGAGACTCATCCCGGCGTTTCTCCTGAGTCGACGCTGGCCGCCGGACGGGTGAGCCCCTCGAATTCAGAAGGATCCGTCAGCGCGCGATAGACCTCGCCGCGTTCGTCCTCGGCCGAACCCTCGCCGGACTCGAAGCCGCCCATGGCCTCCTGTAATGGCTCGGTGATCAGCGCGTGCCAAAGTCCGGCCAGGTGTGCGTCGGCGGGGCGATGGTGGAGAAAGGTCGCGAGCCCCGGATCGTCCGGAGTGGTGGTGAGGCGCATGACGATCGAGGAGATCAGCCCTTCGGTGAAAGCGCCGTCGCGCAGGGACTCGCCCCGTGAGCGCAGCAGGTGCTCGACGATGCCCGGATGAGAGAGGTTGACCAGCGCCACGGCATAGGCGACGCCGGCGACGGCGTGGCGCCGGGCTCCTTCATCAGGCGCCTGGCGCCGGGCCATGTCGAGGGCGTGGCCGATCGAACCATAGCCGGGCACGAAGTTGATCGGCACGAAGTAGATCGCGCGACCGACGCCGTGCCAGAAATAAGCTTGGAGCGGCCCGTCAGAGCCGGCCAGGGCGCGGTCGATGGGGACCACCAGGTCGGGGAAGAAGCAGCGCGCCACCAGCCCTAGAGACTCGAGAGCGGCATCGGCAAAACCGGAGCGCGAGTTGCTCCTGGCCAGGGTCACGAAGCGGTCGATCGCGCGCTCGACGTCGGCCGCCTCCGGGTCCCCCGGGCGCATCTCACCCAACACGTGCTCGGCCAGCGCCAGGCCGAGCCCGGCATGGAGCATCAGCAGTGCCGACGGAGGTGCGCGGGCCTTTTCCAGCAGGCCGGTGGGGTCGTTGCCGAGGGCCAGCCGCTGCTCGGTGTAGTCGTGCCCGAGACCTTCGATCAGCCACAGAGCTCGGTAGGAATCGTGGGCCAGCGCCCGCTCGACGTAGAGGTCGAGCTCGAAGGCCTGGCCGGCCGGCGGCAGCCGCAAGCGTTCGCGGACGCCGCGCACCAGAAAATAGACCTCGAGCTTGTTGCGCAGCTCCTGGCGCGCCATCTCGCCGGCCTGGCCGGGGGTGGCGATGCGCAGGGTTTCGCCAGAGCTGCGGGCGACCGCCGCCAGCCCCTTGGCCAGGGCGGCCGCGGCCGCCGACGGCGACCGGGGATCCATGGCGTCGAAGAAGGAGTCGAGCCACTCGCGGCTCAGGTCGTTCCCGGCCTGCAGCAGCGCCTGGGAGCCGAGATCGAGCCGCCGATGCCCGGTCCAGGCGGCGACTTCGAGGGACGATCCCAGCCGCTCGAGGCCGGCCCGGCGGCGCAAGACGTCGGCGAGCTGCGCCGTGCCCATCAGCGGTAGCGCCCACGGCAGTCGGATCATCGATCGGGCGAGATCGCGCATGGTCATCGGTCCTCCGTCCTCCGGACCCGCGACCAGCCCTGATCGATCGCCCGCCAGGCCTCGCTCATGGTCTTCTCCGGGGCCGCCCAAGAGCGGTCGGCAAGGTCGAAGAGAGCGTCCACCATTCCCTCTTGCAGATGCTTGCCGGTGCGATAGAAACCTCCGACCGCCTCGCCGAGGCGCTCCTCGAGGAGATCCGAGACATCGTCCATCTCCGAGGCCGAATCGGATAGGTTCCGGCTCGGGGCGAGCCAACGGCTGGCCTGATGGAGACCGAACATCGACGCCGCCCAGGGAGCCCGCAGCATCGACTTGGTGAGCCGGCGCAGATCACGATTTCCCCGGCCGTTCATCACTCGATTCTCCGCGGCGACCCGAGGCGGCGCATGGCACCGATCAGCATCAAGAGTGCCGTCGCGGCGAACGCCAGCTCAGCGGTCCAGAGATTGAGCCCCAGCGCCTCGGGGCGCGGGCTGACCGCCATCAACACCGACGCGCCGAAGGCCGCGCCCGCCAGCTGCAGGGCCCGGTGACGCAGGGCGACCCGGTCTTCGGCGGGGTGGTCGGTGCGAGCGATGCGAGCCGGCAGCTGACCCGAGGTCAGCCGGTCGAGGGCACGGGCACCGCGCTGCGGGCCGTCGTGCAGCAACTGTCCCGAGGCGCTGCCCCAGTCGAGCATCTTGTCGACGGTGAAGCGACTGGCGCGGGTATGCCACTTGACGTAGCGCGAGCAGGTGTCGATCAAGTAACCGCCGAGGTCGAAATCAGGTTCGAAACGGGTGATCAGGCCGTCGATGGCGATCGACGAGCGGATGTACTTGACGATGTCGCGCTCGGGCATGACGCTGGTCGCCCGGGAGAGGTGCAGCATCTCAGTCATGATCTGAGTGAACGAAGCGGTCAGCTGGCGCCCCTCCGGGCCTTCCACATACCAGCCCCGAGCCAGGCGATCGAGCCCGTCGCGAAAGCCCTTGAGATCCGACCGCGGGCCATGGACCGTGAGCTCCAGGAACTCGTGGTTGAGCAGGTCCATGTCGCCTTCGGCCAAGGCCAGGGTCATCTTCATCAGGCGGCTGCGGGCGTATTGAGAGAGCACTCCGGTGATACCGAAATCGACGTAGCCGACAGCACTGTTCTCGAGAATCATCAGATTCGCCGGGTGCAGGTCGGCGTGGTAAATGCCGAAGCGAAAAGCGTTGCCGAGAAAGTTCTCGATCACGTTGGCGGCAAAGCGCGAACGGTCAAAGCCCCTTGCCTCGAGGCGTTTTATGAACAGCTCGTCACCTTCTTCCCGTGCCCTCAGGTAGTTGAGCAGCGTCTCGCCGGTCAGGAATTCCACCACCAGGATGCGACCGGTGGTGTACTCGGAATAGACCTTCGGAACGTACTGCGCCCGCTGGTCGTAGGGGTGGCTCCTGAGCTCCTCGGAATAGCGGGCCTCGAAGCGGTAGTCGAGCTCTTCCCGGGTCCAGCTGACGAACTCGGTCATCGGATCGATCATCCAGTAGAGCGGCTTTAGATGCAGCCGCTGAATGATCGTCATCGCCGCGACCATCAACCAGATGTCGCTGCGAAACTCGGTTCGAACGTTGGGGCGCTGGACTTTCACCGCCACCTTCTGCTCGCCCAGGTAGGCGACGTGGACCTGGCCGACCGAGGCGGTGGCCAGGGGTTCCTGGGTGAAGGAGTCGAAGGTCTCCTCAGGCGCTTGGCCGAGCTCCTCGTGGACGATTCGCTCGACGTCGTCGTAGCCGAAGGGATCGACCTGGTCGAGGAGCTTGAATAGGGCGTCGCAATAAGCGACCGGCAGGATGTCGGGCTGGAGCGCCAGCATCTGTCCAAACTTGATGAACGTGCCGCCCATATCCTCGAACAGGATACGCAGGCGCTCCGGCGCCGGCCGCCCGGCCGACGGGAACAGGCGCTTCAGCCTCGGCCAGGCTTCGACGCGCCGGCCCAGCAGGTGGGCCAGGCCGTGGCGCAGAAAGACCCAGATGAGTTGCGCCAGCCGCTTCGCGCTGCCCCAGGCGACTTTCACGCCGTCCCCTTGCTCATGGCGGGCTCGGCGGCGGAATCCGGGCCGTCGAATACCGAACCGTAGAAGATCGACTTGCGCCGCTCGAGGATGGCGGCGAGCGCCTCTTCCATGCGAGCCCTGACCTGCTGGCTGAGGTCGCGGACCACTTCCCGGTCGCGCGCCGCCTCCGGGCCGTAGCGATCGGCGACGTGGATCGGCTCGAGAAAAAGAGTGTGCCACTTCGAGGGCAAGGGCAGGAGCGACATCGTGGGCGTGATCGGCAGGCACGGCCACTCGCTCCACCGCGTCCACCAGCGCCAGTGGAACTTGGCGTAGATGGGAAAGATCTCGGCGCTGCCGACGGTCACGAACGGCACGATCGGTGCGCCGTGGCGTAGAGCGATCTTGACGAACTCGTCGCGGCCGAAACGGCCCAGCTTGTAGGCGTCGCGATAGTAGGCGAAGGCGCCCTTGATGCCTTCGGGAAAGATCGCCAGCAGCTGGTCGCGCGACAGCACCCAGTCGGCGTTCTCCTGGCAGGCGTGGAGTCCCCCGCACTTGATCATGTAGGGGGCCAGGAAGGGGAACTTGACCAGGGTGGGATGGATCAGGAAGCGCGGATAGCGGCCGAGCTCCCGGGCCAGGAGGTGCAGGGTCATCACCCCGTCCCAGGGTTGATGGCCGCGATGGACGCCGGTCAGCACGGCCTTGCCCTTCGGTATTTGCTCGAGCCCCCGCCACTCGACGCGCCAGTAGACGTCGTGCAGGAAACGAAACAAGGTCCGGCCCAGGCGGCCGATGTATTTCCGATCCATGCCGAATTCGTCGAAGTCTTCGGTTCGTTCACCCATTCTGGCGGCGTTGGCGGGGGGCGCCGGATCGGCTGCCGTCCGGGCGCTGGTGTGGCGCGGTTCGAAGCCGAGCTCGCGGCCGATCTTTTCGCCCGAGACCGTCCACGGGTAGCGCAGATACTCGAGCTCGTCGGCCGGCGCGTGGCGGGTGATCTTGCGGGTGAGCCGCCGCAACCAGCGGGGGACCGGCAGGCGATGGCCGCCGGAGCTTCGAATCGCCTGGCGCAGGGGTATCGCACCGACGGGGGCGACGTTGTAGACGCCGGCCCGCCCGGCGATCGCCGCCCGGGCGATCGCTCGCGCTAGCTCCTCGGGGCTCAGCAGTTGGAGCGAGGGATCGTAACCGGGCAGAGTGAGCGGTAGACGACGATGGATCAGGCGGCTGACGGCGTCGTCACCTCCCGCTACCGGCACCGCCGTCGGTCGCAGGACGGTCAGGCGCATGTCGGTGGCCGCCAGGGCTCCGTCGGCGGCTTTCTCAACGGCAAACCAGCGGCGTGCAACAGCGTTTTCGGGGCGCCTGCGCAACCGACTCTCAGAGAGATAGCCGAGATGTCGGTGACTCGGCTCATTGATCGCCGCGGACGCGACCAGAATCAAGTGCCCGATGCCGGCGGCATCGGCGCGTCGGCAAAAGTCGGCGACCGCGGCGGGATCCGGCCTCGCCCGTGCCGGCAGATAGACCGCGACATCGAGACCCCGGGCTATCGCTCCGGGTTCGCCACCCTGAGGAAGCTCCCGGCACTTCTCGATCTCTTCGCGACGGGCGAGATGTGCCGTCAGGGAATCTCGGAAAGCTCCCGGGTGGCCACCGATGGCGATCCGCACCATCTCAGGCCATCCTCTTGTTGCAGGTCTTTTTCATCGAATCTGCGTTCATGCCTCGTCGTTTCAGGACCTGTCCGAGGGGGAGTCTTCAGGCCTGGCCTCCGTCACAGCCATCGCGGTCGGCGGCAGTGACGCGACCCGGCCGCCCTCTTCGATGCGAGTCCGGCCGTTGATCGCGATCTCGGCGCCGGAGAGTCGGTCGACGTGGCCGCTAGGCCAGACGATCTCGACCGACTCGACCCGGGTGGCGTCGCTGAGCCCGAAGTGGAGGGGAAAGGCCGATTGCGAGGCGTAGCCCGAGCCGGCTTCCACCCAGCGGGTCAGAGTCTTACCCTCGCCGCTGTCCGAGGCCAGGGTCAGGCTGACCCGCGCCCCGACGGCGTCGGCGTTGCTGCGATCGCCGGCCAACGACAGCTGTAGCCAGTTGCCGGGTGAGCGCATTCGGTTGCGATAGATCGTCGGCTCCCCGTTGTTGTTGTTGATCGCCAGGTCGAGCCGGCCGTCGCCGTCGAAATCGGCGATCGCTACGCCGCGACCGTCGCGCAGGCCGTCGGCGCCGGTGGGCCGGGCGATGTCGACGAACTGACCGTCGCCGACGTTGGAGAAGAAGCAGTTGCGCTCATAACCGTTCCAGGAGTTGTTGCCGACGAAGTCGTAGCTGAAGAAGAGTCCCTTTTTGTATTGTTCGACGTGTGCGACCGCACCGTTGGTGAAGGGCAGTCACAAATCTGTCCCCGGGGTATTACTGATCCAGCCGTTGGCGGCGTAGATATCCAGGTCGGTATCGTTGTCAAAGTCGAAGAAGGCGACGCTCCAGCCCCAACCGGTGCGTTCCGTGTGGCTGTCTTTGAGCTCCTCGAAAGTGCCGTCGCCGGAATTGCGAAACAGCGAGTTGCCCTCGCCGATCTGCTGGCCGAGCTCGACCCAGTCGGTGCCGATCAGGCGATAGAGCGAGGCGTACTCCATCGCGTCCACCAGTGCCCAGCGGCTGCGTGAGACGTTGCGGATGTACTGGCTGACGGTCATGTCCTCGCCGAACCAGCGCTGATTGGAATTGATGTTCGAGGTGTAGAGGTCGACGCGACCGTCGTCGTCGAAGTCGCCGAAGGCGAGCCCCATGCCGCCGGAAAAATCGAGCACACCGGCCTCTTTCGCCACCTCGGCGAAGGTGCCGTCGCCCTGGTTGCGATAGAGAGCCTTGCGGCCGAAGTCGTTGGCCACCGCCAGATCGGGCCAGCCGTCGCTGTCATAGTCGCCGGCGGCCACCGCCAGCGTCCAGCCGGTGTCACCGGTGCCGCTGTCCTCGGTGACGTCGACGAAGCGCTCGCCGCCGTCGTTGCGATAAAGGCGGTTGGGCTGGCCGTTGGTGGCGTAAAAAGGCAACCGGGGGAGGGCCTCGAAAGCGTTGCCGTTGACCCCCAGGTAGAGGTCGACGAAGCCGTCGCGGTCGAAGTCGAGGAGAGTCGCCGAGGTCGCCGGCGTCACGCCGTCGAGGCCGACCTCGGCGGCGGCCTCACGAAAGACCGGCGTGCCGTCCGGGCCGGGCTCGTTCTTGAAATACCTATGGGCCGCCAGGTAACGGCCGATGAACAGATCGCGATCGCCGTCGTTGTCGAAGTCGGCGAACAGGCCGACGTGGGCTTCCCCGACGCCGTCGAGACCGACTTCCGCCGTGACGTCGCGAAAGCTCCAGTCACCGTCCTCTCCCGGCCCCTGGTTGCGGTAAAGGCGGCAGCGCTGGCCGTCGAGAAACAGCAGGTCGGGCCGGCCGTCCTGATCGTAGTCCGCGGCGCTGACGCCGCCCGAGGCATGCTGGATGACCGCGAACTTCAGCTGATCGCCGTGGCGCTTCATGTCGAGCTTGGGATCGCGGCGGTGCACGAAGTCGATGCCTGACGCCACCGCGTCGATCTCCTCGATGCTCAGGCGATCGCCGGCGACCCGGATCCCTTCGACCAACTGATCACGCTGGATCCTCCACCCCGGAGCTTCGGTGTCGCCGACCAGGTGCCAGCGATAGAAGAAGCGGTCCTGGAAGGCGCGCTCGCGGTCGTCGGTGCCGTCGAAGATCACCTTGACGGTCAACCGAGCGCTCGCTCCCGGCTCGATCTCCTCGATCAAGTCGATCTTGCAGATCGTTTTTTCCAGGCCGCGGATGCCGTCCAGGTAGTCGGCGATCTCGCCGGCCAGATCGCCGGCGCCGTAATCCACGGCATTGACGGCGCGCAGCCGCTGGGCGGTGACGTCACCCAGGGACTCATCGTCGCCAAAGCTCCAGCGCCCGCGGCTCGGCGAGTGATAGTCGCCGCTATAGAGCGCCAGGAGCGCCGTGGCGTCGCCGGAGCCGTGGGCCTTTTCGACCGCTTTGCAATAGGTGGAGAGAAGATTGTTGATCTTCTTTCCAGCATTGTAGAAGTGTTGGTGCCGGCGATCGCTGGCCGCCATGCTGCGCAGCGTCAGCGGCACGGCGATCAGCACCGCGAGGCAGGGGACGACGGCGATCTGGAGGGTCTTCCGCCGGGTCATTTCATCGCTCCAAGGGACATCGCCGCACCCGGGGACAGGGCGGCCGTGTTGATGCGTGTCGGGGCTTGCGGGGTCAGTTCGGGGACGTTTCTATGGGAGACCACATCCTGGCCCCCGGGGTTGGCGCTGGCCAGCGTATGCGCGACCTTCATGGCCGAGATGATCACCGGCGTGATGCCGCCGCCGGGGCGCGTCCAGTGGCCGACCAGGTAGAGGCCGTCGACCGGTCCTTCGATCCCGGGCCGGGCTTCGCCGAGCTGGTCGGGCGACATCTCCCAACCGAGCATCGAGCCGACTTTGTTGAGAGTGAATCGCCAGGAGGTCCTGGCCGAAGCGCTGAGCTGGACGGCGATCTTGTCTTCGATGCCGGGCACGACATCTTTGAGATGGCCGACCATGTAATCCTCCAGCTCGGCCTTGTGCTTCGGCCAGTCGTCGACCGACTCGTAGTCGAGGTCGAGGACCTTCTGGATAATCACGATCTGGCCGCCATCGGGCGCCAGGCGCGGCTCATAGAGGGTCGGTGCGAAGATCTTGCAGCGCAGGCCGCCGTCGCCGACCAACTCCGGATCCCACTCGTTCCAGTAGTAGCCCTGGGCTTCGTCGAGCGCCTCCGGCGAGACATCGCGCAATCCGACGTGGACCAGGTGGCAGGGGAAGCTGGGACGCAGCTTGCGAATCGGGGCGAGATAGGAAGGGTCGACGGTGTCCGGCGGCAGCAGCCGCTCGACGGTCTGCAGCAGGTCGGCGTTGGACACCACCGCGCCGGCCGCGACCTTGGCGGTGCCCTTGCGCCGGCCGCGGGTGGTGGTCACCCGCACCCCCCGGGCGCGACCGTCTTCGATCAGGATTTCGTCGACCAGCGAGCTCATCAGGATGTGGCCGCCGCGCTCTTCGAAGCGCTGCGCCAGCTCGTCGGCGAAAGCCTGGGAGCCGCCTTCCGGGTAGTAATTGCCCAGGAAGTAGGAGAGGCGCAGCATCGAGTCGAAGACGAACGAGGTGCGGCCCGGCGGTGAGCCCCAGTGCGGACAGTCGGCGGTCAGCAGCAGCTTGAGCTTGCGGTCGCCGATGTAGCGGTCGAGCGCGTCGCGCATGCTCAGGTCGCGCCATGGCCCGAGGCGCTCGCAGTTGCGCTCGCGAAAGTAGCACAGCAGCCCCAGCAGGTACGTCTCCCGGACCGCCTCGAAGAAGCGCTCGAGATTCTCCTTCTCGTGGGGGAATTCCTTGTCGAGCAGCCGGCGGTAGGTCTCGAGGTCGGCCGGGACTTTGAACTTCGTGCCGTCGGGGAAGTGGAAGGTATCCACCGGATCCATCTTCACCCAGCCGGTCTCGATGCCGATTTCCGCGAGCACCCGGCCGGTGATCGTCTCGGGATTGCCCAGCAGGGGGTAGAAGTGGGTCGCGGCGTCGAAGGTGTAGCCTCCCCGCCGGAACGTGCTGCAATAGCCGCCGACCATGTAGTGCTGTTCGATCAGCAGCACCCGAAGCCCCTCGCGCGCCAGCAGGTTGGCGCAGAACAGCCCGCCGATGCCGGCGCCGATGATCACCGCGTCGTAGGACGCGTCGGGCTCACGATCGCGCAGGCCGCGGAACGGACGTTTGGTAGCCCTACCTCTCTTCACCGGTGATCGTCCTTCAGTGTTTCTTGCTCCGCCGCGGGGCGGTTGCGGCCATAGGTCTCATGGGCTGCGACGAACTCGCCGCTGGCGATCGCCGCGCCCATCGACAGCTCGCCGGCGAGCAGGGTTGAAGCGACGATCTCGGCCAGCTTGAGCGCGCTGCCGTCGCCGCCGCACCCCAGCATTTCCAGACATTCGCGACTGGTGCCGAGGCGCGTTCCGCCTCCGACCGTGGCGACCGACAGCGACGGCAGGGTGACGCTGGCGTGCAAATCACCGTCGCCGGTGAGCTCCAGGTGGGTGACGCCGATCGATGAGTTGGCGACGTTGGCGACGTCCTGACCACAGGCGATGAACAGGGCGGTGAGGCCGTTGGCATAGTGGCCGTTGTAGCCCAGGGCGCCGGTGGTCAAGTGTCCGAGCACCGTGTGCTGCCACATGTCGGCGAGGTCTTGGGGTGTGACGCGCAGGACCGCTTTGACCACGCCCCGCGGCAAACGGGCCCCGGCCACGACTTTCTTGCCCTTGCCACCGCGCAGCAGCGAGCCGCTGGCCCGTTTCTCGGAGTTATAGCCGCTGAAGATGTAATAGTGATCGCCGCCGACATGGTCGCGGATGAAGCGACACGCCGCGTCCGTCGCCTTGACGATCATGTTCATGCCCTGGGCATCGGCGGTGTAATACGAAAAATCGACGATCACCTTGCGCCCGACAGGTAGGCAGTCGAGGCGCAGCAGCTTGCCGTGGCCGGTGGTGGACTCGGCCGCGCGGCGGATCTCCGCAAAGTGGTCGGGGAGGCGGCGAGAGAAGTCATGAGCTGTTCCGACGTCGGCGAAGTCGAAGACCGGCGACACCCGGTTCTCATCGAGATAGACCCGGGCGGTGGCGCCACCGGCGCGAGTCAAGGCTACCATGCCGCGCTCATAGGAGCGCACCAGGGCTCCTTCGGTGGTCGCCAGAGGCACGTAGAAGGTACCCGCCGCATGCTCGCCACGAATCCGCAGAGGCCCCGCCACCCCGAGAGGCATCTGGGCCGCGCCGATCGGATTTTCGACGTTGCCGCGCATGTTCTCGCTGTCGATCGTGAAGTTGCCGACGTGCCGGAGCTCGGCTCCGGTCCTGGCCTCCACCCAGGCCCGACGACGAGCCACCTGAGGGCGGTCATAGCCCTGGTCTTTGAGCCGCGGCACCAGCCGGATACGACGATCCTCGCCATCGCCACCGGCTGGTGGCGGGCCGTTGGGAGGCACCGCACGGAGAGTCGAGCCGGACACTAAAGCGACCCCTTTTCCCTCTCTGGCAGCCCGTCACGGATCATTGCCCAGCGCCTGGCGAGGTCACCGACCTGAGGTCGGAGACGGCCATATGATCGCACGGCTCAGGCGACGGCTTTGGCCGCTTTGGCGTTCAGGCACTCGACGACGAGATCGACCGAGTCCTGAACAGTGCGCAATTCGCCGAGCCTCTCCTCCGGTACGCCGAGTTTGAATTCATAATCCACGTCGACGCCGATTTCCAGCAGCGAGAGTGAATCCAGCTGCAGATCCTCGACGAAGGAAGCATTGTCACCGATCTCGGCGGGATCGATGTTGGTGACGTTGGCGATGATCTCCTTGATCTTGGCTCTGATCTCTACGACGTCCATTCATTCCTC
>JAAUXY010111404.1_pt1 | contig 20734 bp, 9 predicted proteins | sample 7278121 | NCBI WGS metagenome assembly JAAUXY01 (sample SAMN14350117, study PRJNA611818) | marine sediment metagenome | isolation source: surface marine sediment (1.8m) | place: French Polynesia: Moorea | collected 2018-08 | reverse complement strand
CTGCTCTTCGACGTCGTCGGCGGGTCGCGCCTCGAGCGGCGCTCCTACGGGTTCCGGATCGGGTGCGGGAGCAGGTGCCGGTTCGGGTCGCGCCTCCAGCGGCGCTCCTACAGGTGTCGCGGGAGCGGGTTGGTCGGGACGGCGCTCGCGAACGAAGCCGACCACGTGCTTGAGCGTCGGGAACTCGCTGAGTTTCAGGTTCTCATCGCGCGGGATGTCGTAGTGACCGCGAATCTCCGCGAACACCTCGGCCTGCTTGACCGTATCGACGCCGAGGTCGGCTTCGAGATCCAGTTCGAGGTCGAGCATGTCGGGCGGATAGTCCGTCTTCTCGGCAACGATGCGGATGACCTGCGCCTCGACGTCGTCGGCGGGTCGCGCCTCGAGCGGCGCTCCTACGGGTTCCGGTTCGGGTGCGGGAGCAGGTGCCGGTTCGGGTCGCGCCTCCAGCGGCGCTCCTACAGGGGCCGCGGGGGCGGGTTTCGGAGCCGGTTGTGGAGCGGCGACGGGTGCCGGTGCCGGTTTTGGTTGGGGTCGCGCCTCGAGCGGCGCTCCTACCGGCGGGCCCTGGTCCTTGATGCGGAGCCTGCGGCGGTCGACCTCGACTTCGGCGTGCTCGTATCCACTGAGTCCGGACAGCCAGGCGTTCCAGCGTTCGCGGTCGGCAATGCGGTACTCGAAGCCCAGCTGGTCGGGATTGCGGCGCCGGCCGTCAGGCGACGGCATCCAGCGCGTCAGGCTCATGGCCAGCTGCGATCCGAAGCCTGCACCAAGGCGCAGCGCATACTGCACCGGGTAGCTGCCGCCGGTCGACAGGTTCAGCTCGCCCAGATCCGGGTCGACTTCCTTGAAGTTCGGCACGGGCGGAACGACGCCGGTTTCGAGTGCCTTGAGCGCGACGACATCCTCGATGCCGGCGCCCATTGCGTGACCCGTGAATCCCTTGGTATTGGAGATCACGACCTGGTCGGCCTTGTCGCCGAATACTGAACGCAAGGCGTGGATCTCGGCGGATGCACTGCCGCCGCGGGCCGGTGTATAGGTCTCGTGCGACATGAACATCGTCTGCGCGGCCAGCTGGTCGCGCGACAGGCCGTGCTTGCGCTCGACTTTGGCGACGAGCTCTTCCATGACGGATGCGATGTGATCGATATCAAGCCGCGTGCCATGAAATGCGCTGTTCGCCGAAACCGCACCGAGCAGCTCGGCGATCGGTTGCAGTCCACGCTCTCTGGTCGATTCTTCGCTTTCGACGACGAACGCGGCGGCGCCCATGCCAGCGATCATGCCGTGACGGCGGCGATCGAACGGGGTTGCAGCGTCTACCGGGTTTTCGTCGGTTGCAGCAGCGCCGGAGGCAAGGAAACCGGAACCGATCCACTCCATCAGGTGATCGGAGGTGACGTTGTCGGCCGTCACGACGATGACGCGTTTGCAGCGGCCCTGGCGGATCCAGTCTTCGGCGACTGCCATAGCCTGGGTACCACTTGCGCAGGCCGCATTGATCTGTGTGTTGGGCCCGCGGGCGCCGATTTCCTCGGCGAACTGCGAGTGGCCCATGGCGAGCACGCGGAACAGGAAGCGCCGGTCGAAATTGAACTCGGTCTTGCCGACCAGGCTCTTGATTTCAGAGATGCGCCGATCAATTTCGTCGATGCCGGCACCGCTGCCGTTGCCGTGGTGACTGAACCAGTCCCTCAGGCTCTCGAGGCTTTCGAGCTGTTCGCGGTGGCCGCGTTCCGTGTAGTACTCGTCGAGCTCTTCGCTGAAAGCGTCCATACCCGGGAAGGCTGAGCCGAAGATGACGCCCGTGTCATCGCGCAACTCGGCCGGCAGGCGCCAGCGATCGGGCAGCTTGCTGCCTGTCGTCGTGGTCTTGTAGGCCATGACGAGCGGAATACCCGCATCGCGCAGCGCGTCGAGGCCGACGGCCACCGCCATCGCCGTCGTCGAGTCGAAAGCTTTCGCTCGTTCCGGTTTTACGCCGAATTCCGCGGCAATGTCGAACTCGCCGCCACGGCCGCCGAGTTTCACGACGTCCTTGGTGTCATCGATCCTGACGAATATCGGATCGCCTTTCTCGGGTTTGACGAGGCGAGTGATGTGCTTCTCGGCAATGGCCTGGCGGATCCGGTACGGAAGCACGTCGATGAATTGCTCGCCGTGCAGTATGCGGTTCACGTTTTCGTCGTCGAACAGCTTGTGCGCGCCGGGCAGACCGAGCGCTGCGCCGCTGATGACGATGCGGCCGGAATCGGCCTGGTCAGAGCCGGACAGGATCTGCTGGCCGCGACGAATGAAGTCGTCGAACAGCTGCGTGAGTTCGGCCCGCGCCGTGTCTGTGGCAGCAGGAGCCGGGGTCGGCGCCGGTGCTGGCGCCGCGGCTGCAGCTTGTGCGACTTCCTGCTTCGGGACGCTTATGGTCGGCGCTTCCTCGCGCCCGACGCCATGGCCGGCCGCGTACAGGCCGCAAAGGGCCTGGTTGAGCGACGTGACGTCACCGATCTTCGGATGGTTCGCGAACAGCGAAACGACGTCGCCGCGATCGCCGAGCACGGTGTCGACGAATCCCTTGAGCGCTTTCTTGGGGCCGACCTCGACGAACACGCGGACGCCCGCGTCGTACAGCGACTCGAGTCCCTTGATGAACTGCACCGGCGATGCGATTTGCCTGCCGAGTGAGTCGATGACCTTCTCGGTCGCGCCGTCGCCGGTCTCGTAGAAGCCGCCAGTGACGTTGCTGATGACCGGCAGGCCGGGTTCCTGGATACGCATGCGCGACAGCACTTCTTTCAGCGGTTCGCTGGCCGGCGCCACGATCTTCGTGTGGAACGCATGGCTTACCGGCAGCTGTACTACCTGTACGCCTGCGGCTTCGAATTTCTCGATGGCCTGCTCAATAGCGGAGCTTTCGCCGCCGATCACAGCCTGTTCGAAGCTGTTGATGTTGGCGATGACGGCGTAGCCATCGATACTGGCAAGCACGCGCTGTACGTCGTCGAGCGGTGCGAAGACGGCCGCCATCTTGCCGTTGTCTTCCACGGCAACCCTGGCCATTTCGCGGCCGCGCGCGCTCACGGCTTCGAGCGCGTCGGGCAGCGTCAGCACGCCCGACTGAACGAGCGCAGCGTACTCACCCAGGCTGTGGCCCATCACCATGTCGGGCCGCATGCCGTAGGTATCAAGCAGTGTAGTCAGAGCAGTATCGACCGCGAGGACTGCGGGCTGCGTGATTTCCGTCTGCTTCAGGGCATCGTTCGCTTTTGCGAGTGCCGCTTCATCGTCACTATCGACGAAGATGAAGTCCGAAAGACTGCTGCCATCGAGCAGCGGAGCCATCACGCGATCGGCCTGGTCGAAGACCGCACGCACGACCGGCTCCCGATTGCGCAGTTCGGCCAGCATGTTGACGTATTGAGAGCCCTGACCCGGATACAGGAAGGCGACTTTCTGTTTTTCGCCCGAACCGCGGTAGATGCCCTGCGAGGTGAGTGCGGACCAAAGGGAGGCGTCGTCGCGTTCGAGCGCTTTCGCCGCAAGATCGATCTTGCGCGACAGATCCTTGGGGTTCTTGAAGTCGATCGCGATGCGCTCCGGTGCGCGCAGGTCGCGAGCCAGCGGCGGCTCACCACCCATCGTCTTGTTCGCTTCCGCATCGATCTTGAGTGCCTTGAGTTTTGCACCGAGCTCCGCGCCCGTGTCGGCACCGAGCACGACCGCGCCGCCTGGCGGTGCTTTTGCCGCTGCGGCAAGACCGCTGACCGCACCGGGGACGGTCTCTGGCGTCGATGACTTGACCTTGCGATCCGTTGTCAGGCGACCCGGGACATACTCCTCGAGCACGGCGTGGAAATTCGTGCCACCGAAACCGAAGGCGCTGACGCCGGCACGGCGTACGCCGCAAGGCGGCTTCTCCCAGTCCTTGAGTTCAGTGTTGACGTAAAAAGGTGAGTGCTCGAAGTCGATATTCGGGTTTTTGGCTTCCGCATTCAGGCTGGGTGGCAGCACTTTGTCATGCAGTGCCAGCACCGTCTTCAGGATGCCTGCGGCGCCTGCCGCGCCCTTGAGGTGGCCAATGTTCGACTTGACCGAGCCGAGCGCACAGCTCGTCGGCTCCGCGCCAGCGCTTGCGAATACGTCCGTGAGGCTCTCGACCTCGACGACGTCGCCGACGCGCGTCGATGTACCGTGGCCCTCGACGTAGCTCGCTGTTGCCGGCGAAATGCCGGCATTGTCCCAGGCGCGCTGTATCGCGAATTTCTGGCCGACGGGATTCGGTGCCGTTATACCTTTGCCCTTGCCGTCGCTCGAACCGCCCATTCCGCGCAGGACAGCGTAGATGTGGTCGCCGTCGCGCTCCGCGTCTTCGAGACGTTTGAGCAGGAACAGTGCCGCGCCTTCGCCCATGACGAAGCCATCGGCGCCGTCGCCGTACGGCCGCGTACCGCTTGCGGAAAGCGCACCGATCTTGCAGAACTTGACGTAGGTCGACGCGCCCATGTTGCGGTCGATGCCACCCGTGACTACGACGTCGAAGTCGTGCTCCTCGAGCCCTTCGATCGCGGCGCTGATTGCGGCCATGGCCGACGCGCAGGCGGCATCGCAGACGAAATTCGGACCGTGGAAATCGAACAGGTTGGCAATGCGGCCCGCCATGACGTTGGCAAGCTCACCCGGCATCGAGTCTTCGGTGATGTCCGGGATGCGCTCGCGCAAGCCGGCACGGGCTTCGGCGACGATTTTCTTCCTGACTTCCTCGGGCAGCTCCTTGAAACTCTCGGCTTCCTCGAGCTCGCGTGCGAACTCGGGGAAGGACACCCGCAATGCCGTCAGGTAGTGCTTTTCGCCGGCCATCGCGTTGCCGAGGATGACGGCAGTGCGATCCTTGTCGAGAGGACGCTCGGGATAGCCGTAGTCCTGAAGCAATGCGCGCGTGCAGGCGATGCCCCAGCGCTGCGCTTCGTCCATGGCGTTGCCAACCTTCGGCGGTATCGGCAGCTTCCAGTCGAACGGCTTCCACTCCCAGTCACGCACCCAGCCGCCGATGATCGAGTAGGTCGTATCCGGCGTCTCGGGATCGGCGTCGTAGTAGAACTCGGGATCCCAGCGTTCGGGGTCGACGTCTGTAATAGAGTAAGTGCCCGATTTGAGGTTTTCCCAGAATGTCTTCGCATCGGGAGCCCCGGGGAGGATGGCGCTGACGCCTACGACGGCGACGGCTCTGTGTGCAGTATCTTTCATCGTTCTACTTGTCCTTGCGACCGTACAGCCCGTCGGCCACGTCATTCATGTCTGCGATAAGTCCGGTTTGTGCTTTCTGGATAGCGGCCACGTTGACGGCATCGGCCAGTCCGACCGGCTCCGTTGTGTCCGCTCCGATAACCAGCGCCAGTCCCTCGCTGGCGACTTTGTTGGCGGCCTGCCGTGCGAGCACGCGTGCAATCGCGCACTGTGTTTCGGGCGGGAAGCGCTTGTCCGCCTTGGGGTCGAGCGTATTTTCAATTGCCGCGGCTGCTCGCCGGGAGAGAGCAGCAGCGCACTCGGCCCAGGCGATCAGTTCGCCGAGTCTCAGCAGCACGTGCTGATTGCGAGTCAGGCGCGCGGTACGAGCTTGCTCCATGATCGCTGCCAGCGCATGCAATCCCAGTGCGGCGATTCCGGCGCCAACCTCGGGTCGCCGTGAATGCAGCTCTTCCATCTCGCGCCCGAGCCCGTGGAAGAAGTCACCGCGGGTCTTCAGATGCTGCTGCCAGCGATCGCGGGCGATCGTCATCTCCATGATCTCGGAGGTGCCTTCGTAGATCGTCGTGATGCGGACATCACGCTTGATCTTCTCGACCATGTACTCCTTGGTGTAGCCGTATCCGCCGAACGCCTGGATTGCGGCTTCGGCCGCAGCGTTGCCGGCTTCGGAGCTGAAGTACTTGGCGATCGCGCCTTCCGTGATGAGCGCGCCTTCGCCACCGTCGATGCGGGCCGCCGTTTCCTCGATGTAGGCGCGGCCGCCCTCCAATCGGGCGACGTTCGGTACGATCAGCTTGTGCGTGTACCCCTGCTTCTCGGATAGAGGCGTGCCGGCCTGTATGCGCTGCTGCGAATACTCCATGGCGCGGTCGATAGCCTCCCAGCCGCTTCCCAGTCCGAACGCGGCAACCATGAGGCGCGTGTACCCGAAGACCTGTTGGGCCTGTGCGAGTCCCTGGCCCTCGACGCCGCCCAGCAGCTGATCTTTCGGCACGTACACATTATTAAGCAGCACTGCCGAGGTGTTGCTGGCGCGGATGCCGTGTTTGTCCTCGGGATTACCGCTGCTCAGCCCCTCGGTGCCGGATTCGACGAGGAACCACGTCGGGCCGCCGGGCGCCATGGCGAGTACGGAGTAGAGATCCGCGTAGCCACCATTCGAGATCCACTGCTTGGCCCCGGTTATCTTATAGCCCTCGATTTCGCCGTTTTCGCCGACCGGCTCTGCTTTCGTCTGCAGCGCGCCCAGGTCGCTGCCGGCTTCGGGTTCGGTCGCGCCGTAGGCCATGAGCAACCCTTCTTCGGCGAGCCGGCCCATCCAGTGCGCCTGCTGCTCGGGCGTGCCACCGACCCGGATCGGGTCACTGCCGAGGAAGGTTGCAAGAACGCCCGTGGCCACGCCCAGATCGACGCGGGCCATGGCCTCGCAGACGCGATAGACGTCGAACGCGCCGCCGCCCATGCCACCGTATTCTTCGGGGATGACCAGCAGCTGGATGCCGATCGCTTCGCCGCACAGGTCTCGGACGATATCGATCGGGAATTGATCGTCGTGGTCCAGTTCGCGCAGCAGTTTTTCGGGGAGGGCGTCGTCCGCGAATTCGCGGACGGCTTCTAGAGTCATTGCCAGGGTTGGAGCATCGATGGCGCTTGTCATATTTATTGCCTGTAGATATCCGTGGGCTCGACACGCTCGAACCCTTCTTGTGATTAAACCGTCTGGAGCCGAAGGTTCAATCAGGAAGAATATCTACACGCATGCAAGGTTCCCTGACGAAAGGTGCATCTGTTACTGCTTTTCCAGCCTGTTGCCGCACGCTGGACTTGGTCTAGTGTGAATTGGCCGAGTCCGGTCGGTCCCTGCTAGCATGTGCCGGAACCGGCGGCCGATAGAGGGTCGCATTCGAGAGGAAATCACTAGCTTCCGATGGGGCCAAACAACAAAAACGGCGCCCTGGCGAAGGCCGAAGTCGGCCTGCAACCGATAGATTCGCCCTATTTCCGCCGCGATACGTTTGGGGCGAATACGGAGGCGGAACGGGCCATCCTCGGCCTTGTGCTGCGGCGAGGCCCGCTCACCCAAACCCAGATCGCGGGGGCGATCGATCGGTCCCAGCAAACGGTATCCAGGTTGATCACCCGCCTCATAGACCGGGGCACGCTGAAACAGGGTGAGCGAGTTTCGAGCGGCAAACGCGGGCAGCTGAGCGTCAACGTCGAGATCGTGCCGGACTATGCCTACGCATTCGGCGTCTCGCTTCTATGGGATGCACTCGCCGTAACGCTCATGGATTTCTCGGGCAGGGTCATCGATCGTCGACTGAAGGTGATGACGTTGATGACCCACGACGACGTCGCCGACGAGCTGCGTCGGCTACTCGACGAGCTGACCGAGCAGTGGATACCGGACAACACGAGAATCTTCGGCGTTGGTGTTGGTATTCCGGGAACGTTCATGCGCGAGACAGGGCAGGTCAATACACCGCTCGTGCTCGAAGACTGGGCAAACATCAATACCGAGGCGGTGCTCGAAGAGGACCTGCAGTTGCCGGTCTGGATAGAGAACGACGGCAACGCGGCCGCCATTGGCGAGAGCCTCGTCGGCGTCGGGCGCTGGGCGAGAGACTTTGTCTATCTCTATATCGCAACCGGGCTCGGTGGCGGAGTCATATTGAACGGACGGATCGTCCGCGGCGAGTTCGGCAACGCTGGCGAAGTCGCACAGCTGCTGCCGCCGTCGATCTATCCGCACCCCAACCTGGATCTGCTATTGAAGCTCGTCCGCAAACACGGCGCCGACGTCGACACGGTCTCCGAGCTCGTCGAATCGTTCGACCCCGGCTGGCCCGGCGTCGACGAGTGGATTACGCGTGTGCGGGACTCCCTGTCACTGATCGCTTCTTCGTCGGCTGCGCTGCTGGATCCCGAGGCAATCGTCATCGGGGGTCGGATACCGAGGCCGCTGGCCGAAAAGGTCATCCCGCACATCCAGATCTATGACCAGCGCCGGCGTTCCGATCCGCGGCCGCTGCCGCGCATCGTGGTTGCCGAAGCCGAGGGCGACTCTGCATCGATCGGCGCCGCCGCGCTGACGTTCCACAGCTACTTCTTCAGCTGAATCGTCCGGCAATCCGTTTCAACCGCAATAAATTCTTCCGTAACGAGTGTATTACGTGCCGATATTTCGTGTTTTCCCGGTTTTATTTACTTATCGTGAGTGAATTGTGTTATGGTCAATTCTCGTCACTCACTCCAGTGATTTCAGGGGGAAAACATGAAAATCCATAAATCAGCGAACGTGTTTGCAGCAGCCGCTGCGCTAGCAATGGTGCCTGCGTCGGTATTCGCGCAAGACGATGACATGCCCGACCCGGACGAGATCGAGGAAATCGTCGTCACCGGTACCGGTGCCGTGACAACCCGAACCCAGTTCGAGACACCACAATCGGTCACGCAGTTTTCCGAAGACGATCTCAGGCGATTCACGTCCTCGAGCCAGGCCGACATCCTGACGCAGTTACCGGGTGTGAGCGCGGAAGGCGGTGGCGGCGAGGTCGCGACCAACGTGTTTCATCGCGCACTGCCGTCGGGCGGCCAGTTCTCGTTTACGCCACTCTTGTTCGACGGCATGCCTGCGTTTACGACCTTCGGCCTCAACTCGTCTGCGTTCGACGTTTTCTACCGCCCGGACCTCGGCATCTCACGGTCGGAATTCGTTAGCGGCGGTGTTTCGAACCTGTTCGGTCCGGGCTCGGTCGCCGGCATCGTCAACTACATAAGCAAGACCGGCGACTCCGATCCCACCGGTACGCTGCAGGTGGAAGCAGCCGAAGAAGGTCGTTTCCGCGGCGATTATTTCTTCAGCGGTCCTGTAGGCAGTGCCGACTCGGACACGTTCTACGCCCTGTCCGGATTCTATCGCTTTGACGAGGGGCCGGTGAAATCCGGGCTGAACACGCAGGGTTTCCAGCTGCGCGGCAACCTGAAGCACGAGTTCGATGACGGCGGTTCCATCACGCTGTACGGACAATGGATCGATGACAGCGTGCAGTTCTTCCTGCCGCTGCCGGTCGACGGCAGGACCAGGGAGCGCCTGAGCGGCAACGACGGCCGCGAGGTCTTCACGATGAACACGGTCGACGCGGTTGGCCTGTCCTACGACACGCCGGGCGGCCGTTTCCAGACGCCGATCGGTGACGGCGTCGTTACCAAGGGACAGTCGATCGCCGCGGTTCTTGACAGGGAACTCGGATCCGAATGGATCCTCAACGCCAAGGTTCGCTACGCGCGATACGACCACCAGTTCAACCTGTTCCTCGACGGCGACGGACTGGCACGAGAACTCGTGTTCGATGACATGGGTAACCCGGTTCTCGACGATGACGGCAACCAGGAGGAAGAATCGCTCGGAGCTCTGCCCGAAACGCAGGCCGAGTTCCTGACCCGCCGCCTCATCGACCCCGCGTTCCACGGCGGCGCCGTCTTTACGTACGCACAGTCCGGACTGGAACTGGCACCCACCGACCTCTTGTTTGGTAACCGGACGCTCGATCGCTGGCGTGATGCGACGGACTTCTCTGCGGAGTTCAGCGTTGGTCGGAACCTGACGATGGGCGACTCGGAGCACGCGATCACGATCGGTGGCTTTTTCTCAAACTCGCAGGCCGACGACATCAACTACATAACGAGCTATCTCGGCGACTTCCGTAATGCGCCGCTGATGGTCAACGTGACGCTGGCCGACGTGGCCGACGACGGGGCGGGTAACCTGATCGCCAGCCCGGGCTCCACTTACGAGTGGACGGTCGCCGGGCTTCAAAAGGCGAACGGTATGGTCGGCAATCGCGACAGAAGTGCGCGCCGCATGGCGTTTTATGTCGCGGACCAGATCGAAATGGATCGCTGGTCGTTGGACGTCGGAGCGCGCGTCGAGCGCCTGGACGGCGAGGTCAAGCAGTTCGAAACAAGCACGTTTAACATGGGCAACGATACTGCGGTCAACGATGACCTCGAGAACGTCGACTACATCGACGGCCGGCTGACGAGTGACACGCTCGACGCGACCGAGTGGGCGCTGTCGGCCGGCGCACTCTACCGCTTCAACGATAATCTCAACCTGTTCGGCAATGCGTCCCGCGGCTTCTTCTTCCCGCAGATTCGCAGCGTGCCGTTTGACGATTTCGGCAACTTCTCGTCGTACGAGGGCGAGATCATCAACACCATCGAGGCGGGCGTGAAGTTCAATTACGATCGATTCGACGGTCATGCGACGGTCTTCTGGACGACGCTCGAGGATCGGCGCAACGTCGACTTCGAGAACGACCCGGCCAACCCGGGCGGCGTGATCGAGGTCGTCACCCTGCAGGATACCGAGGCGTTCGGGATCGAAGCCGGTGCGACCTATTACATCAACGACTTCTGGTCGCTGTATGCGAACGTGACCCTGCGTGATCACGAGTTCACGAAAGCGGAAGGCGACGACAACGCCGACATCGTGGGTAAAGAGCTGCGTCGCCAGCCGACGGAAATGGCGAATACGGCGATTCGGTTCAACTACAACAATTTCGATGCCGCATTGTTCCACAACTACCACGGCGACAACTTCGCCAACGATGACAATTCGGTGCCGCTCGATGGGTACAACCTCGTTCGCCTCGAGGCCGGGTACACGTTCGAGTTCGACGGCGGTTCGACGATGCGTGTCAGCGCACACGTCTTCAACCTCACGGACGAGCAGGGCATCACCGAAGGTTCACCGCGCCAGGGTAACGCGCAGTCAGGCGAACCGGAGCAGTTCTTCATTGGTCGCCCGATTCTCCCCCGTCGGGCGATGCTCAGAGTCACCTACGACTTCTAGCAACTGCGACGAGAGCAGGCGGGGCGCCATCAGGCGCCCCGCATTTTTGCGCCCACTGCCGCGCGCCGATGGAGCCCGAGGCGATGCAAGAGCACCCGAAATCTGCGAGCGAAGCGCGACGCGCACGTCTGCACCGGCTTTATGACGCTGCGGAAGCGGAGTATGCGGCAAGCGCGATAGACGAGATGCTACGCAGGTACGGCGCGTCCGGCGAGCCATCGGGTCGTGTAAGCCTCACCGAAAAAGATGTCCTTCTGATCACCTACGGTGACACGCTCAGCGAGGATGGGTTGACTCCGCTCGCGGTCTTGCGGAGCTTCCATCGAGACTACCTGGCCGGGCTCTTCAGCCTGGTCCACGTTTTGCCGTTTCACCCGTATTCGTCCGACGACGGCTTTTCCGTCATTGACTATTTCGCGGTGCGAGACGACCTCGGCGACTGGGCGGACATCGAAAAGCTCGCGAAACACTGTCGCCTGATGGCCGATGCTGTCATCAATCATGTGTCGAGCCAGTCAAAATGGGTCCGCGGCTACCTCGCCGGCGACCCCGAATACGACAGGTTTTTCATCGAGCGAGACCCGGAGGAGGACCTGAGTGCCGTAACCCGCCCAAGGACATCGCCGTTGCTGACGCGCTTCGAAAACGGGCAGGGCGATGCGGTGCACCTTTGGACCACCTTCAGCGCTGACCAGGTCGATCTCAATTTCCGCAATCCGGCCGTACTGCACGCTGTCCTCGACGTACTCTTTCACCTGGTCGACAAGGGCGCCCGGCTGCTGCGACTGGATGCCGTGACGTTCCTGTGGAAGGAGCCCGCTACTTCGTGCGCAAATCTCCCGCAGACGCATGAGCTCATCAAAGTCATGCGCAGCGCCATCTCCGAGTTGCGCGGTGATGTCGTCGTCATCACCGAAACCAACGTCCCGCACCGCGAGAATATAGCCTACTTCGGCGACGGTTCCGACGAAGCCCACATGGTGTACAACTTCGCGTTGCCGCCCCTGATAGCTCATAGCTTCCTGACTGGCGACAGCAGGCATATCTCCGGCTGGGCGCGGCAGCTTTCACTACCCGGAGACGAGGTCTGCCTGCTGAATTTCTCCGCCAGCCACGACGGCGTCGGCGTGCGTCCCGTGGAGGAGATTCTCAGCGAACGGGACGTACAGAATCTCGTTGATGCGGCCACAAGCGCAGGGGGTATGGTTTCGTCCCGGACGACCAGCGACGGCCGGGAACGGCCCTACGAGCTCAACTGCACGTTTCTCGATCTGATTTCCACACCGGGCGAAGAGCCCGGCACTACCATCGATCGTTTCATTGCTTCCCAGGCAATTGTGCTGGCAATGCCCGGTGTGCCTGCAATATATATTCAGTCGTTGCTCGGTACGCGCAATGACGTTGAGCGCGTCAAGCAGACCGGCAGGGCCCGCAGTATCAATCGCTCGCGTCACAGGTATTCCGACATCACGGCACGCCTTGCTGACGAGGGCGGATTCGAAGCAAGAGTATTCTCCGGCCTGAAAAAACTGATCCGCGCGCGCAGCCGGCAGTCCGCTTTCGATCCACACGCGCCATTCCGGGTACTCGATCTGGATAACCGCGTGTTCGCGATCGAACGCGGTACGTCGGCAGAGGCCATTACCTGTTGCATCAACCTGACGGGCGATACGTTTCCCGTTGATCTCGGCTCCGGCCGGGACTTGCTGACAGAATCAGATGTCGGGCCGGGACCTTGCGAAATGCTACCGTATGCCGTGCTCTGGATTCGAAGCGCCGGCGCGACCACGGTCTGAGAGTAGAAAACATGAACACACTGGATTTTGTAATAGTCGTTGGCTACCTGGGGGTGCTGCTCGGGCTGGGTTATTTCTTCAAAGAGCAGAAATCCAAGAAAGACTATTTTCTCGGCGGGCGGCAGATGGGTACGTTTCCGCTGACGCTATCCACAATGGCCACGCAGTTGTCCGCGATCAGCTTTATCTCCGCGCCTGCATTCGTCGGTCTTCGGCCAGACGGCGGCATGGTCTGGCTGTCCTACGAATTCGGCGTCCCGCTGGCGATGCTCTTTCTGATGGTGTACGTCTTGCCGGCGCTGTATCGCTCAGGCGTTGTCAGCATCTACGACTACCTGGAAAGACGCTTTGGTCCATCGACGCGCCTGCTGATCAGCATCGTGTTCCAGATCAGCCGTTCTTTCGGCACTGGGGTAACGATTTACGCGACCGCGATCATCCTGAACAGCGTGATGGGGATCGATTTCTACACATCGATCGGCATCATTGGCGTTATTACGATCATCTACTCGCTGCAGGGCGGAATGAAAGCGGTCGTCTATTCGGACACGATCCAGATGATCCTGATCTTCTTCGGCGTCATCATGGTCGGCAGTTTTGCGCTAAGTAACCTGGGGGGCGTGGACGCTTTCCTCGCCAATGTGGACAGCACGCGACTCGAGGTGCTGCGCTGGACTTCATACGGATTCAGCGGCGACGAATGGGGAATGCTGCCGATGATCTTCGGTGGCTTCGTTTTGTACGCTTCATACTATGGCTGCGACCAGACGCAGGCGCAACGTACGCTGTCTGCAAAGGACGAAAAGACGGTGCGCAAGATCCTGCTGTTCAACGGTCTCGCCCGGTTTCCGATCGTACTGCTGTACTGCACGGCCGGCCTGATACTCGGCACGTTCGCGACGATGACGCCGGATTTTCTTTCGCAGATCGATCCCCAGAGGCCGGATACGCTCGTGCCGCTGTTCATTGTCAATTACCTGCCACACGGAATTATCGGCATTCTGGTCGTTGCGCTGCTGGCTGCCGCCATGTCGAGCCTGAGTTCCGTGGTGAACTCGCTGTCCGCGGTTGCGATCGAGGACTACCTGAGGATCACCGGCAAGGAGCTGAGCAAGCTGCGCTACGTATTCTGGTCGCGCGTGACGGTCTTCTTCTGGGGCATCGTCATCATGATCTTCTCAATCTATGCGGGTGACATCGCGCCGACCGTCATCGAAGCCATCAACAAGATCGGCTCGGTATTCTACGGACCGATACTCGCGATATTCCTGCTCGCTATCATGTTCAAGAAGGTGCATTCGCTCGGTGCGAACGTCGGCCTTCTGAGTGGTGTTGGAGTCAACGTCTACCTGTGGCTGTTCGAACCGCAGGTGTTCTGGCTGTGGTGGAACTTCATCGGTTGTGTCGTGACGCTGACCGTCGCGACGACGATCTCCGCTATCCGGCACGAGGAGTCCGACGCACCGCCCGGGCTCGACCAGGGTGTCGGTCACTGGTTCGCAGAGGAGGCGACGCTGCTGGTTGGTGCGTTTCTCGGAATGGTGACGCTTGGCGGTCTCATACCCTGGATCCTCGGCTGAGTCCTTACTTCAGTCGGGCGTGCCCGCAAGCCAGTGAATGGCAATTGCCGCAGTCCAGGAAAAATCGTCGCCGCCGCAGCCGTCAGCCGTGTCGGCGTCGAAGTACTCCCAGAACCCCGATGCGCGAAGGCATTCAAGCGACGAGGCGCGGATTTTCTCCGCGAGATCGAGGCGACCGCCGTGTGCGGCCCCGAGCGCGATCATCCAGTTGATGTGGAGCCAGACCGGTCCGCGCCAGTATCGCTGCGATTCATACCGTGGGCTGGATGGATGGGTCGACGACAGACCGACCCGGGTTTCGCCGAGCCACTGCTCGATCAGGGATAACATCGCCGATGTCTCCTCGTCGTCGCCGAGGTCGGCAAACAGCGGAAGCACCGTCCCGGTTGTGATCTCACTAAGCGCCTTGCCGGTGAGCAGATCGTGGTTCAGGAAGCAACGATGCTCGGCAGACCACAGTGACGAAACCGCATTCCGCGTACGCTCGAGTTCCGCCTGCAGCCCAACTGGGCCTTCCTCGTGTCCGGCAAGCCGACAGAGTTCGATGAGGTCGCGGCCGGCGCGCTGCAGGAGCGCAATAATGCCTATATCGAGAACCTTGTACGGACAGTTTGCGTAGATCGTTTCACTGTCGAAATTGTGTCGTTTGTAAAAGTCGACGAGATACAGGTACCGATCGTACTGTGGCTTGTGCGGGCGCTGATCAGAGTCAACGTGGCCAAGGTCACGGCGCTGGTAACTCCAGTCGACCTCGGGCACAGCAGCGAGCGGATCATCCCAGGCCGGACTGTTGTCCATGCCCGATTCCCAGGGGTGATAGCTGCAGACCAGCCCGGTGTTCTCCGGGTCGCGCTCGCGGTACCACCATTCATGGTAGGCAATCAGTTTTGGCAATAGCTGCCCCAGTTTTTCGGCAGCCTGCGCGCGATCGTCGCATCGCTCGTACAGGTAGCGAATCGTGGTTGCCCAGATCGGCGGCTGCGATATGGCGCTTGAAGGTATGTCCCGGCCGCCGCCCCACACGTCGGGCCCGGGGAAGTAGGACTCGGCATCTCCGTGGAACAGGATGTGCGGCACCATGCCGTTCTCCCACTGGCCGCGGAACATTGTCTCTGCCTCTTCCCAGGCGCGCGTTTCGTCGATATGCAGCCAACCGAGAGACGTAATGGCCGAGTCCCAGCTCCACTGGAAAGGATAGAGACCATCAGTCGGAATCGTGTAACCACCGCGGTCGTTCCGCCTGAGGATGTCGATCGCTGCATCGACATCGAATAGCTGCTGCGCGCTCATATTTTGTCGGTGTTGGCGGGATTGAGGTCGTTCCTGAGATACTACTCGCTGGCTACCCCGTACGCTATCTGGCCATGGATTATCGGACGCGCGACTTTCTTACGGCACACATCAAAAGCATCCTCGAGTTCTATGAGCCGACGATCGTCGATACCGAAGGCGGCCATTTCCAGAACTTCCTGGACGACGGCACGATCTTCGACCCCGAGGTTCGTCACCTGGTCAGCAGCACGCGCATCGTCATCAACTACTGCCGCGCCTATGAACTGTTTGGTCATGCGGGATATCGGCAAAAAGCACTGCATGGCCTCGACTACATCCTGACTCATCATTGGGACGAGCGACGCCGCGGGTACAACTGGACGCTCGAGGGATCGAGGGCTACCGACCAGACCAATCATTGCTACGGGCTCGCGTTCGTGCTGCTCATGCACTCTGCGCTGCGCCAGGCAGGTATCGATGATGGCGATGGAATCGAAGAATCATTCCAGCTGCTCGAAAACCGTTTCTGGCTGCCGGATGACGGAATCTACGCCGATGAGGCGAGCAGCGACTGGTCGCAGCTGTCACCGTATCGCGGTCAGAATGCCAATATGCACGCTTGCGAAGCGTTGTTGGGTGCGTTCGAGGCAACCAACGACACGCGTTATCTCGATCGCGCGCATGCGCTCTCACGGAAATTCGCAATCGACCTGGCAGGGAAGGCCGGCGGCCTGGTCTGGGAGCACTACACCAGCGATCTGGAGATCGACTGGAACTACAACCGGGATGACCCGCGAAACCTGTATCGCCCATGGGGTTTTCAGCCCGGGCACCAGACTGAATGGGCGAAGCTTTTACTCAACCTGCATCAGCATCGTCCCGAAGACTGGATGGTTGAGCGCGCCGTCGACCTGTTCGATCGCGCCCTCGACGTTGCCTGGGATACGAAGTCCGGTGGCATTTACTATGGGTTCGATCCCGATCTGAGTATCTGCGACGATGAGAAGTACTTCTGGGTGCAGGCGGAGTCGATTGCCGCGGCGGCGCGTCTGGCTGTCGCGACCGGCGACGACGTCTACTGGAATTGGTATGACCGCCTCTGGGAATACGCCGACGAGCACATGATCGACCATGAGTATGGCGCCTGGTACCGGGTGCTCGACAGCGAGAATGCAAGGCTGTCGAATCGCAAATCCGAGGCGGGCGCCAAGTGCGATTACCACACGATCGGTGCGTGCTGGGACGTTCTCGAGTCGACGAACAAAACGCGTCCGAAACAGAACTGATATAACATGACCCGTCCTGCGGCGCTCGCAAGTCGGCCTGCACTCACTGGAGAACAAGAATGAAATAGCGAATTGCAGCACTCGCCGCGGCGTCGCTGTTCGGCAGCATAGCGACAGCGCAGGAAACGAATCTCTATTGGGGTGATACCCACCTGCACACGTCGTACTCGCCGGACGCCTACCTCATGCAGAATCGCTCCGCGACGCCCGACACCGCCTACCGGTATGCGAAGGGCTACCCGGTGGTGCATCCCTACCACAAGGCGCGCGTGCAGATTAATACGCCGCTGGATTTCCTCGTCGTTACCGATCACGGCGAGTTCATGGGTGTCGTGCCGATGGTGCTGCAGGGCGATCCGCGCGTGGCCAACAGCGAGACCGGCAAGCGCTTCAGGGCGCTCGCCGAGCAAGGCAAGGAGATCGAGGTGTTCGGGGAGCTGATTGCCCAGGTCAATGGCGTCGTGCCGCCGAACCCCGACCTGTACAACGAGGAGCTGAATCGCTCGGTGTGGGGGGAGATCATGGACGCGGCCGACCGCAACAACGAGCCGGGCAAATTCACGGCATTCATGGGCTGGGAATGGTCGTCGACGCCGCAGGGGCAAAACCTGCACCGCGTCGTGGTCATGAAGGGCAACAAGTCGAACGGCGAGACGTTCATCCCGTACACGAGCCTCGACAGCGACGAACCCGAAGATCTCTGGGCCTGGCTCGAGGCAACGTCGAAGAAAGCCAACACCGATTTTCTCGCCATTCCGCACAACTCGAATATCTCGGGCGGCCTGATGTTTCCGATCGTTCAAAGCGACGGCAAGGCCGTTGACGCCGACTGGGCGAAGCTGCGCATGCGCTGGGAGCCCGTCGTCGAGATGACCCAGATCAAGGGAGACTCGGAGACCCACCCCCGGCTTTCACCGAATGACGAATTTGCCGATTACGAGACCTATGAGCACCTGATTGCCGTCGAGGGCGTCGAGGCGCCAAGCATGTTCGGCGATGGATTCCTCGGTGAGCTCAGTGAGTCCGATCGGAAGTTCATCGAACAGAACGAGCGGCGGGTCGTCGAGTTCGGCGACTACGCTCGGACGGCACTCATGCGCGGCCTCGTCGTCGAGGATCGTGTCGGCGCCAACCCGTACAAGTTCGCGATGATCGGTGCGACCGACTCGCACACGGCGATGGCGTCCGCCGAAGAAAACAATTTCCACGGCAAGATGGCGATCGACTCGACGCCGGGTACGAAGCAGAAAGACGTGATCCCGGGAACGCCGGGTTGGGACATGGGCGCTGCGGGACTGGCCGGCGTCTGGGCGACGGAGAATACCCGCGAGGCGATTTTCGACGCAATGCAACGCAAGGAGGTGTATGCGACCACCGGGCCGCGGATAGAACTGCGCTTCTTTGGCGGCTTCGATTTCCGCGATCGTGATGCGCGCGCGCGGGACATCGCAAGCGTCGGGTACTCGAAGGGCGTGCCGATGGGTGGTGATCTCACCGCGGCGCCAGGCGGTAAAGCCCCGAGTTTCCTGATTCGCGCCGTAAAGGATCCGGTTGACGGCAACCTGGATCGCATCCAGGTCGTCAAAGGCTGGCTCGGCGATGACGCCTTGCCGATGGAAAAGGTATTCAACGTGGCGATGTCGGACGGTCGCAGCGTTGATGCCGATGGCAAGGTGCCACCCGTCGGCAATACGGTCGACGTCGCGACGGGCAACTACACGAACAGCATTGGTACTGCGGAACTCGCGACGGTGTGGACCGATCCGGAATTCGACGCTTCCAAACCGGCGTTCTATTACGTACGCGTTCTGCAGATTCCAACGCCGCGCCACACCCTGTTCGACGCCATCGCGCTGGGCATACCGGTCGAGGAGACGGGGAATCCGGCGACGATTCAGGAGCGGGCGTATTCGTCACCTATCTGGTACACACCCTAGAAAACACTTATGAAAAAGCTCTTGAGAGAGCCCCTGCTTCACTTCCTCGTAGCAGGGGCTGCTCTGTTTCTGCTCTTCGAGGTCGCCGGCAACGACGAGCAGGCGTACGACAGTAAAGTCATCGAGGTCGATCGGGATGCTCTCCTGACCTTCATCCAGTTTCGTACGAGGGCATTCGAACCGAGTATTGCCGAGGCACGGCTGGCCGAACTGTCAGAAGAGGCACTCGCTCGACTGATCGACGATTACGTTCGCGAGGAAGCGCTGTATCGCGAGGCGCTGGCGCTGGGCATGGACAAGAACGACTACGTCATCAAGCGACGCATGGTCCAGTCTGTCGAGTTCATCACGAACGGGTTCGTCGCGGCAGCGACCGAAGTCAGTGATGAGGACCTGCGACGGCAATACGACGAGAATCGCGAGGATTACTATATCGATCCCATTGCGACCTTCACGCACGTGTTCTACAACGCTCAGCGTCACGGTGACGAGCAGGCGCGCGGGATGGCGCTGGCCAAACTTGCCGAGCTGAACCGGGACGGCGTGAATTTCAACGAAGCGCCCCGTCACGGCGAGCGCTTCCCCTATCTGCTCAACTACGTCGAGCGTACGCCGGACTACATTGCGAGTCATTTCGGCGCGGAGACGGCCGAGTCGATCTTCGCGCTCGAACCCGATGAGAACACCTGGGCGGGGCCTTTCGTCTCGAGCTACGGCGTACACCTCGTGCTATTGACGAACAAAGCCGACGGCCGATACCCGGATCTCGATGAGGTGAAGGACAGGGTGCGACAGGACGTCGAGCGGGTGAAGCTGAATGAAGCGCAGGACAGGGCTGTCCAGGCGATCGTCGATACCTACGATGTCAGACGCAGCTACAACGGCGCGCCGCTTTCAGTTGACTGACTATGCTGCTTTCTATTTTGACAGGCCTTTCTTTGCTGTTGCTTTCGCTCTGTGCCGAGGCGCATGATGCCCGTCCGAACTACGTGCGGGTCACGGAGACCGAGCAGAATACCTTCAGCGTCGAGTGGAAGGCGCCCGCCAGCATTCCCGGCGATGCGCTGCCATACCCGGTGTTACCCGATGACTGCGCGGCCGAACGGCAGCCCGCCTGGCAGCAGTCAGGCGGTGAATACCTGGGCACGCAGCAATTCTCTTGCGAGCAGGGTCTCTCGGGTCGCGCCGTAGGCATCGAGTTCCCGGTCATTAATCCATCCCTGTCGACGCTCTACACCGTGAAGCTCCTGAATGGTGAAGAGTATGTTCGCATTCTGAAGCCGAGCGAGACCGAGTGGACCGTTCCGGACGCCGAAAACCCGATTGCCGTGGCCACTGAGTACACCGGGCTCGGCATCGAGCATATCTGGATCGGCGTCGACCATTTGTTGTTTGTCGCCTGCTTGCTGTTTGTTGCGCGCACGCCGAAACGCCTGCTGATAACGATTACCGGGTTCACGATCGCGCACTCGATCACGCTGGCGCTGTCGGCGCTCGATCTCGTGCGTATTCCCACTCCGCCCGTCGAAGCGGCGATTGCGCTGAGCGTCGTGTTCATGGCGTGGGAGATAGCAAAAGGGGACAAGACGTCGCTGACGCACCGCTTTCCAATTGCTGTTTCTGCCTCGTTTGGCCTGCTGCACGGTTTCGGTTTCGCGGAGGTGTTGCGCGATCTCGGGCTGCCACTATCCGAGTTGCCCGTCGCACTGCTGTTCTTCAACGTCGGTGTGGAAATAGTGCAGATCCTGTTGGTGCTGCTGCT
>JAAUXY010038110.1_pt1 | contig 20734 bp, 10 predicted proteins | sample 7278121 | NCBI WGS metagenome assembly JAAUXY01 (sample SAMN14350117, study PRJNA611818) | marine sediment metagenome | isolation source: surface marine sediment (1.8m) | place: French Polynesia: Moorea | collected 2018-08 | reverse complement strand
CGAAGAGGCCCCCATCATCATCGATCGCCGTCTGAGCCTCGAAGGCGTCGACGACGCGGTCCTCGAGGGGGGTGGTCTGCTCATCCGGTCGACTTCGGGCGTCGAGCTGTCGAGCTTCACCATCCGTGACGTCGCCGGTGGCGCCATCGCTGTAACCCAGGGCGCGGAGGCGAGCATCCGGGACATGACGATCGAGGACTCGGGCGTCGGCATCCTGGTCGAAGACGCGGTGGCTTCGATCGGCGACAGCATGATCCGCAATCAGCAGGTCGCGGGAATTCTGAACCGCGCCGCCACCGTCTCGCTCCACGGAGCGATCACGGCGGACAATACGGGTCAGGCCGGAATCGCCGTCACCGACGGCGGCATCATCCGTGTCGCCGATCCGGCGGCGGTGCTCGAGGCGACGGGCAACTTCCGGGGCTTCGTCATCCAGCTCGACTCGTCGATGCACTTGCGGGCCGGCAAGATGGTCGCCAGTGGGAATTCGTCGGACGGCATTCGGATCTTCGGCAGCAGTACCTTCACCCAGGTTGGCGAGGTGGTCTCCGAGCAGAACGGCGGTATGGGAGCTTCATTGGCCCAGAACTGTGATTGGGTGATTCCACTCGAGGGCCAGAACACGACCCGTTTGAGCGACAACGCGAACAATGGGATCCAAGTAGCCGGCGGTGGCACGGCGTCGCTCATCCGGATGACGATCACCGGCAACGGGGTCGCCGGTGTCATCACCGACGCCAATGTCGTCGTGCCCTTCTTCGAGACCGTGGTCAGGGATAACGTCGTCGCCGACGTCTTTCTGGCCTTCGGCAGCGTGGTGAGCTTCCTGATGGGCACCGAGGTCGGCAGCCCGATCATCTGCCAGGACGAAGTTCTGGTCCGCGGCATCTTCTCTTGTGAGATCATCCAGCCGGTCGGCTCGCCGAGCATCGGGCAGGAGCTCGAGGGGCTTGGGTCGGCGGTAGACTTCAGCCTTGCGGCGGCCTCGGAGTAGGAGCTCGGTCGGAATTCCTGGCGACGCGGACCTGTAGGGGAGCCGATCCACCGGCCCCTTCCCGCGTCGCCAGGATCTCTGGCCAGACCGGCCGCGGCGCCTATTCCCCGTGCAAGAGGTCGGCCGGATTCACTCGTATCGCCCGCACGGCGGGAATCAAGCTTGCCACTATCGCAACGACCAAGAGCAGGAGCGCGGTGCCGACGAACGTCAGCGGGTCGGCGGGACTGACCTCGAAAAGGATGGTCTCGAGGAAGCGGGTCAAGGCGAGCGAACCGAGCCCACCGATGAGGATGCCGATGCCGGCGAGGCGGGCCGACCGGACAAGTAGAGTCTTGAGCACCTCGCCCCGCCGAGCGCCGATCGCCATGCGGATGGCGATGTCGCGTTGCTGCCGGGTGACGGAGAAGGAGACGATGCCATAGACTCCGACCGCCGCCAGCACCAGGGCCAGAGCGGCGAAGAGCACGCCGAGGAGGGTCAGAAAGCCGGGATTGGCCATCTGATCCTCGAGTCGTTGGGTTACGGTCTTGACGTCATAGGGGGGCAGCCCCGGCGCGATCGTCCCCAACTCATTGCGAATCAGTGAAGATAGATCGCTTCCGCCGCCAGGGGTACCGCGGGCCAGGATGTTGATGTACCTCGTCGGTCTGGGCGGCTCCTGGAGGAGCGAGAAATAGACGTGGGGCGGGTCCATAGGTAGCGACTGGCGACCGCGGTAGCGGACCTTCGGCACCACCCCGACCACCCGAGACCAGGCCGCGTCGGGTGGGCCCCGGAAAGGCTTGAGCCCCTGACCGATGGGGTCTTCCCCGGGCCAGAAGCGGCGCGCCAAGTCTTCGCTCACCACCACGGCAGGGGCCGCGTCGATGGTGTCCCGGCGGTCCAAGACCCGGCCGCTCGACGGCTCGACGCCCAGGGTCGCGAAGTATTCTGGGCCGACGTGGTGGACCTCCATCAGAACCTTGTTGTCCTCGTCCGTGGCCTGGGGGTTCCTCTCGAGCGCAAAGTCGCGCAGGAACCACTGGTCGGTGGGTAGAGTCGGGGTGGAAATCGTCAGCGACTCGACGCCGGGTAGGCCCGGGAGGCGATCGCTGAGATCGTTGACGAGCGCCGCCAAGGCCTCGGGCGCCTGATAGCGCGGCTCCTCGACGTCGAGGCGCAAGGTCAGAAGGTTCTCGGGCTCAAAGCCCAAGTCGAGGTTCTGCAGGTTCTGGAAGCTCTTGAGCATCACCCCGGCGTTGATCAGGAGTGCCAGAGCCAGGGCCGTCTCGCCGATCACGACCAGGTTCTGGAAGCGGCGACCTCCCTGCTGTCCACCGCCGCCCCGGCCGCCCTCTTTCACCGCGTCGAGCAAGCGGGTGCGGGTGACCACCCAAGCCGGCGCCAGACCGAAGATCAGGCCGGCCAGGATCGTCACCGCGATAACCGCGACCAAGGCCAAGGGGTTAAAGCCCACCTCAACGAAGCTTTTGAGAGTCACCGCCCCTGAGGAGAGCAGAAGCCGCACCCCCAAATGCGCCACGAGGAGACCCAGCACGCCGCCGGCGAGAGCTAGTATCAAGCTTTCGATGATCAACTGTCGCAAGATCTGACCGCTCTCCGCCCCCAGGGCCTTGCGCATGGCGATTTCGCGCCGCCGTGCCAGGGCCCGGCCCACCTGGATGCTGCCAACGTTGATAATCGCGATGAAGAGTACGAAGAGCGCTCCGGCGGAGAGCGACAGCAGGGCTCCCCGCAGGTTGCGGAACCACGTCTGGGCCATCGGCAAGATGCCCATCTGCACGTCCTTATTGGTGTCCGGGTAGGCCGCGGCGAGCCGTTCGGAGACGATATCCATCGCTTCCCGGGCGGCGGGGACGCCCACATCGGGGGCCAGGCGGGCGATGCCCAGGAGCCAGCGGAAGCGCCGCTCCTCGAGGAATTGGGGGTTTTTCAGCACCGGTGCCATCGACACCGGGACCCAAACCTCGGCCTGATCTGTCATGCCCTTGTAGCCGGCCGGCATCACACCGACGATCTCGTAGCCGCGACCGCTCAAGCGAACCGTCTGGCCGACGACACCGCGGTCGCTGCTGAAGACGTCGCGCCACAGGCTATAACCGAGAATCGCCACCTGGGCGGGATTGCCTTCCCGCGCCTCGTCTTCGGCGAACACCCGGCCGATCTCGGGCTCTATGCCCAACACCGAGAAGTAGCTGGCGGAGGTCAACTCGCCGCCGACGTGACGGGCCTCGCCGTCGAGCAGGAGGTTGAAGGATTGGGCGGAGTAGACCCCGGACTGCTCGAAGACCCCCGGACCCTGTTCGGTCCAATCCTGATAGTCCCGGTACGACATCGGCATCAGCTGCGGGCGGTCCCCTTGGAAGCGCAGGCTCGTCAGGATAGTCATCCTGTGCGGTTCCTCATAGGGCAAGTTGCCGAAGAGCACCGAGGTGGTGACCGTGAAAATAGCCGCCGTCGCCCCGAGGCCAAGAGCCAGGGTGAGCAGGATTACGAAGGTGGACGCCGGGCTCCGGATCAGAGTCCGCAGACCGTATCGAAAGTCTCTGATCAGGCTGCTCATCACGTCCTCTCGGGGTCGCGGGGGTAGCGCCACGGCGGCGGGTGCCGCCGCAGCCTCGGGCGCCGCCTCTTCAGGGGCAGGGGGGCGCTCGGGAATCGCGTCGGGCAAGTCGTCTTCGAGGCGCCGGAAGCGCGGTAAAAGCAGCGCGACGGCGGCCGCCAGTACCGTCATGACGCCCAGGATGACTAAGAGCAGGCCGATACCTCGTCCCTCGCCGGTGCCGAGAATCGGGCCGAGGCGGTCGGCCAGGGCGCCCTCGGGCATCATGAGAGGGTTGAAGACGTAATCGGCCAAGGGGCCGGCGGCGAGGTAAGCGATGGGTGTCATCGACATGGTGACCGCCATCCGGAAGGAGAAGACCCGCCCCTGGAGCTCGGGCGGTACCTTGATCTGCCACAGGACGCGGCTGATACCACTGGCCAGCGGGAAGCAGAAGAGCATGCCGAAAATGCCCAGCGAGATCAGGAGGGTGTCCGGGCGCAGGCCGAGGAGCGAGATCGTGAACCCCTGGATCATCAGGAAGACGAGGACCGCGGGGACCTTTCTCTTGGGTCCGCCCCAAAGGCTCATCACACCGCCGCCCAGGAGCATGCCGAGGCCGGACGCGCTTTGGATGACGCCGAGCGTCATGGGGGTGCCGTAGCCGAGGACCATCGGTCCGGTCAGCACCAGAACCATGCCGAAGACGACCTGGAAGCCCGCCATGAGGAACAGAAAGTGCAAGAGGCCACGGCGTTCCTGAATGAAACGCCAGCCCGCGGCGGCTTCGCGCAAGAAGTCCGGCTCCTCGGCCCCCGGCGGGCGCTGTTTCGCCAAGCGCGGGATGCGGACGATCAGCAGCGATGCCGCGGCCACGAAGAAGGTGGCGAAGTCGATCCACAGGACCGCTTCGAGTCCCACCGATACCAATAACGCGCCGGCCGTCAGGGGCGCCAGGGCCCGGGACAGCGCCGGCCCCATCTCGACCAAGCCGCTCGCCTGTCCGAGCTTCTCTTTGGCGACCAGAAGCGGTGGGCTCGATAGGAAGGCTGGGCGCTGGAAAGCGTCGAAAGTGGTGATCCAGAGGATCGCCAGGTAAACGGTCCAGGCTTCGAGGCGGTCGGTCCACAGCAAGCCGAGCATCGCCAAGGTGCCGAGGGAGGCCCCGAGGTCGGCGAAGAGCATTAATTTGCGCCGGTCCCAGCGATCGGCGAGGACGCCGGCGATCGGCGAGAGTACGACGCCAGGCAAGACCGCGAAGAACGCCGCCAGGGCAAAAAGGGTGGCCGAGCCGGTTTGTTCGTAGATCCACACGCCCACCGCGAAGCTGGCCAGACTGGAGCCGAAGATGGAGACGATCTGGCCAAACCAGAGGATGAGAAAATTTCTCATGGGTGCTTGTGTCCTTGGCCGTCAGGAAAGAATCCCTTTGCGGCGAGGAAGCTGAGAGCCGCGGTGGGGCGTTGAAGTGGCCGAGCGCGGTGAGCCACGCTGGATAATAGAGGCAAATTGTATTATAGATTCGGTTAGCCTGTCACATTAGGCCGTCCCGTGTGGGGCTCTAGGCTCCTTGACTCGAGAGGGCGTGCACGGATTGTTCGCGGCCCCGATGTCGTCCGAGACTCCTTGCGGGTCGAGCCAGGTGCCGGACAACGGGGTCTCGATGCGAGCCAGCATGAACCTTTCGAGGGGTTCCGTGCGTTTTAGCGAACCAGCAACTCGAGCCGTCGGGCGACCCTTCCGGCATCTGCCGTCGGCTGTTGCTCCCTGTTCGGTCTCAGATCGAAACACCTCGGATAACATCCCGGTTCATGCGAAATCTCAGAGTCCCTCTTGCCGCGCTCGTCTCCCTCGGTCTCGCCGTCTACTTCGCCGCCTGTGACTCCGCCCGGGTCGAGGTCGATCCACCGGCGACGACACCGCCATCACCGGTGGTCGAGAATTACTCCTACTCGCGGCCTGCTGAGGTGCGTGTCCGTCACCTCGATCTAGATCTCGAGGTCGACTTCGAGACCCAGCAACTGGGCGGCTCGGTGACGCTCGAGCTCGAACGGACGGAGGGCGCCGAATGGCTGTGGCTCGACACCTGGGACCTGACGATCGACAAGGTGCTCGACTCCGAGAGCCAGGCCGAGCTGGCATGGACCTTGGGTGAGAAGACTTCGTTTCTAGGCCGGTCGCTGGCGGTGGCGCTGGGACCCGAGACCCACTCGGTCATCGTCCATTACACCACCGGCGACGACGCTCGAGCCCTGCAGTGGCTCGACGGCGGCCAGACGTCTTCCGGCCAGCCGTTCCTCTATACCCAGTCGCAGCCGATCCTGGCGCGTTCGTGGGTACCGTGCCAGGACACCCCGGCGGTTCGGGTGACCTATAAGGGCACCGTGCGGCTCGCCCAAGAAGAGCTTCAGGGCAAGCTCCTGGCGCTGATGAGCGCCGCCAATCCCACCGCGAAGGCTGCCGACGGCGTCTACGAGTTCGACATGCCGCAGCCGATCCCGACCTACCTGCTGGCGCTAGCGGTGGGCGATCTGGAGTTTCGTTCGGTCGGCGATTGCTGCGGGGTCTATGCCGAGCCGAACCTCGCCGAGGCGGCAGCCTGGGAGTTTGCCGACACCCAGCGCATGATGGACATCGCTGAGGATCTCTACGGTCCCTATCGTTGGCAGCGCTTCGACATGCTGGTACTGCCGCCGAGCTTTCCCTACGGCGGCATGGAGAACCCTCGCCTGACCTTCCTGACGCCGGTCCTGGTCGCCGGCGATCGCACCCTGGTGTCGACCGTGGCGCACGAGCTCGCGCACTCGTGGTCGGGCAATCTGGTGACCAACGCCACCTGGGAAGACTTCTGGCTCAACGAGGGTTTCACCACCTACTTCGAGCGTCGGATCATGGAAGAAGTCGACGGTCGCGAGGTGGTCGAAATGCACTCCATCCTGGGGCGCGACGAGCTCGAGGCGGAGATCGCGGGCGAGCCAGCGGGTGAAGAGCTCGACACGGCCCTCTATGTACCGCTCGAGGGCCGCGACCCCGACGAGGTGCTGCACAGCGCGCCCTACGAGAAGGGCTATCTCTTCCTGCGCCTGCTCGAGGAGACGCTGGGTCGCGAGACTTTCGACCGCTTCCTACGCGAGTATTTCGACGGCCAGGCCTTCAAGACCATGACCACCGAGACCTTCGTCGAGCTATTGCGTCGCGACCTGCTCGGGGGTGATGAAGAACTGGCCAACAGCCTCAAGATCGACGATTGGATCTGGCAGGGCGGTCTTCCCGACAATGCCCCTGAGCCTCAGTCCTCCGCCTTCGAAAGGGTCGAAGCAGCGGCAGCGGCCTTCGCCGCCGGCACCGCCGCCTCCACCCTCGACGTCGAGGGCTGGATCACGCCCCAGTGGGAGCAGTTCCTGGCCAGCCTGCCGGTGCCGCTCGAGGCCGCGCGCCTGGCTGACCTTGACAACACCTTCAGCTTTTCGAGCGCCAACGGCGTCATCCGGCGCTCATGGTTCAACGTGGTGATCGACAGCGACTACCGCGAGAGCTACGACGAGCTCGAGTCCTTCCTGCTCGGCATCGGCCGCACCTGGCTGTTGCGGCCGCTTTACGGGCGTCTGGCGAAGACCGAGGAAGGCTTGGCTTTCGCCCGTGACGTCTACGCCCGGGCTCGCCCGGGTTATCACTCGACGACTCGAGCGGCGATCGATGGCATCTTGGGCGGGTCCTAACGGAGCACCGTTTTTGCGTCAGCTCATTCAAACTCTCCAAGCTTCTCCTCCACAATATACAGCGGCCGCCGCTTGGTCTCGATGAAGATCCGACCAACATACTCACCTATGACACCTAGCGATAGCAGCTGGATCCCACCCAGTGAGAGAATCAAGACGACTAACGTTGGCCAACCCATGACTGGAGCACCCTGAACGGTCTGAAGTAATACTATAAACAGGTAAGTGAAACTCAGTACGGAAACGACAAATCCAAGCATGGAGATCATCCGCAGCGGCTTTGTTGAAAAAGATAAGAGAAAGCCGATCGCAAGGTTGATCTGACGCAAGAAGGAGTACTTGGTCTCGCCAGCCATCCGAATACCCGAGGTCACGATGACGCTCGAAGTCGGGAGGCCAATCAGCGCCATGATTCCCATCGGGGTCTGCTCGTGTTCCCTAAACGCGCGGGATGAATCGATCATACGTCGACTCATAATCCGGAACATGCTGGTGTTGTGCCGTGCCGGGAAGTCGGAGATTCTGTTAAGTAAGGTCACAAAGGTGCGCGACAGCATGTTGCGTAGTGCGGACTCGTTCTTTCGCTGCTTGATGCCATATACCATGTCGAAACCTTCTCTCAACCGCCCGTAGAGTTTCGGTATATCTTCCGGTTGATCCTGGAGATCGCCGTCCATCAGTACGGCACACCGCCCTCGGCAGCTATCGAGGCCGGCCACGGCGGCGATGTGTTGCCCGAGGTTGTTGGCAAGCTTGATCACCTTGACTCGAGGATCTATCGCATTTTGATCCCGCAGCACCTCCAGCGTTCGGTCGACATTGAGATCTGTCACAAAAATGATCTCGTAGGAGAGCTTCAGGCCCTCGATGCTGTTCTTGAGTCTCCGGACTAGCTCGGGGACATTCTTCTCCTCGTCGCGCACCGGCACGACTACCGAGAGATCATAAACCGCGGTGTCGGACGGGCGAATTGAGGTTGGGGTCGCTTCCGAACGTCCTCGAACGCCCGTCACTTGCTTTATTATATCACGTTGCGATTCAGTGATCTTAGACACTTTGAGCAGATAAGTCGAGCCGAGATGTCTGAAGAAGAGCGGATACCTTTCGTTGTCGGCTATTCGAAGATGATTGAATTGTTCTCGGATCGTCCTGTCTATATCGAGCTCGTCATCGCCTCGATTTCTTTTCTTGAAAAAACTATCCTCGCCCTCTTGGCGGTGTGGTATAAGTTCGTCGACACGCGCAACAAACTCTAAGCACATCTCGTTCACTTTGCGAGCCATGCGATCGCGCAGTTCGTCGAGGAGTTCGGTGCCGTTGAACGAGATCTGCGACTTGAAGTAATAGGGGCCGGCATCCAGCGTTTCAGTCGCTTCGAAAAGCGTTAGGGTTATGTGCTCCTCGCCTTGGAGAATTTGCCACTGTAATGGCGAGTAACCCTTGCCCCTGGGAAGGTCGCTGGCATGAACGACGATATTGTGATTATTGCGACGCAGATAGGGCTCTTGGATCAAGCGAGTGCAACTTAAAATGAAGCAGATTCCTCCCTCGCGAATTCTTTTTTTGTTATGCACGTACTCGACATCGTAGCCCCGGGCGGAGAGCTCTTGTTGCAAGATGCTTCCATATGGAACAAACCAACTGTTCTGGCTGTCAGTGATTATTGTGATGACCATGCGATGCTCCGATTCCGCAACTCAGCAATTCTGAGGAGGATGCCAAGGTTTCACACACCCGATCGACGTTTTCGAAGGTCATGTTCCCAAAGAGCGGTAGTGTGATCTCGCAATCAGCGACATATTCGGTTTTAGGCAACGTGACGTCAACATCGCTGTAGATCGCGAAACGGTGGACGGCTGGGTAGTGCACAGTCGTCTGGATACCGTTACGAGCTAGCTCTGCACGCACCGCTTCTCGTACTTGGGCGTTCGCGTCGCGCAACACTACAGGCATGATGTGCTCGGAAGAAGAGTGTAGGCAGCCCTGGAAAGGCACTATCACTCCAGGAAGGTCCGCCAAGTTGGCCTCATAACGGCTCCGCAGCAAACGACGTCGCTCCGTGTCGGTTGGCAGCCGCGAGAGCTGAACCAACGCAAGGCTGGCTCGAATGTCGTCAAGCCGGAAGTTGTAGCCAAGCTCGACAACGTCGTATGATGTGGCGTGGCCTCGGGCGCGGTCCCAAGACAAGGTCGTCATGCCGTGTGAGCGGAGCAGGCGTGCGCGTCGAGCGAGCTCGTCGTCATCGGTAACCAACATGCCGCCCTCAGCGCAGGTCATGTTCTTGTTTGAATAGAAGCTGAAGCAGCCTATCCGGCCGATAGTGCCGAGTCGCTTCCCGCGGTACTCGGCGTCGGGAGCATGTGCGGCGTCTTCCACCACTTCGAGGCCGTGCTCCTCGGCCAAACCCATGAGCGCTTCCATGTCACACGGGAAACCCGAATAGTGCATCGGTATGATGGCTCGAGTGCGCGGCCCTATCCGTCTACGCACATCGTCAGGATCCAAGGTGAGATCCTCCGGCCCTACAACGTCGGCGAAGACAGGTTTCGCGCCTGCGTAACACACGGCGTTTGCTGTAGCTACGAAAGTAAGAGAAGGGACAATCACCTCGTCCCCAGGCTCCACAAGCATGGCCATTGCGATGTGCAACGCGGCGGTGCAGCTACTCAGTGCTACCGCGTGTCGAGATCCAAGGTACTCCGCGAAGCGCTCCTCGAGCTCAGCGGTCTGCGCGCCCATAGAGATCCAACCCGAGCTGATCGTGTTGGCGACCGCCTGCTCCTCAGCTTCACTAAAGTTCAGATCAAAGAGAGGTATCTCGTATCCAGGCATGCTTGCCCCTTACCATTTAGATGGTATTTCTAGGTTGACAGGGTTTTCTATAGTGTCCCACACCACGAGAGCCTGATAGGCCTGCCGCCATTTGCGTAGATGATTAAGAATATGTACCAAACATCATACCGCCTTGGTCTTGAAATGCTGATGATAAACGTCTTGAGCACGTTCGTAGTCAGGGAGCTGGCCGACATCGAGCCATATCTCGTGCATAGCATACTTTGCCACAGGTAAGCTCTTTTCGAGCATGCCACGGATAAGCGTATCCATTCCATAGTATTCGTTCTCAGGAATCAGTCTGAAGATCTGGGGCCTCAAGACGTAAATGCCGGCGAGAATCTCATTCTCGATATCTGGTTTCTCGTCGATATCGGTCACATAGTCTCCCTTGTAGCGAATGTTGCCAAAGGCAAACGGCGTGACAATCTTCTTGATTGCCACGCAGAGATCTGCGCCCCTCTCGGTGGCAAACTCGTAGAATCTACCTAGATCAATCGTGCTAAGGATGTCACCGTTCATAACCACAAAGGGTTCACGGAGCCTGTCTTTCAGTAACGTCAGAGGTCCTGCTGTGCCTAGAGGTCGTTTTTCCTTGCTGATCTCAAGCGTTACACCATATCGAGATCCATCGCCAAAGAACTTTTCGATGTACTCGGATTTGTAGTTGGTGGCAAGGTAGATCTGATCGAAACCGAAGTGCCTTAGCCGCCCGATCTGAACCTCCAAGAGAGATTCTTCGCCGATCGGCAGCAGAGGTTTGGGGATAACGTCGGTGAACGGCCGCAGTCGGCTGCCCAGACCGCCCGCGAGTATTACGGCTTGCATGCTATTCCTCACACTCGATAAACGCCAATTTGGAAAGATTCGAGATTGGCTTCTACCCAGCTCAGAGTCAGGGCCAGGCCCTCCTCCAGGGTAATGCGCGGCGTCCAGCCTGCTCGCTCAGCGGCGAGATCAGCGGAGCCGAGCAGATGGAACACTTCGCTAGTCTCGGGGCGCCGCCGCTTATCCTCTTGTGCCACGGGAAGCTGCCGTCCAGCGACCTCCAAGCTCTTCTCGACCAACTGTCCGATCGAGATCCCCCTCCCGGTCGCGAGATTAGTCACCTTCCCTACCGCCGCATCGCTGGCGGCAACGGCGATGAAGCCCGCCGCGGTATCTCGGACGAAAACCAGATCGCGAACCGGGCTGAGGCTACCCAGGCGGATCTGCTTGCTGGCAAGTACCTGGCTCAGGATCGTGGGGACTACTGCCCTACCGCTTTGCCGCGGGCCGTAGGTATTGAACGGGCGAACTACAGTGATCGGTAGGCCAAAAGCTATATGGTAGCTGAGCGCTAGGTGATCAGCGCCTATCTTGGAAGCGGCGTAAGGTGACTGCCCGCACAGCGGATGCTTCTCATCGATCGGGGTGTAGAGAGCGGTGCCATAGACCTCGCTGGTGCTGGTGATGACGATCTTTGGAGTTTCCAAGTCGCGAGCAGCTTCCAGTACGTTCAGCGTCCCTTGAATGTTGACTTCGACATAGGACTGGGGTGCAAGGTATGAGTACGGAATCCCGATCAATGCTGCCAGGTGGTAGACGGTGTCGCAGCCGCGGATCGCCTGCCCCACTGCCCGACTGTCTCGAATGTCGCCAAAAACTACCTCCAGGCCCCCCTCGAGCTCAGGGGGAATCTCCTTGAGCCACCCTCGGCCTCCGTGAGAGGTGTATCTCACGAAGGCACGGACCTCCGTTCCCTGGCGGAGCAGTTCCTCGACCAAGTGGCTGCCGATAAAGCCGCCTGCACCAGTCACCAGTACCCTGCTCCCCGCACTCATTGTATTTGCTACCAGGTTTCCAACTACAAAAACTGAAGGATTCGGCGCACACCTATTCACTCCAGGTCAGCTAACTCCCGGCCACTGTCTGCGCTGAGAACGAAGCCTGCGCTGAGAACGAAGCCTGCGCTGAGAACGAAGCCTGCCTCCACTTACATCAAATCAGGCCAACCCTTTGGAGGATTGAGGGTGTATTATAGCAGAGAATCGCTCTGACTTCAACGGACACTGCCAAACTTCTTAAAACCAGGCTGGCTTCTTTGCTTTAGGCCTTCAGCGACAACGCCTACGCCTACCGACGCTCTCTATGCCCGGGTTTCGTACCCTCCAGGATCCAAGCTCTGCTCGTGGAACTGGCGTCACGGTTCTCAGAAGGAATCCACTCGCTCAAACGCACGAGGCTCCTGGTACCCGCGCTGCTGCTCTCCATCGCGTGCCGGGGCTGTCTGGGCTGGCACGGGGACGAGTTCTTCTTCAGTCACCTAAGCATATGACTCCCAGTTCATCTAGAATCGTTACGGACTCTGGACCAGGCCAGGGACCGACGCCGCGGCAATATTCGCTTGCAGCGTCCGTGGATACCCACTTCAGCTCATAACCTGAGATCTCCCGCAGTATCGTATGCTTCTCCCGAACAAAAGCCGTTCTGGGATGGTAGCGGGAACCGGTGGCTAGGGATTTTCTCTCATGACGCTGGCGCCCCCTAAGACTTCCTACTACAGTGAGCGCATTCATATCCACAAAGCCTGGTAACGTCTCTAACCGCCCGATCATTCTGCTCGCTTTGTGAGCGTCTCTGTTATTCAACCTTAGTTGCTCGATCAGCACGCGGTTGTTCATGCCAAGAAACGAGACGCAAAGGACGGCGGAGACAGCGATAAGCAGCTTTTTAGTCCTCGCGCTGGAGCACAGATACGCTATCGCGAACACACCGGCCCAGAATATTCCAACATGAGCAACGAGCCGCGGGACCATTGTTCCGGCCGAGTTCTTCAAAAAGAGATTGATTCCCAAACCCCATGCTGCTGAGCCTGCCAGCAAGAGAACTGTGCACGGAACAGCGAGCATTCTATGCCTGGCTGTAGGCCCCGCTTTATACACCAATCCGACCAGTGCCATGACAAGAACAAAGCACAGTAGCTGAACCGTAAGATCGGGCAAGAGTAACGCACGGCTTAGAAACACACGAGGGAGCTGTTCCGAAGCCCACTGTACTCGAGCAAGAAGATCGGAGACGCCCGCGATTTCGGTCCTCGAGGCCAAACCACGTATGGCCCCGCTAAGCTTTCCGATCTGCAGCGCTATCCAATAGAGGACGCAACCCAGGACTATGCATGCGAAAAGCCCGGTATTCTTGGTCTGGACAGAGAATATTTGGCCTAAGAAGTTCAAACGCCGACCCCTGCGGCTCTTACTCAGAACAATGAAATATCGAACAAGAGACACTGCGCAGCTGACAAGCACTATCATTATAGCATAATTGATGATTATCTGGTAAACGGACAAAGAGAAGGCAAAGATCAGTGCTCCTGCTAATATATAGCCATGTCGCCACCTGCGGGGCATAAGCAATAACAAGAAAGGGCCCAACGCCAAGATATAGTTGATTAACGCGGATCGAAAGGTGAATATGCCAACAGTGCTGGGGTAATTCGCCACGATACAAGCAACTGCCACCGAAGGCCAGAAGAATCGTACGATTCGCCAATGCCGGACAACGAAAACTCCTAATAAGGACAATGCAGCGATAGCGCCAAACGCCGACACAAAGCTTGCATGAAAATGGTCGAACCCGAGCCGCGCAAGAAGTTCCCCTGACAAAAGGCTGCCAAAGCGTCCCTGAGAGGCTCCGCCCATGCGCTCCAGGTTTACTAAGAGATAATCGTCCCTGGAGTATCCAAGCGAGAACACCGGAGCTTTCGCCAGAAGAGTCACAACCAAGACAGTGTAGAAAACACGGAGCTCCCTCTTGCTCAGAAAACAGCCACGCAATTCAGAACCCGCAGACTTGGCACCTGCGGGCGCAGACATTAGCCAGTCGCACAGAAAGACAAATATAGTTATCATCCAGAACAGGTTTGCCCAGATGAAGATCTTCACCATTTGAAGAGGGCTGAAAAAACCGAAGACTGGAGCGGGAACAAACTCGACAGGCGCGAGGAAGATATGATCGCGGGTGATTGAGCTGCCCAGGGGGCCTGGTGTGACCTCGACTGCCAACTGCTGGCTGCCCGACGGGACCTCTACTGCGACGGTATGCCACTTTCTCTGATCGGCTCTCAAGGCCAGATGCAATTCCAAGTTATCTAGAGTCTTCCAAACGCCTTTCAGGTCTGCCTTGAAAGAGACAGCCAAACCGTCCTTGCTAAGCCTCTCTTCCGGCTGTGTCAACTTGAACACATGGAGTCCAGCGACTGACGAAGTTACTCGGGGTTTCGCTACGATTCGCCACAGATGCTTGGCCTTAGGGTTTGTCGGGTCGTTGGTAGCGCGCAGCAATACTGCCGGCTCGCTCTGCTCCCAACTCTTCCAGTTCCGGGTTTCGATAGGCCGGCCCTCCCTAAGACCAGCACCCCGTTCCCAGATTGGCATCACTAAGTCATTGACTGGATAGTGCATAGCAACGACGGCCGCCGTACTTCCGATTATAACGGCAAGGAGCAAGCAGGATCGGATTCCCCAAGATCGCGCCTTTGGCGCTATGAGATAAACCAATGCAAGATAGACCACGATGCTCCAGAGAGCAGCGAGTGTGTATCCAAGAATGGTGAATGGAGACTTCCCGAGAACCCGCACGGAGGTGCTTGCAGCCAGTGCCAACCCCGAGATCGCGCTCGCAAGAAAGAACAGGACATTGAGAGCCCGGATTCGGAATAATGTTCTCATTGTTCACCTTTCTGGTAGCTCGAAGTGGATGGCGGCGCGAAGTCACCCTGCCGATTCTTCAGAGCATTATTAATCTCTTCGAGATGGCGGGCCAGTGGTGCACTTGAGGCTCTACGCCTTGATCAGACGAAGTCTCTCGCTGACTTCCTCACGGGCTGCCAGGAAGGTTGATAGCGAACAGTGCTGTCGGGTTCCCGCTGTGGTCCTTCCGGGTTCTCGTGGGTCGGCTACAGAAGGTTAGGTCCCATCGTCCAGCGCTACGGGTGGACGAGACGATGTCTACGACTATCAGTCCAGACTGAAGTCCGGATTGGCGTTCAAACTCCCATTGTTCAAGCGTACTAGAGTCTTGTGCAGAGGCGCAAGATCTGGTTTCACCGGCACTGTCCCAAGCCGTTTCGTCGGCTTCCTTGCCGCCTGGCGACTCGCGCTTGGAGCTCGGTCGACGACGCGGTGGATGTCAAGCTGGCATTAGTGCGTCTCCGAAGTGAGTGAGTCTGATGGCCGGGCGATATCCAGCAACGAGCGGCCCAAGATTTTTTGACCGGCATGATGGACCTCGGCGTTCGATTGCGCACTACGTCATACAGATGAACTGGGTCGCCCTGCAGACGGTGCGGGCCGACCCCACCAGAAAGAAGGAGAAGCCATGCTCTCGAGACTTGCCCGATCTTTCGCATCCGTAGTGCTCCTGGGACTCATGACGGTTCCCGCCGCCCAGGCCCAATGGACCACCAACACGAGTCAGAATACCTTGGCGTCGCTGGCGCCTTTCAGTTCTCGACCCGCCCTGCTGCGGGGCGACGGGGGTGGCACATTCGTGCTGTGGGAAGACGCCGCGACCGGCGTCAAGCTGCAATTCATTGATGCAGCCGGCTTCAGGCAGCCTACGGATCGCATCGTGGATGCGCTCGGAGAACAGGCCGTCATGGCGACGGACGGTTCCGGAGGTGTGTTCGTCGCCTGGCAAACGCAGCCCGGCAAGATCATGATCCATCGCTTTGACAGCGCTCTCGACCCGCATCCGCAATGGTGGTCGTTCGCCATTCCCGTGGCGAGCACGAGTGGTGATCAGAGCCAGCCTTCCATCGTCTCCGACGAGGCCGGTGGCGCCATCGTCGCCTGGACCGACGACAGTCAAGAGCCCCAAGGCGATCTTCGTGCCCGGCGTTTTACCGGCAGCGGCGTCGGTCAATGGGGCGGTAGTGGCAAAGTCTTGTGCAATGTCGCGGGAAAACAGATCGCCAGCAAGCTCGCGATCGATGGTGCCGGCGGCGCCTTTGCGGTTTGGGAGGATGGGCGCAATGACGCCGGCGACATCTTCGCTCAGCACGTGGATGCTGGTGGGGTCACGCAGTGGCCGACCGTCAACTCGACCCAGGGGACCCAGGTGTTCACGGGCAGCGATCGCCAACGCAATCCGCTGGTGGTGAGCGATGACAGCGGTGGCTTTATCGCCGCCTGGCATGACGGGCAACCTGCGCCGGCCGAGCTTCACGCTCAACGCGTCTACGGCTCGGGCTTGCCGGCGTGGGGAAGCGACGTTTTTGTGGGCAAGCTCAGTAACTTCCTCAATGAGGAGATCAGCTATGCGATCGATCGCGATCATTCCGGTGGTATGGTGTTGGCGTGGGAGCTTGGCGACGACATCCAGGCGCAACGGCTCAGCCCGAGTGGTGTCAAGCTCTGGAATACGGGCGGCGGGGTTGCCGTCACCGCGGGCGGCCATGCCAACTTTCGACGCATCACCCCCGCGATCGCCGCGTTCAGCGACGGCAGCGCGGTGGTTTCCTGGGGTACGCATGCCCATGATCAGCCGATCGACCGAAACATCTACAGCCTTCACATCGCTCCCTGGGGGCAGGTGATCGGTTTGGCGGGTGGCGATGTCGTCACCGACGCCGCGGGAGGCCAAGGTGTCCCGGCGGTGATCGCGGACGGATTCTGCCGTTCGAAGCACGCCTGGGCTGACCAACGCCCGGGTGGTGCTGACGGCGTCTATGCACATCGACTCACACGTCGTTACTACCGGTGCGTTCCTCGGGTCAACGAGACGCTCATCACGGTTCAGGCGGTCTCGCATGATCCTCTGCCTGAAATGCAGGTCGAGGTCGTCGTCGGCACCACGGGTGGCCTGACGGAGCTCTCCAACGCGGAGTTTGAGGTCGCTTATGATCCGGAGCTCGTCGCTCTGGTCGAAGTGAATCTCGAGGCTGGCGCGCTCGAGGGCTCGACGGTGATCGTCGACTCCGAGACACCGGGACTGGTCCGTCTGACCTCTTCCGGTGCTGCGCCGCTCGCCGAAGGTCTGCGCCTCTTCGAGCTGGGCTTTGAACCGGTGGTTGAAGCGGGGACCGCGATTCTGAATCTGACGGCGGCCCGTCTCGACGGTGAATCCGTCGTGGTGGAGGCCGGCCGACTCGAATTCGCGCCCTGAAGACTGATTCGCACACGATTGAATACATGATTGGAGAGAACTGATGTCCGAACTTTATCGACCGTATGGCGACCGCAACCTCCGACGTGGAGCGTCGAAGCTGATTCTCATGGCCGGGTTACTGATAGCGACCCACGCCGGCGCGAGTCAGCTCTTTGTGAGCGGGTTCTCGCCGGCCTCTGCCCCGAGTAGCGCACCTGTGACCGTTCTCGGCGATGGCTTTGGCACCCACCCGGAGGATCAACGCGTATTTATTTGGAACGCCCAGACAACAGAGGGCGCGCCGTTTTCCGTGACCGCTACTCAGGCGAGCCAGCTGGATTGTCTTGTTGAACCCGGGGCCCAGCCGATGATGGGAGAGCTGACGGTGGCGCGGGGAGATCACTACCTATTGCCGAATCCTCCCTTGCTGCCACTCGACGGGGGAACCGTGGTGGTCGAAGAAGTGAGCTGGTTTGTCGGCCGATCCTTTGCCACGGCTCAAGGGCTGTTCGAGATCGTCAAGAGCATGGAGGGCAACGCCACCTCGCTGCTCACCGACGGTAGTATCCGTCTCAGTGTCGGCGATCTCGTCGTGAGCCCAGAAGTCATGTTGGACCTCACCGTGAACAGTTTGCCCTGCGATGGTGGCGGGGGCGGGGGCGGGCTGAGAGTGCCACATGGAGGCGAATCGGCGGCATGCTCGATGGTTCAGGGGCAGGTCGCGTTCGCCTACCTATCCACCAACGCGGCGCTGGAAGACCAGCCTGTCAGTGCCGCGGACCTGGCGGCGGTTTTCAACAACAGTTTCGCCAATTTGGGTTACACCGCCGCGGCCGAAGGTTCCGACGTGGTGATTTCCAGGGAAGGGGGGATCGATCGGGGATTCGCCACCCTGAGTGTGTGTACGGCGAATTGCTGATGAGCCTCGGTCGAGGTCATGGATTGATGTTGTGGACGCCACCGCGAGCTTGCTGGCATTCGACGAGCAGCTCGCGGCTGGCGAGGGTGGCGGGGTGTTCGGAGCCGAGAGACGCTTGGCGGATGGCGAGCGCTTCGCGGATCAGGGGTTCGGCGACCCCGCATTGGCCTCGATCTCGCATAAGGCGCGCCAAACCCGTGAGTGAGTTGGCGATCGTGCGATGCGCTTTGGGCAAGCGCGTGCGGCGGATTTCGAGCGACTCGCGGTAGGCCGCCTCGGCTTCCACACGGTCGGTGGCACGACCTCGTAGTCGTAAGAGATCGGCCAGATGGCCGAGGCTGTAAGCGAGCGTGAGGCTTCCCGACTCTCCGCTGCCACGTCCGATCTCGACGGCTCGACGGAGGACGGATTCGGCTTCGTCGTGCTGGCCCTGGTCGCGCATTACACTGCCGAGGCTGAGCAGATTTCCGACGATGTCCGGATGATCGGCGTCGAGAATCTCAAGGCGCATGGCCAACGCCTCGCGGTAGAGCGTCTCAGCCGAGGCGAGTTTCTTCTGGCGGTACAGCACGCCGGCCAGGTTGGCGATGGCGCCCGCGATGGCGGGATGCCTGTCACCATGGGCCATGCGATGACTGGCCACGGCGCGGCGCAGCATGCCCTCGGCCCCTGGCAAGTCGTTGCGGAGTTGCAGCACGACCCCCAGATTCTCGAAACCGTCGGCGATCGCGGGATCGTCGAGCGCTTGATGTCTCATCTTCATTCGCAGCGCTTGCCTCAGGAGCGCCTCGGCGCGTGCCAGGTCGCCCAACTCGAGGTGGACCACCGCCAAGTCGTTGGTGATCTCCGCCAGCGATTTCTCGTGGGAAGCTCGATCGACGCCGGCACCTGGGCCGTGCATTGCCAAGGCCTCTTCGAACAGAGCCTTGGCGTCGGTGAGGCGACCTTGTTGGAATCGGGCCTCTCCGAGATCCGCCAGGCTCTCGGCGTTTCGGTTGAGGGCGAGCACTTCTTCGAACAGACGGGCTGCCTGATCATAGGAACCCAGATTCTGGTAGACCCGACCGATGGTCCCGAGCAGAGTCAGGCGGATCTCGGGTTGGGCCTCGAGACGTTCGAGGATTCTCTCCGCGCCCTGGTCGAGCACCTCGCGGGCGGAAAGGGTCTGGCCGCGAGCGATGCCGGGGTCCGAGACCTCGAAGACGTCGACTAAAAGATCGAGCGCGGTGGTGGCTTTCGCGGATTCCGCTTCCGCCTGCCGGCGTTGCTCGATAGCGGCCCGCGCTTGCCAAGTGGTGATGGCGCTAGCGGTGGCCAGAAGGAGCACGACCGCCGACGAGAGCAGCACGGCCAAGCGGTGCCGACGGAAGAACTTCCTGGCTCGGTAGCGCAGCGTGTCGGGACGGGCGCGAACCGGTAGATCGACCAGATAACGCTGGATGTCCTCGGCGAGCTGTTCGACCGAGGAGTAGCGGCGCGCCGGGTCCTTGTGCATGGCCGCCAGCACGATGGTGTCGAGGTCGCCGGCGAGACGACGCGGTAGATCCGTCTCGGGCACCGCTAGCTCAGTCGAGGGCGACTCGAGAACCGCGGCGCTGGGTGCCGGCGGTTCCACGTCACAGATCACCCGTTCGATCTCAGTCGGGCGGCGGTCGGCGAACCGATACGGGGCCTGACCGGTCAACAAGCGAAAAAGCAGGACTCCGAGGGAGTAGACGTCCGAGGCCGTGGTCAAGGTCTCGCCCCGGACTTGCTCGGGGCTCGCGTAGTCCGGTGTCAGCAGGCGGATGCCGGTAGCGGTGTGGTGGGGGTCGGCCTCATCGAGATGCTCGGCGAGCAACTTGGCGACTCCGAAATCGAGCAACTTGAGGACGCCATCCGCGGTCACCAGGATGTTGGATGGTTTGATGTCGCGATGGATGATGAGGCGTTGGTGGGCGTAGTGCACGGCCCCGCACAGCGTGTGAAAGAGCTCGAGGCGTTGACGCAGGGATAGACCCCGGGTGGTGCAGTAGTGATCGATCTGCTCGCCTTCCACGTGTTCCATGACGAAGTAGGGCAGGCCGTCGGTGGTGGCGCCGCCGTCGAGTAGACGGGCGATGTTCGGGTGGTCGAGCCGGGCCAGGATCTGCCGCTCCCGGCGCAGACGCTGCTCGATCTCTGAGCCCGGGAGACGTCCCTCGACCAGTTTGATGGCGACCTGCATTTGAAAGGCGTCGTCGTCCCGCTCCGCCAGCAGCACGACGCCCATGCCGCCGCGGCCGAGCTCGCGGACCACCCGGTACGGCCCCACCTTCTCGCGGGCCGCGGCATCCGCCGGCAGCGCGTCGAACACCGCGTCGCGGATCCAGCCTTCTGAGGCTCTGCTTTCGAGCATGTCTTCGACCAGGGCGCGCATGGCCGGGTCGTCGGAGCAAGCCTCCTCGAGCAGCCGCTGCCGGTCTGCCATCGGAAGCTCCCAGCATCGGTGGAAGAGATCCTCGATCCGCTGCCAGCGCTCGCGCTCCATTGCGGGTGTTCACCCTATCTAGCTAGATCCCATCCAGAAACTGCCATCTCTCCGCGTCGCCCGGACCCCTGCGGGCAGCGCTGCCCTG
>JAAUXY010158939.1_pt1 | contig 20737 bp, 24 predicted proteins | sample 7278121 | NCBI WGS metagenome assembly JAAUXY01 (sample SAMN14350117, study PRJNA611818) | marine sediment metagenome | isolation source: surface marine sediment (1.8m) | place: French Polynesia: Moorea | collected 2018-08 | reverse complement strand
GCCGTCCTCGACGGGCCCGGCGCCGGGCCCGCGCGGCGGTTCAGGCGGCGCCCTCGTGCAGCACTTCCTTCACCTTCTCGGCGAACTGCTTGAGGGTGAAGGGCTTGGCCAGGAAGTGGGTCGGCCCTTCGAGGTCCAGGCTCTGGCTCAGGTTGCGCTCGGTGTAGCCGGAGATGTAGATGACCTTGAGCTCCGGCCGCTCGGCGCGCACCTCCCGGACCAGGCCCGGTCCGTCGAGCTGGGGCATGACCACGTCGGTGATCAGCAGGTCGATCGGATCGCCGTGGTCGCGCATGACCTCCAGCGCGACCTCGCCGGAGCGCGCCTCGAGCACATTGTATCCCTTGTTGCGCAGGACCCGGGCGGAGAAGGCGCGCACCGCCTCCTCGTCCTCGACCAGGAGCACGGTCCCCCGCCCCGTGGTATCCACCCGCCGGCGCGCCTCGGCCTCGTCGTCGGGCACCGCCTCGGTCTTTTCGAGCTCGTGGTGCGGCAGGTAGATCGCGAAGGTGGTCCCCTCGCCGATGACGCTCTCGACCGCCATGAAGCCGCCGGTCTGCATCACGATGCCGTAGACCGTCGACAGGCCCAGCCCGGTCCCGGCGCCGATTTCCTTGGTGGTGAAGAAGGGCTCGAAGATCCGGTCCATGTTCTCGCCGGGAATGCCGCAGCCGGTGTCCCGGACCTCGACCAGGGCGTAATGCCCGGGCGGGATGGTCTCCCGGCCGCGCTTGGCCGAGCGCTGCAGCTGGACGTCGCTGGTCTGGATGGTCAGCACGCCGCCCTCCGGCATGGCGTCGCGGGCGTTGACCGCAAGGTTGATGATCACCTGCTCGAGCTGCCCCTGGTCGACCTTGACCGGGCCGATGTCGCGGCCGTGGATCACCTTGAGGTCGATGTTCTCGCCGATCAGCCGGCGCAGCAGGTGGGTGAGCTCGGCCAGCACGTCGGTCAGGTTCAGCACCTTGGGCTGCAGGGTCTGCTGCCGCGAGAAGGCCAGCAGCTGGCGCACCAGGTTGGCGGCCCGATTGGCGTTCTGCTTGATCTGCATGATGTCGGCGAAGGACTGGTCGCCGGGCCGATGGCGCAGCAGCAGCAGGTCCGAGAAGCCGATCATGGCGGTCAGCAGGTTGTTGAAGTCGTGGGCCATGCCGCCCGCGAGCTGACCGACCGCCTGCATCTTCTGGGACTGGGAGACCTGGTCCTCGAGCTTCTTCTGCTCGGTCATGTCGATAAAGTGTGTGATATAGCCGGCCGGCTTGCCGTCGGCGCCTTCGAGCCGGTTGACGTAAAGCGCGCAGACCACCTCGGGCCCGCCCTGGAAGCGGACCTCGATGGTCGGGTCGCCGGAGGGGTTGCCGCCGGCGGCAGCGATGGTCTTGGCCACCGAGTCGCGCTCGTCCTCGGCGACCAGGTCGACCAGGGGCTTGCCCTCGATGCCGTCCTGCGGCAGCTCAAGCAACCCGCGGAAGCTGGCGTTGGTCTCGGCGATCCTGCCGTCGGGCTCGAGCAGCGCGATCCCGATCGGCGCCTCCTCGAAGAAGCGCTTGAAGCGCTGCACCGAGTGCGCCAGGGCCTCCTCGACCGCCCGCTCGCGGGACAGGTTGCGGACCACCGAGCGGGTCCGCAGGACTTGGCCATCCTCGGCGCGGACGACGTCCTGGCTGATCAGGGCAGTGAAGGCCAGGCCGTCGGCCCCGCAGAGCGTCACCTCGCCGCGCAGCGGGTCTTCGCCGCCGGCGAAGGGATCGTAGGCGGCGGCCTCCGGCGCGGCGGCGGATCGGACCACGTCGTGCAGCCGGCGCTCGCCGCCCAGCAGCTCTTCCGGCGGCAGGCCGAGCCAGTCCGCCAGCGTCTGGTTCACGAAGAGGAACTGTCCCTCGGCGTCGACGGAATAGAAGCCGATCGGCGCGTGCTCCAGCAGGTCGACGAAGCGGGCCTGCTCTTCCTGGAGGATCGTCTCCATCTGACGCTCAGCGGTGATGTCGTCGACCAGCCAGAGCACGCAGCCCGGCCGCCCCTTCAGGGGATAGACGGTCACGCTGCGCCAGGCCTCCGGCGCCGCGCCGGCGCGGCGCCGGACCCGGATCTGGGCATGATCGGCGGCCCCGCCGCGGGCCTTGGCGGCGAGGCGCAGAACCGCTTCGTGGGACTCCGCGATGTCCTTGGTTTCCTCGCCGAGCAGCTCCGCCAGGCCGCGCTCCGCCGAGCCGAACTCAGTCTGACAGGCCGGGTTGGCGAGGATGACCCGGCCGTCGCGATCGACGATCTGGCGCGGCTGCGGGACCGCGTTCAGCGCGCCTTCCAGCATGGTGACGCGGCGCTGCGCCCTGACGCAGAGCCAGGCCGCGAGGGCCAGGGCGGCGCCGGCGAGGCAGAGCAAGGTCGCCCAGAGGTAGGCGCCCTCTGCACTGCCCGCCGGCGCGGCGGCGCCGGCGACCTGGGCGGCCGCCGGCAGGGCGCAGAGGGTTCCGGCGCCGGCGACGAGGCCGTACAGCGAGCTGATCTTGCGCATGAAACGGGTCACGGCGGAGCGAGACGTTTGATAACCCTGCATCACCACTAGCATTGTCATCCGATCAAGGCGAGTCCCCGGCCCCCGCCGGCCCTGCGGCACGCGGTATCCGGCCCTTGAGCCGCATCACGTAGCCGATGATCTCGGCCACCGCCTTGTAGTGCTCGGGCGGAACCTCGTCGTCCAGGTCCACGCTGTCGAAGAGCGCGCGGGCTAGCGGCGGGTCCTCCATCAAGGGCACCTCGTGCTCCTCGGCGGCGGCGCGGATCCGCTGGGCGACCTTGTCGACCCCCTTGGCGGTGACCTTGGGCGCGTTCATCGAGGCCGGATCGTAGCGCAGTGCGACGGCGTAATGGGTCGGGTTGGTGACCACGACGTCGGCCTCGGGCACCGCGGCCAGCATGCGCCGCCGGGCCCGCTCGGCGCGGATCTGGCGCAGCCGCGCCTTGATCATCGGGTCGCCTTCGGCCTGCTTGTGCTCGTCGCGGACCTCCTGCTTGGTCATCCGCAGCTGCTTGCTGTGCTGGAAGCGCTGGTAGGTCAGGTCGAGGATCGCCAGGACGGTCATCACCGCGAGCACGGCGAGGACGACCCGCAGCGCCAGGCCGCCGAGCAGGTCGAGGAAATCGAGCATCGGCAGGGTCGGCAGCAGCGGGATCATGTCGCGCTGCGGCCAGACCATCAGGAAGGCCAGGGCGCCGACGATGGCCAGCTTGCCGATGCCCTTGAGGAACTCGACGATCGCCCGGCTGGAGAAGAGCCGCTGGGCCCCCGCGACCAGCGAGATCTTGCTGAGCTTCGGCTTCAGCGGCTCCAGGGTGAAGATCAAGCCGACCTGGAGGAAGCCGGACAGGACCGCGGCGATCACGACCACACCCAAGGGCAGGGCCAGGACCAGGAAGACCTCCAGGATCAGCGCGCCCAGGAGCCCGCCGAGGCCGCCCCGGTCGACCGGGAAGGCATGGGCGCGCGCGATCAGGCCCTCCAGCGACTCGCTCAGCCCGGCGGCGACCTGCGGCGCCAGCAGCCCGATGATCACGGCGAAGGCCAGGATCATGAACCAGTGGCCGACCTCCTGGGACTTGGCGACCTGACCCTTCTCCCGCGCCTCCGCGAGGCGCTTTTGGGTCGGCTCCTCCGTCTTTAGCGAGTCGTCGTTGTTGGCGCTGTCGCTCACGTCGAATCGGCCTCAGCGCGGCGCCACGAAGGGCAGGAAGGTGTCCTCGAAGCTGGCGAGGAACCAGCCGAGGGCGGCGGGCACGGCCAGCGCCAGCATCGAGATGCCGACCATGACCTGCAGCGGCATCGCGATGAACAGGATCTGCGCCTGCGGCATCAGGCGCGACAGCAGGCCGAGCCCCAGGTAGAAGATCGCGCCGACCGCGATGAAGGGGGTGGCGATCTGGATCGCCAGCAGAAAGATCTTGGCCACGGTGCGCGCCATGACCTCGGAGAAGTCGCCCAGGGGCGGCGCGACGCCCGGGGCGAAGAGGCCGTAGCTGTCGATCACCGCGATCAGCAGCAGGTGGTGCAGGTCCAAGGTGACGATCAGCAGCAGGGCGGTGACCGAAAGGAAGGAGCCGGCGATCGAGCCCTGCTGCTCGGCGGTCGGGTCGTTGACCAGGGCGTTGGCCAGCGAGCTCATATAGGCGATGACCATGCCGGCGGTGGTCAGGGCCGACATGAACATCCGGGCCAGGGTGCCGAGGAAGATTCCGACCAGGGCCTCGCCCAGGATCAGCAGCAGCAGCGCTGCCGGCGCGGCCGGCATCGGCGGCAGGCGCCCGGCCAGCACCGGCGCCAGCAGCAGCGCGATCACCAGGGCCACCACCAGGCGCAGGCGCGGGGTGACGTAGGCTTCGCCGAAGGCCGGCAGCAGGGAGAGCGAGGCGCCGACCCGGACGAAGACCAGGAGCACCGCGAAAATCCCGGCCGGCAAGAGGTCCGCGAGCATTCCCCGGGCAGGCTCCTAATCCAAGGCCGGCTAACTGAGGCCGACGATCCGGTCCATCAGACCTTCGGTGAAGGTCACGAGGGTGCTGAGCATGAAGGGCAGGAGCACGAAGAGCGAGGCGAAGATGGTCACGATCTTGGGCACGAAGGAGAGGGTCATTTCCTGCATTTGGGTCAGGGCCTGGAACAGAGCGATCGTCAGGCCGACCAGGAGGGCCAGCAGCAGGACCGGCGATCCGACCTTGAGCGCGACGATGATCGCTTCGCGGGCGATTTCTATGACTTCGGTCGAGTCCATGGCTTGAGCGCGGCCGTCCCCCGGGAGACGCCCTAGATCGGCATCCGGAGGATTTCCTGATAGGCCTGAATGACCCGGTCGCGCAGGGCGACCACGGTCTGCAGGGTGAGCTCGGCCTCGCTGACCGCCGTGATCACCTCGTTGACGTCGGCCTTGCCGACGGCCGCGGCGCGCGAGACCTGCTCGGCCTGGTTCAGGCTCGCAACGCCGTCGTTGACCGCGCCGCGCAGAACGTCGGCGAAGCCGCCGCCGGCCGCGTCGCGCGGCGCCAGCCCCGGCTCTTGCTGCTGGCGGACCGCTTGGTTGTAGGCCGCGACCGCGTTGGAGATGTCGACTGCCAAGGCTCAGCTCCCTGTCTGGGTGTGCCGTCGTGGTTGCTAGCGAAGGATCGCGATCGCCCGCTGCACCATGCTGCGAGAGGCCTCGATGACCTTGAGGTTGGCCTCGTAGCTGCGCTGGGCCTCGCGCATGTCGGCCATCTCGATGATGGTCTCGACGTTCGGGGTGCGCACGTAGCCCTCGGCGTCGGCCCCGGGATGGCCCGGCTCGAAGCGCCGGCCGAAGTCGCTGCGGTCCGCCTCGATGCCCTTGACCCTGACGGTCTCGAAGCCGAGGGCCCGATTCAGGCTGTTCGCGAAGCTGACCAGCTTGCGCCGGTAGGGCTGGTCCTCGGGCGCGCGCGGCAGGGAATCCGCGTTGGCGACGTTCTCGGCGATGACCCGCAGGCGGGTGCCCTGGGCCTTCAGCCCGTGGGCCGAGATGTGAAGAACCTTGCCGAGATCCATCCGTCGCCTCCCGCCGTGTCAGCCCGCGTCAGCCGCTGCCGCCGCTACGGCCCAGGGCCGTGCGGAACATGTCCAGGTGCTTCCGGTAGAGGCTGGTCATCATCTGGAAGTCCATCTGGGTCTCGGCAACCGAGACCAGCTGCTGCTCCAGCACCACCGCGTTGCCGGCGGGCGCCGTCTCGTAGCCCGGGACGCGGCCGTCCTTGAAGTCCCGTCCCGCGTCGGCCCGCGGCCCGGACAGATGGCCGGGATCGGACTGGGCGAGCCGGACCGGCCTGACCTGGCTCGCGAGGGCGCGTTCGAAGGGCGCCGCCTTGAGGTCCAGCGGGCGGTAGTCCGGGGTGTCGGCGTTGGCGATGTTCTGGGCCAGGACCTCCTGGCGCTGCCCCAACCATCCCATGCGGCGGGCCAGAACGTCGAAGATGGGGAGCTTGCCGAAATCCATGACCGGTCCCGAAGCCTAGGAAAACGCGCCGCTTTTCCGCGCGAGTGTCGCCACTATCACGCGTCCCTTGTTAATAATCGGTAAAACGGCTTAAATTTGAGTATAATTGTTCCAAATGGTATACCGGCCCGGCTGGCCGGGAACATGAGCCGAGAGCCTGATGCTTTATCTGACGCGAAAAATCGGCGAGTCCGTCATTATCAATGACGACATCGAGGTGACGGTGATCGACATCCGCGGAAAATCGATAAAGCTTGGGTTTACCTTCCCTGCCGAAGCTTCGGTCCTACGTCGCGAGATCTATGAGCGCATCCAGGCCGAGAACGAGGCGCGGGCCAACGGCGCCCCCCCGCCCGAGCGCAGGCCGGCCAAGGCCTCCGGCAGCTGAACCCGGACACGACATAACCCTTACAGGTTAAACCTTTCGTTAAGGCTAACGATTCATGATCGGGGCCGCGGCGGCGCGACGGCGCGGCCGGCTTGCCTGCGCCCCGAGGAGTCGGGGGCGCCGGCGACCTCCGGCGCGGGCGATCCGTCGGAGGATCCGCATCGGCGAAGGGAACCGCTTCTTGACGAGGAGTCCGGACGACGCGAAGACGCCGCCACGGCCGGCGAACCTGGCCGTCGCGCTGCGCGAAGAGGCCGGCGGCAACCCCAGGGTCACCGCCGCGGGACGCGGCGCCCTGGCGGAGCAGATCCTGGAGATCGCCTTCGCCCGCGGGGTCAAGGTCCGCGAGGACGCCGAGCTGGCCGAGATCCTTTCCGCGATCGAGGTCGACAGCGAGGTGCCGGTCGAGGCCCTAGCCGCCGTGGCCGAGATCCTGTCCTACGTCTACCGCGCCAATGCGGCGGCGGCGCCCGAGCCGGAGGAGGCGGCCCCGTGAGCCCGGAGAGCAGCGGCCTGGCGGCGGATCTGGCGAACCTGGACGGCGAGGTCCGGGCGGCCATCGCCGCGGTCGAGGCCGGCCGGGTGATCGACGTCACCGCCCTGGACGCCACGATCCGCACGCTTTGCGCCCAGGCCGCGCAGGCCGGACCGGGCGAGCGCGCCGCCGTGAAGTCCGGCCTCGCCGAGCTCGAGCAGACTCTCGGCCGGCTCGCCGCGGCGATCCGCGCGCGCACGCCGGCGCCGGAGGAAAGCCAGGGCGCCGCCCCGGCGGAGCGGGCGGCGGCGGCCTACGCCAAGCCCCAGCGCGAGCATTGAGCGAGGGGAGCGACGGGCCCGGCCATGGACATCGAGCTTTACTTCCGCTTCCTGCTGGCGCTGGCCGCGGTCATCGGGCTGATCCTCGCCCTCGCCTGGGCGGTCCGCCGCTTCGGACCGGGCGCCCGCCTGCTGCCCAACAGCGGCCAGCCGCGCCGCCTCTCGATCCAGGAGGTCGCCTCGGTCGATGCCCGGCGCCGGCTGATCCTGCTGCGCCGCGACGGGACCGAGTACCTGGTCCTGCTCGGCCCGACCCAGGACCTGCTGCTCGACAAGGGCTTCGGCCCGACACCCAAGGGCGGCATCAAGCCGGGCGTGCGCCGCGGCGAGACCGGCGAGCTCAGCGTCCTGACCGGCGGCCAGACGCCATGACCGCGCGCCTCCTGCTCGGCGCCGGCCTGGGCGCCCTCCTCGCCCTGGCCTGGGGCGAAGCCGCCCTGGCCCAGAGCGTGACCCTCGACCTGGGCACGGAGGAGCTGGGCCCGACCACCAGCCGCCTGGTCCAGCTCATCGCCCTGGTCACGATCCTCTCCCTGGCGCCCTCGATCCTGGTCATGGTGACCTCCTTCACCCGGATCGTCGTGGTTCTGTCCTTCCTGCGCAGCGCCCTGGGCATCCAGCAGACGCCGCCCAACTCGGTCCTGGTGTCGCTGGCCCTCTTCCTCACCCTCTTCATCATGATGCCGACCCTGCAGGCGGTCTACGACCAGGCGCTGCAGCCGCTCTTCGAGGAGGAGGTCGACGAGCTCCAGGCGGTCGAACTCGCCGCCGACCCGGTGCGCAGCTTCATGCTCGGCCATGTCAGGGCCCAGGACCTCGAGCTCTTCGTCGAGATCTCCGACACCGAGGACCTGGCGACGCCGGACGACACCCCGCTGCGCGCCCTGATCCCGGCCTTCATGATCTCCGAGCTGCGCCGCGCCTTCGAGATCGGCTTCCTGCTGTTCCTGCCCTTCCTGATCATCGACCTGGTGGTGGCCTCGATCCTGATGTCGATGGGCATGCTGATGCTGCCGCCGATCATGATCTCCCTGCCCTTCAAGCTGATCTTCTTCGTCCTGGTCGACGGTTGGTACCTGGTCGCCGGCAGCCTGGTGCAGAGCTACGGCTTGTGACGCCGGGGCTGCCTTCCTCCCAGATGCCCCCCTCACCCTCCCGTCGCTGACGCGCCGGGCCCCACCCTTGCATGTTGGTAGGGTGCTGAGATTACATCGTGAGAGCTGTGCCCGGCCCGGTGGCCACAGGGCCGGGCATGGATGGGTGAGGGGTCGGACCTGCGCCTAGAGCGGCCTGCGTTCATTCGAACGCAGGCTGCTCTATCTATATGAAGTAGATCAAATTATCCGCACTCAATCGATTCCAATCGAGCGCAATTTGATCTAGTTCAGCTCGCTGAGCTGGCCGTCGGCCAGGCGCTTCCGGTAGGAGGCAAGGAAGGCCTCGGCGTGGCCGGCGCGGCTCAGGACCTCGGCGATCGGCGCGCCGCCGCCGGCCTCGGCGTCGACCAGCAGGGCGAAGGTCTCGCGCTCGGCGGTCCGCGCCATGCTCGCGCCGAAACGCTGCTTCAAGGCCTGCAGGCCGGCCCGGTCCTTGGCCAGGGTGAGCGCGACCGCCACGCTGAGGATGGTCTTGCGGCCCGGCTCCGGAGGGAGCTCGCCCTCGGCCGGCGTCTCGGGCAGCAGGCGCGACAGGGTCTTCGCGACCGCCGCCCAGCGGCCCAGCTTGGTCTCGATCTCGGCCCGCAGCTCCAGCGCCGCCCGCGAGGTCTCGGCCTCGATGATCTTCAGGGCTTCGGCGCCGCGGTTGACCCCGGCCAGGGCCTTGGCGCGGAGGTAGCGCCGCTCCCGGTCCAGATCCGCCGGCAGGCCGCGCGCAGCGCTGGCGTCCAGGGCCTTCAGGGCCTCGGCGGGCGCCGTGTCGAGCAGGCGGATCAGCGCCAGCCGGGCGCCGACCCGGGCCTTCTCGCGCCCCGAGAGGCGATCCTTCACCTGCGCCTGCAGCAGGTCGCCGGCCTCGTCGAGCAGATCGACCTCGACCAGACGGTCGGCCAGCGCGGCGATCATGCGGTCGCCCTCCGCGCCGACCGGGGTCAGCTCGCGGAAATCCTCGTAGAGACCGAGCGCGGTCAGGGGCGGCAGCTTGTCGCCGCCGCCGCCCAGGTAGACCTGCGCGAAGATCGCCCGCATCTTCTGCCCGACCGCCTCCGAGCGCCGGAAATCCTTCAGGTAGGACGCGGTCTGGCGAAGCATGTTCAGGGCCTTGCGGTAATCGAGCTGGCCAAGGTAGAGGTCGGCCAGCCGCTCCAGCAGGGCGAACTCGAAGTAGTCGCCGCGCCACGCGAAGCGCAGGCGCTCCAACTCCGCGATCGCCTCTTCCGGGCTGATCTTCTTCTGCGCCAGATCGAGGTCGACCAGCGCCAGCCGGGCCCGGGCCCGGGCCGGCCGGTCCAGGCCCTGGGCGACCTGCTTCCAGATCCGGCGCGCGCTCGCCGCGTCGCCGTCGATCTCGGCCCTGAGGCCCTGGAGGAAGCGGAGCCGGTCCTGCTGGCCCTGCGGCGGACGGTCGGCCGCCAGCTCCGCAAGGCGCTCGCTGGCGACCGCCGTGTTGCCGTTCTGCAGGGCGGCTTCCGCGGCCAGCAGCCACAGGCGGGCGCGAACGAGCGGGGGATAGTCGGCGATCAGACCGGCGGTCCGGGCGAAGCCGGAGGCGGCGGCTTCCCAGTCCTGCGCCCGCGCCGCCACGGCGGCGCGCCAGAGCTCGGCCTCCCACTCGCCGGCGAGGCCGGGGTCGTCGAGGATCTTGGCCGCGGCCTCGAAGTCGTCGCGCAGGAAACGGGCGGCCGCCCGCATCAGCACGACCTGGGGCGAGCGGGCCAGGTCCGGCCGCTCGCGCAGGACGCCCTCGAGATGCCCCAGGGCCTCGCTGGCGAAGCCGTGGGCGAAGAGAAAGCGGGCCAGCTCCAGGCGCGCACTCGGCTTGGCCCGCGGCCGTGCGGCGACCACGGCGCTCTGGCGCTTCTGGCGCAAGCTGGTGAAGGCCTCGCCCTTCGGCCCGCGCCAGGCCACGAGGTCGAGGAGCCGCGGCCGCTGGGGCTGCGCCGCCTCCTCGGTGGCGAGGTCGATCGTGCCGCCGGCCAAAGTGAGGGGACCGCGGCCGGTCAGCATCACCTCGTCCCGGTTGCGCGCGACCCGGATGGCATCCGACAGGGTCTGGATCACCAGGCCCTGGAAAGCCGGCAGGATGTGGAACTCAGGCAGCGCCCGTTCGACCCCGGCGCCCAGCCCCTGTCCGGCGACGGGCACGACGAAGAGCCGGTCGCCGAAGCTGGGATCGGTGACCTGGAAGACCGGCCCGGCGCCGCCGAGCGGCACCAGCATGGCGCGGAGGTCGTCGCTGAACTTCGCCTTCAGCCCCCGCAGGGGCGCGACCGGCCGGCGGTGCAGCTTGACCGTCCAGAGGCCGTCGACCCGGCGCAGCGCCGGCTCGAACCCGGCCGGCGCCTCGAAGTGGAGCAGCGTGCCGCCCGCCTGGTCGATCCGCTTCAGGGGCCCGAACTCGGGCGCGAAGCCTTCGCGCAGGCCCTCGGGCGCCTTGCGGTCGAAGGCCAGCCAGACGTTCTTGCCCCGCCGGAAGGCGGCCGCCTTGGCGCCGCGGGTCCAGGGCAGCTGGATCGAGATCTCTGGCGCCGGCGGGGCCTGCGGTCCGGGCAGCGGCCGGGCCTGGTCCTCGGGCGGCAGGCGCCGGGTCACCGTCGCTGCCGCGGCGCGCAGCGCTTCGCCGCGCGTGGCCGGGGGCCGGCCCGAGGCGGCCTTGCGCCCGGGCCGCGGCTTGGTGAGGGGCGTCGGGGCTTTCGCGGCCCGCTTCGGCGCCGCCGTCGCCGAGGCCTTGCCGTCGTGCAGGATGTCCAGCGCTACCTTGGGGCCCGAGGTGAAGTGCCGGACCTTGGCCGCAGGCGGGACGGTCAGGGTCACCGTCATGCCGTCGGGCGCAAAGGCCACCTCCAGGTCCCGGACCTGGGGCGGCAGCCGGCGCCTGAGCCCACCCAGGTCGAAGCTCGCCGCCCGGCCAAAGCTGAGCCGGACCTGGCCGGCCTCGGCGCTGACCCGGTAGGGCACGGCCTCCGGCCAGTCGAAGACCAGGCGGCCGTAGCCGGGATGCCGGCCAACCCGCACGGTGATCGCGGGCCGCGCAGCGGCCGGCTCGGCGGCCTTCCCTGCCGCCATGTCCCTGGCCGCCGGGGCCTCGCTCGGCTTCGGGGCGGCCTCGGCGGGCCTGGCTTCGGCGGGCTTGGCTTCGGCAGGCTTGGGTTCGGCAGGCTTGGGTTCGGCAGGCTTGGGGTCCGCCTTGGGCCGGCGCAGCAGGTCGACGACCACCCGCGGCCCGCTCGTGAAGTGGCGCAGCTCGAAGTCGCCCAGCAGCGGGAAGGCCAGACGGCGGCCACCCACCGCACCGTCCGGCAGAATCAGGTACTTGCGGAGGATCCTGCGGGCCGGGGCGAAGTCGAAGCTGTGCCCCTTCGGAAAGAGCAGGACCAGGCGTCCGACCTCAATCCGCGCCGTATAGCTCACCGGCGCCGGCCAGTCGAAGACCATTCGGACGTAGTCGGCATGGACGCCGCCGCGCACCCGGATCGGGTCCTGCGCAGCGGCCGGCGGCGGCGGTAGCAAGCCGAGCAGCAGGACCAGGAGCAGGACGGCCGGTCGCTGCATCATTTCCGCGCCGCGGTCTCGTGGATGACGATGTCGACCCGGCGCGCGAGGGCGCGGCGCTGGGCGCTGGGCAGGCCGGCCGGCAGGTCGGCAAACCTGGCGTCGCCGAAGCCGAGGGCGACCACGTCCTTGCGGTAGCAGTTGCCCTGCAGGCGCGCGGCGACCGAGAGCGCGCGGCCGAGCGAAAGGTTCCAGTTCGAGGGCCAGCGGGCGCCCGGGGGCGTCGGATCGGCGTGCCCGGCGATCTCGATCCGGTTCTCCAGGTTTCGCAGGACCCCGCAGATCGCGAAGAGCGCATCGTCGGCCCGGGCCGCGGGCTCGACTGAGCCCGGCGCGAACAGCAGGTCGGCCGGCAGGGAGATGATCAGCAGCTCGTCCTGGCGCCGAAGCACGGCGCGGGACAGGACCGTGTGGCCCGCCATCTGGTCGCGCAGCACCGTGCTGAGGTAGTCGAGGTTGGCGCCCGGCACCGGCTGAACCCTCTTCAGGTCGAGGTCGACGTCGGGGACCGCGATCCGGCTCTCGCTGATCCGGTTCAGGCTCTGGGACAGGGCGTCGACCAGGTTCTGCCAGTCGCGGGTTTCTACCCGCGACATGGCGAAGAGCAGGACGAAGAAGGTGAGCAGCAGGGCCACCAGATCGGCGAAGGTGACCATCCAGGCCTGGCTGTTGTCCGGCTGGGCGGCGGCGGCCCCGCCGAAAAGCGGCGCCGAGGCCAGGACGACCGGCTCCTCGACGGGCTCGTCGTCTTCCCGGTGGTCGTCGCTCATCGCCTCTGCTCCCCGGTCTCCCCGGCGGTCCCGGGGCCTTCGGGCAGGCGGATCTCGAGCACCATGCGGCCCTCGCCGATCGGCTCGACACCGATCGCCAGGCGGTCCGCCGCGACCCCGCGCGCCAGGAGCTCGTCGATTACCTGGCCGAGCCGGCGGATCTCGAGCAGGCTCGGCGCCGGCGCCGCGAGGCGCCGCTCGCGGGTCGAGGCGACCCCGTGCAGCCAGCGCAGGCGGAAGCCCTGGCCCCGAGCCTGGCGCCGCTTGAGCGCATCGCTGATCCGCTCGAGCAGACCCAGCCGGCCGCTGCGCAGCTCGACGCTGCCGGCCTCGAAGAGCTTCGTCGCGGGCAGCTCGAGACGGAAGACGTTGGCCCGGGAGGTCTGCTCGACGCGGGTCGCCGGCAGCGCCGAGGTAAAGAGCCGCTTCAGCTCGGCCACCAGGCTGCGGCCGTCGTCCAGGCTGCCGATCGCGCCGCTGTAACTGGCGGCGTTGCGCACCGCTTGCACCTGGCCGTTGAAGGTGTCGTTCACGCTCTCCAGGACCCGGCGCGTCTTCTCATCCTCGAACTTGGACAGGGCGTTCAAAAGAATGAAGAAGGCCAGGAGCAGCAGCTGCAGGCTGAGCAGGGCGACGATGTTCGGGTCCTTCTGCACACCCTGGTGCGGCGTTGCAGCCCGGCTCATGACGACCTCAATCGAGGCTGGCCAGAAGCGCGTCGATGTCGTCCTGACTCTTGGCGTCCTCGGGCAGCTGCGGACCGTTCATCAGCGCCCCGTCGGGCCGCCGATCGACCGGCCCGACAGCCGGCGCCGCGGCCCGCCCGTCGCGCTTCAGCTCACTGCCGAAGGCCTCCAGGAGCGCCTCCACCTTGGCCTCGATGTGCTTCAGGGCCTTGACCACCTTGGTGATGCGCTGCCCGGTGATGTCCTGGAAGCTGCAGGCCTCGTAGACCATGGTCACGGCCTCGACGACCTTGGCCGAGACCTCTTGGTCCATGCCGGCGGTCAACTCCTCGATCTTCTCGACTGCCTCGAAGATCGCCTCGGTCGCCGTCTCGGTGGCGCCGACCACCGCTTCGAGTTCGTCGGTCGCGGTCGGCAGATGGGTATCGGTGATCTCGTCCGGGCGCAGGGAGGCGATCTCGGCCTTGGTCTCGTGGATGTAGCGGGCCAGCGCCTCGATCTCGGCGTAGAAGCGCACGTTCACCGAGGTGACGTCGCCCTCCATCGTGGTCATGATCGACTCGACCACCTCGACCAGGTCCTTCGGATCGAGCTTGACTTGGGACCGGGACAGGGCGGCCAGGCGCGCGTCCAGGTCCGCCCTCTGCGACGCGGCGGTCATCGCGGAACGCGCCTCAGAATTCGCCGATGGCTGTGGTCAGCTTGGTCTTCAGGGTCGCGGCGTTGAACGGCTTGACGATGTAGTTGGTCACGCCGGCCTGCTTGGCCGCGACGACGTTCTCGCTCTTGCTCTCGGCGGTCACCATGATGAAGGGCACGGTCTGCAGCTGGGCGTCGGCGCGCACCTCCTGCAGGAGCTGCAGGCCGCTCATCGGCTCCATGTTCCAGTCGGAGATGACCAGGCCATAGGAGCGGTCGCGCATCTTCTGGAGCGCCGCGCTGCCGTCGGTCGCCTCGTCGACGTTGTTGAAGCCGAGCTGCTTCAGCAGGTTCCGGATGATCCTCAGCATGGTCTTGTAGTCATCCACGATCAGGATGGGCATGTTCTTGTCGACGGTCGACATTCGGCTTCCCCGCGTCGCAGTGTGATCTGATCCTTTGGGGTAAGACCAAAGGCGCGATCCCAAACTAGCGGGATGCGGTTAATTCCGCGTGAATCCTGGGAAAACCGAGGTTCGCCCGGGCCCTGCCGGCCGCCTCAGTTGCGGCGCAGGGGCAGCTTGTGCTTGTCCGCGAGCTCGACCGTGACCTCCTTGGCCTTGTCGGGGTTCATCTTGGCCAGGATCGGCGCCGACTTGCGCTCTTTCATCCGGTCGATGACTTCGAGCAGGACGGTCATGTCGAGCTCCTCGAAGATCCGCGCCGCCTCCTTGGGCTTCATGCTCTCGTAGATCTTGACCAGGCTGCGCAGCTGGGCCTCCTGCTTCTCGTCGCGCTGCTCGATCATGCCTTCGATGTTGGCCTGCAGCGCCTTGAGTTCCTGGATGCGTTCCTCGATCCGGGCCTCGGCCGCGCTCAGCAGGACCGCGCGCTGCTCCAGCTCCAGGCTGCGCTGCTCCAGCGCTTCCCGGCGTGCCGAGAGCTTCTGCAGGAGCTCGATCTCGCTGTCGGTCAGCGAGAAGGGGTCGACCGGCCGGACCTCCGCGGGAGCCGGCTCGGCGCCGGCGGCCGCAGGCTGGGTGTCGGGCGGCGGCGGCGCGACCTGAGTTTCGGCGGTCTCGGCGGTTGCGGCCTGGGCGAGGCCTTGCCAGAGATCGCCGGCACGCACACCCAGCATCACCATCGCGGCGACGATGAGCAGGGGTAAGAGCCTGAGATTCATGCTGCCGTCCTCCCCGGGGGTTCTAACGCATGCCCTGCAGGGACTTGAAGAGCGCCGCCGCGGACCCGCCGGCCTTGTCGTCGCGCGCCGGCTCGGTTCCGGCAACGACCACCGGCGCCGGCCGGGTCGGCCGCTTCGCCGCCGGCTTGCGGCCCGCGGTGCCGGCCTCGGAGGCCGCCAGGGAATCCGCCAGTCGGTCGCCGCGGTCGATCAGGAACACCAGGTCGTCGCTCAGAGACCTGGCCCGCTCGAGCAGGCCGTCCAGCTTCTCGGCCGTGGCCTGGCCCTCGCCATGCAGGGCGGCCAGCGCCTGCTGCGCCTTCGCGCCCGCTTCGCCGAACTCCTTGAGCAGCGCCGCCATATCGTCCTTGGCGCTGCGCAGGCGGATCAGCCGGCGGTTCAACACCGCGGCGTAGCCGATGGTCGCCAGCAGCAGCAGGATGACGACGGCGTCGATGATAAGGGACAGGCTCATGCGATGTCGCCCTCCCGCACCAGCTTGTCGGTGATCTGGACCGCGATGTGGCCGCCTTTGCGGCCCATGTTGCCCAGCGCCATCGTGACCTCGCCGCTGCGCAGCCCGACCTTCGAGCTGGGCGCGCAGTTGAGCTCGAGCTGGCTGCCGACCTGCCAGTTCATCACGTCGCCCAGCTTGAGCTCGAACTCGTCCAGCACCGCCTCGATCTCCACTTCGGTCTGCCAGAGCTCGGAGGTGAGATGGCCTTCCCAGATCGAGTCCCGGCCGAACTTCTCGCCCATGAACATCTGCAGCAGCAGCTCGCGCACCGGCTCCAGGGTGGCATAGGGCAGCAGCAACTCGATGCGGCCGCCGCGGTCCTCCATGTCGACCCGCAGCTTGGCGACGATGGCGGCGTTGGCCGGCCGGGCAATGGCGGCAAAGCGCGGATTGATCTCCAGGCGCTCGAAGCGGAAGGTCACCGGCGACAGCGGGTCGAAGGCGGCCGAGAGGTCGTTGAGCACCACCGTCACCATGCGCTCGACCAGGTTGCGCTCGATCGTGGTGTAGGGCCGGCCCTCGATGCGCATCGCAGCGGTGCCGCGGCGGCCGCCGAGCAGGACGTCGACGATGGAGTAGATCAGGGCGCTGTCCACGGTCAGCAGGCCGTAGTTGTCCCATTCCTCGGCCTTGAAAAGGGTCAGCATGGCCGGCAAAGGGATCGAATTCAGATAGTCGCCGAAGCGGATCGAGGTGATGGTGTCCAGGCTGACCTCGACATTGTCGGAGGTGAAGTTGCGCAGCGAGGTCGACATCATCCGGACCAGGCGGTCGAAGACCACCTCGAGCATCGGCAGGCGCTCGTAAGACACCAGGGCCGAGTTGATGATGGCGAAGACGCCCGAGCGGTCGCCGGCCCCAGCCGCGTCGTCTTCGAGGCCCAGCAGGCTGTCGATCTCGCTCTGGTCCAGGACCCGCGCGGAGCCGTCCTCGCCCGCCCCCTCGCCCTCGGCCATGGCTTCCCATTCGGCCATCAGGGCGTCCTGGTCACCGGCGCCCTCCCCCGCGGCGGCCTCGGTCTGGATCTCTTCGTCGTCAGCCATCGCCTATTGCACCAGCATTTCCCGGAACAGCACGTCGCGGACCACGGTCGGCTGGGCCGCCGAGTTGACCCGCAGCAGCAGCTCCTCGCGCAGGCGCTGCAGGCCCGCCGAGCCGTGCAGGTCCTCGATGCGCAGCTCGCGCAGGTAGACCTGGAAGCTGTCGACGATGCGCGGCATGACCCGCTGCAGTTGGAGGACGTCCTCCTCCGAGCCGACCTCGAGGCTGACCGAGATCTTCAGGTAGTGGGTCTTGCGCCCGCCGGTGTTGAGGTTGACCAGCATCTCCTGCAGGTCGAAGAAGACCCCCTCACCGGCCGCCGGAGCCGCCGCGGGGTCGACGGCGGCGACCTCGGGCGGCGGCGCGCCCTTGCCGAGCAGCCCGTCCAGGGCGCCGAGGAAGAAGGCGGCGGCCCCGCCGCCGGAGACGAGGAGCAGAGGCAGGACGATGAAGAGCACGAGCTTCTTGCCCGACATCCCGCCCTTCTTCTCCTCCATCGCGATTTCGGCTTCGCCCGCCGTCGCCGCGTCTTCGGCCATATGTCCTAACCCCGCATGCTGCAATTATGACTAATTCTTTTGGAAGAATAGGTTGGGCACCTTAACAAGAGGTTGAGTCCGAGCCTCGGCAATAAGTGCTAGGCAAGGCCTGCCTCCAGACCGGCCCTGCGCCGCGCCGGCAGCGGGCGCTTTCTTCTAACCACCTGAAATTGCGCGAGTCTCCGACCTGGCACGGCGGATGCACGGGGCTGCACCCGAAGACCGGCGTCGGCAGGCGAAGCCGCGCTCCGAGAACGGACCACTGCAGAAGGTGATCAGAGATGGACAATCCCGGCTATGTCGCCCTCTCGCGCCAGGTGACGCTGCGCCGCCAGATGGAGATGATCGCCAACAACCTGGCGAACATGAACACCACCGCCTACCGCGGCGAGCAACTGCTGTTCCGGGAGTTCCTGGCCGGCCGCGGCGATGGGCGCGAGGCCGTCAGCTTCGTCCGCGACCCGGCGCAGCTGCGCGACCTTTCGATCGGCCCGATGGCGAGCACCGGCGCGGCCCTCGACGTCGCGATCGACGGCCCCGGCTACTTCGTCATCGATACCCCTCAGGGGCCGCGCTACACCCGGGACGGCCACTTCAAGCTCGACCCCCAGGGCCAGGTGACCACGGCGGCCGGCGACCCGGTGCTGGCCGGCGGCGGTCCCGTCGTCGTGCCGATCGACGCCACCGACATCCAGATCGCCGCCGACGGCACGGTCTCGACCGAACAGGGCGAGCTCGGCCGGCTCGACGTCGTGACCTTCGACGACGAGCAGCTGCTGCAGCGGGTCAAGGGCAACGCCTACGACGCCGGCGAGGCGACGGCGGTCGCCGCGGTCGGCGCCGAGGTGGTCCAGGGCATGCTGGAGGCCTCGAACGTCCAAGGCGTCGGCGAGATGACCCGGATGATCGACACCCTGCGAAGCTATCAGGCCGCACAGCGCCTCTCCGAGCAGGAGCACGAGCGCCAGCGCCGCGCGATCCAGTCATTGATTAAGAACAACTAGCCGCAAGGCCGCAGACGCCACCAGGCAGACGCCACCAGGAGGACATGAGCCATGAAATCCCTCGATATCGCCGCGACCGGCATGCTGGCCCAGCAACTGAACGTGGAGGTCATCTCCAACAACATCGCCAACATGACGACCACCGGCTACAAGCGGCAAAGGGCGGAGTTCCAGGACCTGCTCTACCAGGACCTGCGCCGGGTCGGCTCCGAATCCTCGGACGCCGGGACCGTGGTGCCCTCGGGCATCCAGCTCGGCCTCGGGGTCCAGCCGGCGGCGGTCTACCGCATCGTCGAGCAGGGCAACCTGACGATCACGGAGAACCCCTTCGACCTGGCGATCAACGGCCGCGGCTACTTCACGGTCGAGCTGCCCTCCGGGGACACCGGCTACACCCGCGCCGGCTCCTTCCAGATCAGCCCCGACGGCGAGCTGGTGACCGCCGACGGCTACATCATCCAGCCCGGGGCGACGATCCCCTCGGACGCGGTCTCGGTGACTATCAATGCCAACGGCCTGGTCTCGGCCCGCCTCGGCGGCAGCACCACGGAGCAGCAGGTCGGCCAGATCGAGCTGGCGACCTTCCCCAACGACGCCGGGCTCGAGGCCCTGGGCGACAACCTTTTCCTCGAGACCGCCGCGTCGGGCAGCGCCACGATCGGCAACCCGGGGGCGACCGGCTTCGGCACCTTGAAGCAGGGCGCGCTGGAGACCTCCAACGTCAACGTGGTCAACGAGATCACCAACCTGATCGCGGCCCAGCGGGCCTACGAGATGAACTCCAAGGTGATCCAGGCCAGCGACGAGATGATGGCCAACACGACGCAGCTTCGCTGAGCGGGAGAGCCGCGGTGACTAGAATCCTTACGAGCCTTCTGATGCTGGCGGCGCTTGCCGGCACCGCCCCGGCCGCCGCGGAGACCCGCGGGCCGGCCCAGCCGGTCAACCTGCGCCCCGAGATCACCGTCGAGGCCGCGGTGCTGCGGCTGGGCGACCTCTTCGACGGCCTGGACGCCCGGGCCGAGATCGCCGTCGCCCGGGCCCCCTCCCCCGGCCGCCAGCTTCGCCTGAGCGGCCAGTGGCTGCGGCGCCTCGCCCGGGCCCACAACCTGGCCTGGCGGCCCGCCGCCGGCGGTGTCTCGGCCCTGGTCCGCCGGGCCAGCCAGGTCGTCGGGCAGCGCGAGATCGCCGACGCCATCCGCGGTGCCCTGGAGCGGGAGGGGATCGGCGGCGACCTCGACGTGGTCCTCGACAACCCCGGCCTCGCTCTACATCTACCGGTCGACGGCCCGCGGGAGATCGCGGTCGCGTCGCTGTCCTACGACCCGCGCAGCGAGCGCCTGGCCGCCAAGGTCGTCGCCGGCGCCGGAACCGAGGCCGCCCAGGCGGTGGTGCGCGGCCGGGCGCTGCGGATGACCGAGGTTCCGGTCCTCCGCCATCGCCTGGCGCGGGACCAGGTCATCGCGCCGGAGGACCTGGACTGGTTACGGATCCCCCTCGCCCGGCTCGGCCGCGGCACGGTCACCGACCCGGCCGAGATCGTCGGCAAGAGCCTGCGCCGCACGCGGCGCCCCGGACGACAGCTCCGCGAGACCGACCTGCAGGCGCCCGTGGTCGTGGCCAAGAACAGCCTGGTCACCCTACGCCTCGAGACGGCCAACCTGCGCCTCACCCTGCAGGGCCGCGCGCTCGACAGCGGCGGCCTGGGCGAGGTCGTCCGGGTCGTCAACACCAAGTCCAACACCCTCATCTACGCCCGGATCTCCGGGCCCAACAGCGTCGTGGTCGCCGACCGCCAGGCCGGCGGCCCGCAGCGGGAGGCTTTGCGATGAAACTGCGACTCTTCGGCCCCGGAACCCGTCGAGCTCTGGCCGCGCTGGCGATGGTCAGCGCCCTGTCGGGCTGCAACCTCTTCACCCGCCTGTCGGAGGTCGGGTCCGAGCCGGCCCTGACCTCGATCCGCAGCCCGTCGTCGCTGCACGGCGACCAGCCGGTGCGGATGCCCATGCCGGCGCCGGTCGAGGCGGTCCATCATCCGAACTCGCTGTGGCGGCCGGGCTCGCGCGCCTTCTTCAAGGACCAGCGCGCCAACCAGGTCGGCGACATCCTGACCGTCAACATCGAGATCGACGACAGCGCCTCGCTCAACAACTCGACCACCCGCTCGCGGGAGGCGGGGGAAGGCGCGGCGCTCTCGGCCTTCCTCGGCTACGAGACCCTGCTGTCCGACATCTTCCCGGACGCGGTGGATCCGGACAACCTGGTCAACCTGGACAGCGATTCCAACTCGTCCGGCAGCGGCGCGGTCCAGCGCCAGGAGGACATCGAGTTCGATCTCGCCGCCATCGTGACCCAGGTCCTGCCGAACGGGAACCTGGTCATCGGCGGGCGCCAGGAGGTGCGGGTCAACTACGAGGTCCGTCAGATCCAGATGGCCGGAATCGTCCGT